>CEQV01009514.1_pt1 | contig 25039 bp, 5 predicted proteins | sample 530971 | NCBI WGS metagenome assembly CEQV01 (sample SAMEA2621173, study PRJEB7988) | marine metagenome | biome: marine biome (ENVO:00000447); feature: deep chlorophyll maximum layer (ENVO:xxxxxxxx); material: "saline water (ENVO:00002010), including plankton (ENVO:xxxxxxxx)" | depth 100 m
ATCTCCAAATTCTAATCGAGTATTATTAAATAGAATTAAATCACTTGTAGAAGCATCCCATCTTGCATTAGATGTTGCACCAACAAATTTTACATCATCATTAAATGTAGAAATACCAGTTACATTTAAACTACCAATACCAGCATTTCCAGGAACTACTAATTGCTCAATAGTACCAATACCAGTAATATTAATATTTCTACCAGTTACTTCATCATATACAATATCATCTTTAACAAATAAATCACCACCAACATATAAATCACCACCAGTGGTTGTTATTCCACCAGCAGATGCTAAGGTAGTAATTCCACTAGATCTTAAATTTCTAGTGTCAATATCGGTACCAAAAATAGTATCTCCAACTTGAAGAGTTCCACCAATGGTAACATTACTAGTTACATTTACACTCGAAAGGAAACTAGATACTCCTACAAAAGTAGAAATTCCACTAATAAAAACATTATCAGTAAAAGTAGAGAAACCTACAAAGGTAGAAAGACCAGAAACATGTAAAGCTGTTACTGATGCAATTCCCCCAATAACATTGGTCGCTTCTTCGGCAAAAAGAGCACGACCACCAGATGCACTGGAAAGAACTTTTATTGCATTTTGGGCCCCTACTCTTACCTTAACATTTGCCATTATCGTGTTACCCCTTCCCTTACAAGAACCGTTCCTTCAACAACAACTTCTTTTGTAGTGCCTTTAGTAATAACAACATTATAAACATGTCTACCTGCCTTTAAACTGGTAGTTTCAGTAGCAGTCAGAGTCAAAGATATTTCTCCTGCTGTAGGAGGAGAAGCAATAGTGGCAGTAAAATCAGTTTTTGTAGAGCTTCCAGCCCATTTCCTCATTTGAGAACTGATAGTATAACCAGTCAAATCTAATGGAGCATTGGTATTAGTTGCTTCTAAGTTAAATGTTTGGGTAAAAGTACTTCCCGTATTGATTACAAGATTACTAACATATACGGCGGCCATATATTCTCACAAGAACCTTACTAGTTATTTATATTTCGATTCAACCAGCCTTTTTAAAAGACCTTTCAATTCATCAATTTCCTCTCTCATTCTCCTTAATTCATTTTTTTCCTTGTTCATGGAAGTAATTGTATTTAATCTTGAACGATACCCAATACTATCAGTATTAATAATCGCACCTGATTTTTCATCACGGTATAGATGAGGATGACCTTCAACTCTAATCATTTAACAGCAATAGTACGAAGATCTCTAATTCTAGGAGCACTTGCTTGATTTGTTCCTGAAAGTATGATTTTAATAGAATATCCAACAAATTCACCTAAATTATCAGCACTAAATTGATACTCTAAAAATTGACCATCTATGCTTGCTGGAACAAACGCATCGGGTCTTCCATTATTTTGAGATGGATCTATTACCCTATCTCCAAAACCATCTCCCGTCGAATCCGTCAAATTATCATAACCAGGGAATAATTCAAATGTAGGATTTGATTGGTTAGAACCTGCTCTAATCAAATTGTAAAGAACTCTAATATCGGAAGAAGTACTTCTAAAAGCAGAGAAAAGAACTTTTAAAGAATCTGCAGGTTTATCTAAAGAAACTGTTCGAGAAACATAAATTGCACTGTTAGGATCATAAGTTCCCGAACTAACTAAATTACTATCTGCATAATTGATTATAGGATTATTTAACCTATTAGATCTGAATTCAGTATAAGAAATGTCAGTTTGAATTATAGGAGATACATTCTCATTGTTAGTGGTTAAATTTATTGCTGTTGTAAATGACTTATTTCTCTCCATATTAGTTAAATAAGTTGTTTCATTTACTTTAGAACATACAAGTCTAGGAGTGCTAAAGTTATTTAATGTATTCAATTGAACAGGTTGGAATCCTTGATCAATAAATGAAACTTCGTTACCATCAATACTAGTTCCAGTTACAGTTCTTACCGATGCTGTTGCCCCAGTGACTGCTGCTGGAGTTAATACACTATAATTAGGAACTATTGCATCAAACTGAATATTTCTAGTTGCAGTGGCATTAGATCCCCCACAGAATACATCTTCTGTTCCACCAAAGGCTAAGGCAGGTATATCATCGGTATTATTATCAGTAGATCTATTTTTACCTGCAGTAGCAGCAAATCCAACATAATAACTATCTAAAGCAATATTAATAGGAGAAATAGTATGCTGCCTATTTATTCTTCTTAAAGATACGTTACTAAGTTCGTATTTTTGAACTGGAGTAGTAACATCATGATTTATAGATTGAGTAGAATCTACCCCTCTTGTAATAGTTTCTAAAACTCCAACACCAACAGATTCATATCCAATAATTTCATCACCAATTCTAATATAACCAGTATTCGCAGCACCAACTGCAATTCCTTCAAATGTATTAAGATCAGGAGATAATGTAGAACCAACACTGATAGTGCTATCAGTGGCCACTAAATTAGATGACAATGTAGTAGTATTTAAATTACTCTTAATATTTTTCAGTTCCAATTTATTATTAGTAGCATTCATGCCATGTTCAAATTGATCAACTTTTATATAATTTCCATCATATGGTGCAGCATTAACTTGTAAACCTTCCCAAAGACCACCTACCAAATCTTTAAGAGCCCCAGCATCATCATAATATCTTATATTTTGATTTTTTATAAATCCACCACCACCTGCAGATCCAGTTCCTTGAATACCAGACAGATAAAGAGTATCCAAACCGCCAGTGTCAGTAATTGTTATTAATGCACCAGTACCAACATTACCTTCCATATCTCCTGTTACAATACCTACCACATCTCCTCCAGTATATCCAGTTCCTACACGAGAAGTTTGGAATCCTGTAATAACACCGTCACTGACAGTTATATTATTAAGTTCATAATTAACACCACTACCTATAATATTAAATGTCTTAACAACACCTGTAGTTGCATTATAACTGGTTCCACCAGCACTTATTGTACTAGCACCACTAACTGGACCACCTCCACCTATCACATATGCATTAGCTCCATTATTTGTATATCCTACAATTTTTCTGGTAGTATCAGTAAGTGTATTAATTCCAGTATTACCTGTTGTAAGAGTTGTAATACCTATTTGACCTTTTTTAGGTAAAGTTGTTATAGCATTACTAGCAAGATTCGATACATATCCATTACTTTCACTTAAAGTGGGATTAGCAAAGAAAGCAGTTCCAGAATTCTCTGTAAACTTAGCCTTATATAATTTAAATTTAAGATCTTCTTTCTGTTTAGGTGTCCAAATAGATCCGTTTTGAGATAAGAATAAACTACCTAAAGCCCATTGTTGGGTATATTTTTTAGCAGCAACATTAGGAAGAGTAGCTATATTTACTGCCTCTTCATCCATTACTGCAACCCATACTTGATACTTATCACTTGTAGGTGCAAGAAGAACTACTGCATATTCTCTACCTGGTGGTAAATAAATTGGTTGAGGGAATACAACCTTAGTTGCTACATCAGCTGTATCCGAAATTAAAATATCAGCTGAAGGAACAACAACAGGAGTTCCCACAACTCTTCTAGTGGGAATACCCAATTCAAGGGTTCTAATTTCTACTGTTACACTGCTATTTCCAGGAACTCCATTATCATCTTCATCTCTAGATTGGAAAAATAAATCAACAGAAGTCACAAAAACTCCATGCTGATCATCTTCCAGACCTACATTAGGATCTGGAGCTTCTATATTACCACCAACAGTAAATGATTGTGCCAGAGGATCAAGCCGTTCTCTATCTGCTATAGTTGTGGTTGCGGTTGTAATAATAGTAGTAGTTTGAACTTGTCTAGTTACAAATGTACCTCTAGATTCATATTGTGCCTGTGCAGCAGAAATTATAGTACCTCCTTTTACTGGACTTTTATTAACAGAACTACTACTAAGTCTATAAATTTTATTTCCCGTTTCAATTCTAACTGCAGGTGCAGGATCTTGCCAAGGATCCCTTAAGAAAAATGTTCCTATTACATTACCAAACGAATCAGTTTTTAAAGTTAAATCCTTAACATATGCAATAGCATTACTACTTTCACCTACCAATCTTGTTCCTACAGTTACATATCCACTATATAATCCTTGATTTTCACTTGCTAATGCTAATGTATCCACATTTAGAATTGGAGAAGAATTGGTATAATCTGCCTGTAGAGTCTCCTCATCAACATATGGATTATCTCCATATGTGGTAGTTGGATTATTGAATGGTCCTGATTTATGGTTAGCAGTAGCAACTCTAAAACTAATGACTTCTTCACCATCCACATATCCTCTTACTGTTTCACCAACTTCAAATGTACCAGTAGATCCATAAGTTGCTAATGAAGTATCTGTTGCAATTTCTAATAATTTTGGAACGAAATCAACATCAGAATTTCCATCAAAGAATTGATAATATCTAGTACGTGGTTTTAAATCATCAGCAATAAATTGTGTATTTCTAGATCTCATCCAACCTTCTTCACCACTATTAATAATAACATCATTACTTCTAACTTGAGTCTCAGTATTTGTAGTGGTGGTGATATCCCCCCATACCCAATTAAAGTTTACATTATCAGGCTCCCAAGTAGAATCTGCTTCACCTTCTTCCAATTCTCTTCTTACACCATCAATTATTTCTACTCGAATGTTCCTCTCTTGAGTTTGAACCAATTCATCCAATCTTACAGTTCTTATCCAACTATCACTTGCAGGAGATAGTGCAACAATTCCTGCATAAGCAATTACATGAAATTCATTAACATTTCTAACACTTGTAGCATATGCTTGCTCTAACCAGTCAACTTCATCATATTTCAAAGTTACTATATTCCCAGTTTTTTGAACTCTTGGATCTAATAACTCATAATTCACACCAAAATCAAGTTCAGAATCAACAGTATTAGTTGCAGGTAAAAGTTGACTTTGAAGAGTATTCGAAGCAACTATAGGTCTCATTTCTCTACTTCTGGTATCAATATCAATAGAAGAGTAATTATAATCAACAGAACTATTATCTATAAAACTATCAACAAAAAATCCACTCTTAAATCTATCCCTACCATTTACATCTCTAATACTTAATGCTTCGGTACTCACTTCAAGAAGTGAAAGAGTAGTCATATCTTCTAAATTTTCAATACGATCTTCTAAAAGACCAATATCTCTCATAGTATATCTTCTATTATCTGTTAATCGTATTTGAGCATTTTTAGGATTATACAAATATGGAGGTAACTTGATAGTAGCCAACTCCATAGATTCATTAATATTTTGAGGGGGTTGTGGATTTCTAGCAGATTGACCTTTTTGAACAGATAAAACTCCATATTCATTTAAATAAATTTTATCAATCCTTCCCAAATAAAACTCATATCCTAAAAGTGTACTACCATTAGGTGATAATAAAAACTTGGGAAGAGTATTAAAAGTATTTGTTCTGGATGTAAAATCAAAAGGAGATTTTGCAGTACCACTAAAAGCAGTTACTCTAGGTCTAAAGTCTAGTGTATCTGTTGCTCTTATTTTAGAATCACCTAAAAGAGGTATATCCTGACTATATCTTTCTTTACCATAACTTAAAACAGTAAATACATCTCCAGAATCATTAGAAGGAACCGTATAATTATCATAAACAATTAAAAGTCTCTTAGAAGGTATAGAAGCACTTCTTTTTCTAACTATACGTGAATAATCATAATATTGATTTCTTTGACCTTTATCTAAAGTATAAGATTTTGTAATATTACGATACTGTGCATCTGTATCTGATTCATTAATACCTTCAATAGTTGTTGTAATATTAGATTCTTCAAAAACTACTGTTTCAAAATTACTGAATACCTTATCATTCAAATAAACAATTCCTAATTTATTAGTTCCACCTGAAGATGGATCAGAATTATTATTAGTAACTACTCTTGCTATTGCATTTGAAGATTGACCTACAATATTTTCACCAATAATTGCATTGGTAGCAACAGTAGCAATAGGATTAAAAGAAATTACATCGAAAGTGGGTTGTGAATTATCTAAAGATTCATATATTGCTAAAACCCTTACCACATCAGGTACATTCAAGGATATTTCTTCATCTTGAACTCTCAAACCATAAGCAACAGTATTAGCAGTTAATCCATCATTAAGTGTATTATTTTCATTAGATCCAGATTGTCTAAGTCTTGATAATGTTACATTAAGTATTTTACTCCTTTCGTAATTTTTTATTTTACTCTGAATTCCATTCTTCTTAGCTGTAACGGTAACAACCGATTTATTATCATCAGTTAATCCTGTAAATGATGCCTCTTGACCTTCTCCAACTAAAGTAAAACTATCTGAGGTAACCGTACCAATTCCATCATTAGAACCATCACCATAGAATATAGAATATCTACTAACACCATATGACTCAAAGAAAGCTGTTGAAATTGCTACTCCTCCACCATCAGAAACATTATTTACACTAACAGTAGCAGCAGCACCACTAACAATTTGATTGGTTAATTGTGCAGAAACAATAAGGTTTGATGATGATAAATCAACGGATGCAATATTTGGTTGAGGTAATACTTCATATAATGGACTATTATTACCACGTGACCATACACTTCCAACTGCTACCCTAAAATTAGTATATGCACTTGCATTGTTTTGTAAAGATCCATCATACACATCAACAACACTTTGCCCTAAAGCCTCAACCGTTAATGATAATAAATTAGCTGCAACAAATGTTACTCTATTGTAAACAACATTAGTGGCATTATCAGAATATGCTATTATATCTCCAACTTTAATTCCATTAAAAGGACCTTGTGGACTAGTTATATCAGCAGCTGAGGAACCAGTTGCAATATCTATAATTCCTGGTACAATTTTTAAAGATAATGATACATCTGCAACAAAATCTTGCCAATAAGATGAACTATCTTTTGTTTGTTTTACTGCTTTAATATCTTCGTCACCATACGTAGTTACTTCAACAATACTTCTAGAATAATTGATTCCATTAATACTAATCTGTTCTCCTACAATAAATCTTCCAGAAACTTGACTCAACATAACAGTGGCTCCACTACCAGCTGCATTGGCATATCCTATGGCACCACTGTTCAATCCTCTTATTACACCACTTTGAGGTAAATCAGCTGTAGTAACATTATCATTAAGTACTAATTTTGTATATAATTGAACATCATAAACATAAGCATTCCATTGACTATTAACTCCACTATAAGAAGAATCTTTAGGATTTAATGAATATAATCTTGCTTGACCTATAAGAGTGGCACCTCCTTTAATTTGATTTACACTACTACTAAGTTGATCGTAGAAATTAATAATTTTTCTATACTGAGGTTGACCCACTAAATTATTCAATACTATACGATCACCCATTTGGTAATCAACATTAGCAGTTTCTACTTTTTCAATATCTCGTGGTTTATCAGTATCTAAAATTGTTAAAGAATCAGTGGTTACATCATAACCTTTAACATAGGCTTCTCCTCCAGAAACCTTTACACACATTAAATCATCTGAAGGAATATTACCCTGATCAGTTCTTTCTCCACTAAAGAATATACCACCATTTCCTAATCTATTATTTAAAGAATTATCAAGAGCTATACTAAAAGGTTGTAAAGCATAATTTCCCGATTCTTCATATGTTCTTTCAGCAATCCAATCTTTAATTATATTATAATCAGTTTTAGTTACTATTTTTCTAATATTTCCATCATCAACTCTTAATATCTCAAAGAAATCTGGATCGGTAGTATCATCTAATAATCTTTTAGTAAGAGTTAATGTAATTTTTAATCTATCAGCACCAGGAGCAGCATAATTAGTAAATCCTTGTGCATTATCATAAAGTGAAGGATCATCCTTTGCACTAATTATTTCTTCATCAACTTTTAATCCAACTTGATATGAAGGGTTATTTGTATAATAATCTAAAATTATTCTTTGACTTTGAACATTTACAAATGTTCCTCTAATAAAATAAACACCTTCCGCTACAGATGCTGCAGACCCAACCGAAGTTGCATTAGAAGATATTAATGTAGCTACTGCACTACCCGAATTAATAGTGGTATTTCCATATGTAATATTTTCTTGAGCTAATAATACTTCTCCATCAAGGAAAGTGTATAAATTAGGATCAGTAGATCCACTATTCAAATATTTTACATATAGGGTTACATCTTCTACATTATTACCATCAGGATATGCTACCATATCTACTGATGCAGTAACACCAGAAGATTGACCCTTTAAAATTTTTCCTACAAGTTTATCTGTATAGATGGAAATATCAATACCAAATTGAGTAGCATTAAGTTTTACGGAATTGAAATTATTATCAAAAGTAGGAGCTCCAGGAATTACAATAGAGCCTTCTTTAAATACATGGGTTCCAAAAGTTTGTACTTGATTTTGAAGAATAGATTGTAAATTAGTTAGTTCTCTTGCTTGAACTGGTAATCCTGGTTTGAATAAAACCCTATAAAAATTATTCCTGGGGTCAAAGTCATCATAATAAGGACTTATATTTAAATCTTGTGCTTGTGCCATGTTTCTTTAAAATTCCAGAATAATTTTAATGTCTTCTTTTTGTCGAATATTGCGAGTGATTTCTTCTCTATTGTCTATGTAAAGAATATCACCAGATGTTTTATTTATCTCAGGTTCGGCAACGCCTCCTGTAAAATAAACTCCTAGATCAATTTGTTTAGAACCAGAGGTAAGTGTTCTACCAGTAAAGGCAGTGCTAACCGATGCATCAGTAGGAGTTCCACCTGTAAATTTAATGCTGTTAGAAGAGGATTGAAAAGATAAAACTTTTGATTCTGAACTAACTCCAACATAATCTGTTTGATTTCCAGTAGTGGAATTATAATATAAAGATCTATCTTGATAATATTTTAAAACAGTAGTTGTTTTATCATATGAAGCAACATATCCCTTAGCCGTACCATCCGTTACTACTTGAGTTATTTTAGAACCTATAGTGGGTGTAGTAGACCAAGTATCAGTATTAGCAGAATCTAATTTAATAGCTCCTAAAGAAGAATATTCACTAGAAGTAAAAGTTGACCCTATTGAAGTATATGATGATGGATTTTTTACAATACCTACTTGTGCAAATTTTGTATCACTTGGAAAGTCTTTAGTTGAATCATCAAAACGTGCATATACCAATACTCTATCAGCACCTAATTCTTTATAGATATCATATCCATGACCTCTGGAGGGTGGAATAATAACAATCAAATCTGCATATGTAGCAGGGACTCCTGTATCGGGTTGAAGAGGGCCTAAATCCACCATTCCATAACTATATCCCGTTCCACCTGCAGTCACTATTGCTGAAGTAATAATACCATTAACAGTGGTAATAGAAACTTTACCTCCCGTACCATCACCCAATATATCACAAGAGAAAGTTCCTACTTTATAACCATCTCCAGCATTTTTAACATATATGGTTTTAATTTGATTCAAATTAATAGTAGAATCACCTGCTTCTCTAACACTTTGAATTTGTGAATTAGTGGAGGTTTCCCAATCATTAGGAACTACAATATATTCGGTAGAATCAAATTTTACAATATCACTAGCAGATAAAGAATAAAGATATTTCCAAATATAACCATCCCCACTTGTTCCTGCTGCTGAAGGTTCTAAATCAGTAAAAGTCGGTTCATCTTTAGATTTATTACCTGTTAAATTTGTGCCACTTGATCCATTATCAATACAAATATAAACATTAAAATCACTATTAACTACAAAATAATTAGCATCATATAATCTCGCAGTATCTGAAATAGGAGCTTTATTATTAATACTATAATCTTGTCTATACATATCATACGCAACATTACTTTGCCATTGCGTTTTAGGTACAACTCGTCTTATATTAGTACTATTAATTCTTTTTCCAAAAAGAGAAGTACTTCCATATTGCCATTCATAACTAAAATTATCAATAGGATTGGGAGGACCTGAACTAGAAGTATTCCAATCTGATGTTCTCCCAAAACCTGGGTTAGGAGTTGTAGGATTACTTAAACCTAGAAATACATAATAAGAATTATTAGTATCCAGTACAGAACCTACAAAATTACCAGCGTTAGATATTCTAAATTGATCTGTGACTACAGCAGACATATTAATTAGTTTTTAGGTATTTATAAGAGTATTATGAATAGAATTTATCCAAAGCCCCAGTATCTCTTAAACCAATACCTCTTCTTTGAATAGATGGGAACGTAGTTAATCCTGAATCAACAGTCAATCCAGTTACTGCAATCGCCACTGGATTATTTCTTGTAAGAGAACCAGATAATCTACCCCATGAGAATCTACCAACTGCATCCATCGAACTTCCTGTGGAAGTAAGACCAACTATTTGAGGACTATCTATTACATTACATGTAATAACTCCTGCATTAGCACCATCATCCCATGGTTCGAAAGATACATTATAGATATTATCTAAAAATGTAGTTCCAATACCAACTACTCTATCATTTGCATCATAAATTGAAGTTACACCAGTTCCTATTTGTGTATTGGAAATGTAAATAGGATAATTAATATTTAAATCACTATATCCTGTGCTATTTTTATATAAATTAAATTTCAGTGCTAAAGATGTGCCATTACCTGTAGTTGTTCCAATACCAGTAACAATTCCAGAGAAACCTTTAACAACTGTTATATTTTCAACTAACTCAGAATCAAATGGTGGGAAAGATGCTAAAACACTTGGAACAGCACTTTGAGTGTATCCCCAACCAACATTGGTAGTAGTAATTCCAGTTATTACACCATCAGTTAAAGTTGCTGATACAGCAGCTGTAGATCCTATTCCCACAGTTCCATCTGACTGTAAAAATGTACCAATACCAACAGTAGGAATACCAACAGAAATTGTAGCAGATGTATATCCACTACCACCATCAACAATATTAATAGATGAGATAGTGCCCGTATCAGAAACAGTAGCAGTTAATGCTGCAGCAACTCTATTTGTATTTCCAACAACTCTTCCTTGAGCCGGAGTGGATCCTGTTATCTTATTTTCTTCATTAAATAAATCAACATTATCTACAAATATTTCATTATCTGTAAGTGATAATTTACCGATAATTTTTGCTGTTGGGAAAATTAATGGTTCTAAACTATCTCTTGATTTAGAAATAATTCTACCATTAATTACCTTATCAACTTTTTGTTTTGACCAATTTAATGATTTTTGTTCACTAGTAATGCCAGGTCCACCATATAAATTACTTTCTATAGTATCAGACGTTCTAAGAGATTCTACTATTCTAGATTCTTGATTAAATCTAGCATTTAAAATTCTATCGAGTTGAACATCATCACCCACTTTTATAGAAGGGTAGATATTAGAGACTAATGAAGAATCTGATTCGGAAGATCCTCTATAGAAGAATATAGTAACATCATCCGCAGCATTTGGTGCTTCTGTAAATACAAAAGAACTTCCACCTTCAAATTTATAAGCAAACTCAGGTTCTTGTATAACCCCATTTATAATAATCAATAAACAATTTGATAAATTAACTTTTCTGAAACTAGTTGCATCAGAAACTTCAAAACTTAAAAGTTCTCCATCATATCTCAATTCAAATCTCTTACGTGAACCATTCTGTAAGTCTTTTATAGAGTCAATATAATCAAACTGACCAAATTGCCAAGCACCAAAAGTATCGGAATAAGTATCCAATACCGTCATCTGGAATTCGGATAATGGAGATGCTAAACCAGAAGCAGTTACTAATCCAACAGGAGCCAATACATCTCCTTTCTTAAATCCATAACCCTTTCTTGCAATCTCCCAATGAGTGACTCCAAAATAAGTAGAAGAAGAACCTACAGTAGAACCTGAACCAATTTCTACATTTAATAATAAACCAGTTCCTGTCTCAGTAGTTGCACCAATTCCTAATCTAGAAACTCCAGTAACTTCTAAGTCGCTATAAGATGCAGAAGGAATATTGAAATAAGGATTTACATAATCTGTTCCACCAGCACCAATAGTGAATATTAAAGTACCTCCTATCCCGACTGTGGCAGTAACATTTGCACCAGATCCTTGATTAGCTCCTACATTTGCTGTTAAAGTATCAGAGGTATATGCAGTAATAGCAGTCATAAGACCAGCAACTGGATCAGTTGCTCTAGGATAAGTATGCTCAGTTGCATAATCATCTTTTGAACATGTAAAGGTTAAAGATCCTGTTCTAATTCCCACTGTATCAGCAGTAGTAAGACCGTGATTAGGAATTGTTAATACTAAATTTCCACTAGAAGGTGTATAGGATGCACTTTGAGCAGTAAATGCTGCACCCACCCAACTATTAGCATATAAGGTAGTAGATATAGCACCTACAAATTTATGAGTATAAGAAACATCCGTTACGGCAATAGCAACACTAGATCCTCTATATCCAGAACCAAAAGTAGCATTACCATACCATGGCATAACAGAACCACCCTGAACATAAGTATGAGGAATTGAATTAACACCAACATTGGTTGTAAATTTATTAGTAGCTCCAGTACCAATAATATTAAATACCACCGTTGTAGATCCAATTCCCACACTAGGATTAGATGGGAAGAAATAAGTAGTTATTCCAGAATATCCACTCTTAACCATAACAGCATCACTAATAACCTGTGAAACAAATGTATGAATTCCTGCTGTAGGATCAACTGCAGTTCCTACACCAATAGTAACTGTGCTATTGGTAGTTGCAGTAATAGGAGTAGATATTCCAGCAATAGGATCACTCACACGTGGATAATCATGATCAGTAGCATGACCATCCTTAGCACAAGTAAATCTTAAAGAACTAGTTTTTATTTGAATGTTTTGACCAATATGAAGATAATGATCACCAATAGTTAATTGTAAATCTCCTGTAGAAGGATTATAATCTGCATCATAAACATTAAAGGTGCCACCACATGTAAATTCCAATCCTACCATTCTAACTTGATTAACAATTCCAGCTTCAAAATTATGCTCTTCAGATGTAGTAACTTCCAACAATCCCGTTAAATTATTATATGTCGAAGTCGTAATAGAAAGAGCAGGCCCAGTGGTTGCTACACCTACTATTCTATTAATAACCCCCTCACTGTCTTTCTCTGCATATACTATTGCTCCTTGTGCTGGTGCATATCCTAATCCAGGAGTAGATCCTAAAGAAACAATTAATCCACCTCTTGGTAGTTCATTTTGATTTACATCACTTTCATTAATAATTACAGGATCTTCTAGAGAAGTTCTAATACCTGTAAATCTAACACTACTTATTCCACTACTTTCAATAATTTGGAAATTATTGTTAGGATTATTTTCCGCAGTTGGATTTTGGAAAATATTTCCAATTAATACTAATCCATTACCTCCACTAGTTCCCAATCCAACCGTATTAATTCCACTATTTGTAAGAGTAAACGTTTGACCTATTCCAGTAAATTGATCCGAAATATCATCATATATTTGATTAGTATCATAATTATTTCTAAAATATACTCTTCCATTAAAATCAGAAGTTGCATAATTTAAATTACTAGGTGTCTTAATTACTTGAGGATTTCCTTTAGGAGCATCAGTAAAGTGTATTTTTTCTCCAACAATTTTAAAGGATCCTCTGTAAATATTGATAGTAGAAGAATTAGAATGATTGGTTGCTGCAGATCCTACAAATCCTCTTTCAACCTCAATTAAATTTTCAGTTCCAATACCAGTAATTGGACCTACTGTAGTAGTTCCTACACCAACATTCAAAACCTTCATATATTCATTATCAATTTTTATTGTATCTTTAGAAGTTAAAGATGAAATTCCACTAATGGATAATATAGTTCTTGTGGTACTAATTCCAGTTCCTGTATCATCTGTATTATGTGATAGAGAATAGGATAGGGGAACATAGGCTAAAGGAGATTGAATTACATTGTCAATAGTAATAATAGACTTGGTATTACTCTTCGCCATTTCAAATTGATGAGCATTTCCTGTTCCTACACCAATAAAAGTAACAGCACTACCACCTCTAGTTGTAGATATCTGGAATTGATCAGCATCGGTTCGAATTGCAAACACTGAAGAAGGAAGTTCGTCAATAGCTCCAGTTGAACTCTGATATAACATTGGAGTAGAACCAACACCCACAAATGTTGATCCAGGTGTATAAATTAACTCTTCATTTGTTCTAAAGAAATGATTATCAATATTAAAAGTATTCCCTCCTGATCCTATATCAATAATAGACGATATGGAAGGATCGAAAGTTTTAGCAAAAATCGGAGTATTATCATTTGTTAATGTAAAACTAGTTCTATCAACTCTATTTCCACTAAGAGCATTATAATAATAAACATTAACCGAATCTACAACACCACCATAAGTAAGATCATTAGGAATATTAACTGAATCTACTAGTGTATATAAAATCTTATTGAAAGAAGAAACTTGAATATTATCACCAATAAATTCTGGTTCAGGATGGAATTTTAATACAAAATCAGCAGAATCATATACTCCTTCAAAAGTTCCGATTCCTAATCTAGTATCAACTTCAATATCACCTGCATTTGAAAGAATTGGGCCTGATTGTGTATAAACATCAGTTGTATCATGATTCATCGTAATTTGATGAATTGCTCTAGTAGAACCCACACTTACTTCAACTACTGAATGAGATGCATTAAAGGAATTTTTATTTAAAGAAACAACCGTAGTAGTTCCTATTCCAACACCAAAATTGGATTGATAAATTGCAGTTCTTTCATTTCCTTCTGGTTGATTCGTGCTTCTAAATCTGTAGATATCAGTACCGAAAGAAGTTGAACCAAAACCAACTATATTTGACTTATATTCTATTTCATCACTTGAATCGTTTTCATATTTTAAAGAGAATGTGGATCCACTAAGATCCCCCTTCCAAGATCCCATTAAAGTATCAGAATAACCATCTCTTTGAGAATGAGTATCTGTATAATATTCGGCAATAAAGGTATCTGTTCCATCGTGAGTCAAATAAGTCTCAACATAATTCATTTCACCTGTAGATTTATTAGTTACCTGATTTTTTACAAAGAATGAATTAACTAGTGTAGAAGCAGCTGATACAATAGTTGTAGTTGTAACACCTGCAACACTATCTACTGTAGCAACCCCTATAGACCCTGTAAGATCGATAAAACCTAGTGAATTAGTACCAATACCATTATTGCTTGTAAAATCGCTTTCAATCGCTTTTAAATCATAATCATAATCATCAGCATTAGGTAATGGAGTAAACCTTAAATAAGAATCTCCTTGAGCATCCTTTATAATTCCAAAAGAACCAATCCTCTCTTCATCTTCCAATTCATCTCTTTGTAAAAGAACTGACGTAGTTCCATTATTCAATATTATTAAATCATTTGTTTGAACATCAGTTGTAGTAGGATTAGATATTCTCAATAAAATATTTTTAAAGGATACATTTGAATCTATTTTGAGTATATTCAAATAAGGACTAGGATCTCCAGCTAAATTAGAAAATTGATCTTTAATATTATCAATTACTAAAACTTCATTACTATTCAAATCTGTATATGGGGATAATCTCTTACTACCAAATTTTATAAATCGAGAACGATCATTTACACCTAAATCACCTGCACTTAAAGTGCTTGAACCAATACTAACACCTAAATCAAAAGCAAAATCGTAATTATAAACAGTATCCACTCTATTATCTTCGATAACATCTTGAATTGAACTTACAAAACTACTACTTCCAATACCTACTGTCGATATGGATGTAATTCCTGTATTAGCAAAATTCTTCAATCCACTAGTATGGAGTAAAGAAGTAACAGGACTTCTTAATTCGTCAAAAGTTCTAGAACTCTGAACCGCATATGACATATTCTGATAATAATCATTATTTGGAGTTACTTGTGTATCTAAATTTAATGCTCCTATATTATCATTCCATCCAATATCCTTTTTAACCATGTAATCAACTAAAAATCTACCTTTATTTTCATTGACTTGATTAATAGTTCCTGTTGTTCCAGAATCTTTACCAGTAATAACTTCACCAACACTTAATCTATAACTACCATCTACTTTAATAAAATCATTTTCACTACTTGTAATAACAAGATCTCTTTCAATATTATCAGAAAGAAGTTTTTCTCCTATATTAAATTGTGAAGGTTGAGTAGTTACTACAAAAGTAGGATAATCTTTTTTATTTACAAGAACTGATACAGAAGACTGATTGGTAACTGCTATTCCTGTATTTGTAGTTACTCCTGTAAAATCAATAGTAACAGCATCTTGGCTTCCTGTTATTGCTTCCACATAATTAGTAACCTTACCAAATCTATATCCCAAATCAGCAGAATTAAATCCAGAACCACCTGCACCCACTACACTAACGACTCCTTCCACATAAACTTCATCGTTGACCGCAAATGGAATGGTACTGAATCCTAATACAGGTGCAGTAATATAACACGTAAATGATGAGGTAGAATCTGAGTAAATTGTATTAATACCTACACCATTTGAATTATTTACGGCAAATAATTCTACTCCTGAATCGGGTAACCCATTAGGAGCAACTAGAGTTTCAATTGAAGAAATTGTAGTATTATTTAATTTAACTTCTAACAAACCATTATCAATTTTTTCTCTACTAATAGAATCTACAACATCAATAAGGGGAGGAATTAAATAATCACTACCACCATCTGTTACAGTAATAATACCAATAGTATTGGAATTTTCAGTAACGATAAGTGGAGAAATATAAGATTGAGGTTGTAGTGTCTTATCAGATGAATATTCGAATCCCTCATTAAGAATTCTAACTTTATTTGAATTACCAATAGAATCTGATTTAGCAACAACATATGCTCCTACTCCTTGAGTAGATGAAGATCCCACATAATTTGGCAATTTCTTATAATTAATACCACCAGATAAAATATTAATACCACTAATACCACCTGTAGCTGTTACCGATTTAGTAGTATAATCTAATGAAGAACATTCTGATAAATTATAAGATAATTTTTCTGGAACTTTTTCTAAAGAAATATCAAAAGTTGTATTACCTATACCAATAATATCATAAGACCCATTATAAGAACTATTAACAAATGTTATTTCAGAATAATTAGAAACCGATATATCACTAGTACTAATAGAACCAGATTTTTCCGTATTATAATATAATTTTTCTGGTAATAAATTGTCATAATTAACAGTAGAAGTAGCCTCACTAGATACACCTACTGTTCCAAAACCAACAACATTAAATGTGGTACCTGCAGTAGAAACAAATTCATTTTTAAACTCATTATCATAATATAACTTAAAGTTATAATCTTTCAATGAAGAATGAGAAAGATTAAAAACTATATTATTATTCCTAATAATCTCAAGTTGTGGATTTACCAAAGCAAGATATTGAGATACTCCACCAGTAGATCCTACACTAATTGTAGCTGGAGGATTTTTTTGAGAATCAATATAAGTTTCCGATAACTTTATAGAATCATCATCAACCTTATACACATAATAACTTTGTGAAGAAATTCCACTAGGTAAAAGATCACCATAATAAGAAACTTTATCACCAGTTTTTAAATTATGGGAAGTTAAATTTATTTGATCTGTAATTGTATTGATACCTGTTGAATTAAATCCTATAGGATTAACTAAAAGATAACCTGTATCAAATTGTTTTTGAAGATTTATTGCTGTAGAATTTCCAATACCAACTGATAAATCTGGTTTAACATTAAGAGTTATATTATCATCCCTCTTCAAATTATGAGAAGTTGATATAGAAACTGTTGAAATTATTTTTTCAACCTTCCCCCTTACTTGTGGATATCTACTTTCCAAAGAGTAATTATCTTTATCATCACCACTACTATCTCGGAAATACACTTCCGAGAACATTGTTCCAATACCTGTTTTTATACCAATTGTATTTTTACCCTGATCGGAAATATAAACAATAGAGGGTAAATCAAATTTTCCACCAGTTGGTGAAGTTGAAATGGATATACTTGTATTACCATCCCTATTAAATGTTACTTGTTGATTATTATTAAATGGATGATTATTAAGATAAATTCTTTGCGTTAAAATATCTCTAGTAATATCTACACCACCAAATTCAAATGTCATAGTGGAAGAAATACCACTTACAGTTCCAAACCCAACATCTTGACGAGGATTGAAATAAGTTTTCTTATTTGCAGAAGATTCAAAATATTTTACATTTTTACCAATATTTCCAATATCAAAAGAATCGGGTACATAAGAAACTATAGAAGTTGCAGTGTGTGCAATACCTGTTACCCCTCTTTCAACCTTTAATAAATTACTTTCTTCATAAATATTCAACAATCTTAAAGTTTCAGTTCCAATTTTTAAACTACTTCCTACTGAAACAGTTGATGGAATTCTAGAAACCCATATCTCTGTAGTTAACCCTACAGTGGAGGATTCTAATGGATAAGTTAAAGATGCTAAAGAAGTTGTAAGACCAACAAGATGTTGACCATTTAATTCTGATAGTTGAGTAGAAAAACCAGAAATAACAATGTTATCATTATTTTCCCAATCATGAGAAGGTGAAATATTAACCTTTACCTTATTTTCATCTTCCCAAGTAAATACAACATTACTAAAAGTGCTAACAGCTGTGCTAACATTTACTATATCTTTACCTTTTAGTGATGAAACTTGAGCTATAACTCCACTACCACCAGCAGTAATACTATCAAATGTTAAGGAATCCTTAATTTTATAGTTATCACCAGCAGAAACAATGTCTAATTTTTCAACTGAACCTGATGTTACTGATTCTATGATGGATTTTTGCCTTGAAATTTCATTAGTTTCAATTATAAAGTCATTATCAGCATTTGGATCGGCAACTTTATAAGGAAATGTGTTTCTAATAAGGTCAGATTGGGAAAAATCGAAGGATTGATCCATATTTTGGTCTAATGGAACCGATCTATAAGCATCTCCAACAAAATAGGGGAATTGTGGGTCATTATTAGTGTCTAATGTCGCAAAATATGCATAAATTCCGTCAGGAAATTCTGGAGTTTTACCAAATCTACCATTATTTTGGTCTAAATCACCAGAATTTGTAAATTTATAGTCTTCTACAAAAAATCCTGCCGCAAAATCGTTAAGTGAGGGTCTATCAATGATATTAGAGGTGTCAATTTCATAACCAGAGACCATTCTTCTTACTGAAAGGTCAGTATTGGGGTCTGAATACCCATAAGGCCCATAAATGGGATTACCATCATATGCCCATCCAATGATATCAGACACTTTTGTGTCATTTTCACCAAAAGACTCTATATAATCTTCGGTTAAACCACCAATACTATACTGTAAATTACTTCCAGTATCTAATAACAACTCACTCGTTCTATATTTTTTGTTTATATCTATAGATAATGGTCGAATACTAACATCTAACAGTGCATTTTTACCTGCAGATACAACATTTATTGTCGTATCAATGCTAGAATACCCAATACCAGGATTAACAATCTTAACAGATGATATTTTATTGTTAGTAATAACTGGTCTAAGTTGAGCTCCACTACCTTTTCCACTCCCATCTGTAATAACTAGGTCTGGAATGGAGAAATATTCACTACCACCATATTGTAAATTAACAGCTTCAACTCTTCCATTAACTATTAATGGGTTTAATTGACCATCTTTACCATTTTTTATTGAAATTATAGGTTTTTTCTCAAAATTTAAGACCGAAGATCCATAACCAGTACCTGTTTCGTAAAGATAAGCATCAATAATCTCTCCTCTTACTGTAGGAGTAAGATTTATACTTTCAACAGTTTGTGTATCAGTTCCAAATCCCAGAGGAATATACTGTAAAGATACTATAATAGGAGGATATGCAAAATTATGATATCCAGTACCAGTAGATCCCAAACTTACATATTTTCCACTATTGTAATTAGATGCTATTGTGGCACCTAAACCAGCATTAGCAAGTCTAAATGAATGTTCATCAATTTTAATAACCTTATATTGATTAGTTGTGGTTAATCCCGATATAGCATTTCCAGTAGTAGAGTATTCAACAACTTCACCTTCACTAAATCCATGATTATTAAAGGTAATACTATCATAATTTGTTGAAATACCACTAGGTTTAACAATTAATTTTCTATTTGTAAAATTACCACTTTCAACTACTTCAACACCAGTAACAGATTTTTGAGATGGAAGAGTAGCAAATTTATGAACTCCAGAAAGGTTAGTAGCGGCAAATCCAACTGTATTAATACCTACGATGGAATCACTACGTGAATTATATAATTGAACTGTAGTATTGTTAATTACATTTACAAAATAAGAAGAACTATTAACTAGATAAGCATCACCCACGAAACTACCAATACCAATTCCACCATTTCCATTCGACTGATATATTACTTGTTGATGATTCTGAAAATAATGATCATCTAAAAATGTAAGGTAACCTGTAGAAGTATTAATTCCCCCAGAATTGGTAGTTGCTCTACCATCAAAATCAACAACTCTTGCTTTTTTTGTTACTAAAGTTTTTAAAACTGCAGTAGAATTACCACCAGTAACTCCAATAGATACCACACTATTAATATTGAATCCTTGAGGATCTACATAAACCTTGGAAATCTTTCCACTAATTACAGGTTGAATTAATGCAGTATTTCCACTACCAGCAGAAACTTCTAATTTAGGGAGGTCAATAACATCATAATCACTTCCACCATTTAAAACATTTACTGTTTTTAAAGGACCATAATAAATTTTATCATTAGATTTATAATTCGTAATTTCTACTCCATCAATCATCATTCCAATTGATCCTGTAGGAGTTTTAACTTGAGTTCCTCTATTAATAGTAGAATCTAAAGAAAACTTTTTAAGTAGTTTTTGAGGCCCAATTACATTAGATTTCTGAGAAAATAATGTAAATTTGTGACTAGTAACAGTGGTACCAATTCCAGAAGAAATACTCAAATCTATATTATCTTGATCTCCTATAAAAGATCTAGAATTATAAAGTTTCATTTGCTTTGGATTTGTAGTTACTAATCCAACATAATATCTTCCAGTTTCCAATCCTGCATAAGTGACAGGTTCAACTGTGGATATACCAGATGATACATTATAATAAACTTCATCACCATCAATAAAAGGAACTGAAGATCCAAAAGAAATTATTCCATATTTTTCTGTAAGAGAATTATATTGAGTTAAACCAGTAGAAACTAAAGATTGAATATTAAGATCAATTGTGTTGACAAAACTAGTCGTAACACCGCTAATTGCTGCTGATGGTAAAGAATTAGAAGCTACATAAGCAGTATTTCCATTTCCTACATATAAGTTCTGCGTATCAGATATTATCTTATTAAATTCTAAGGGAACTATAGTGCTACCTGCATAATTTATTCTTCTTCTAATATCATATTCTTCGGTTGAAGACCATGCAATAGAATCACTAATTGTTATATCTGTACCATTAACAATGTTCAGAACATATACTCCACCATTTTCCCCTAAAACTACATTATTGGTTCCTCTTAAAACTATTTCAATCTGATCATCTTTTTTAAGACTTGATCTATCTACTTTTCCTAATGATATACATTCGGTTCCACTTACACTTCCTAACTTATATCTTACACTTGTATTATAAATCCATGAATTAGCAAAAATTTCTTTATATGTTTTATTAAGAGTAGGATTTTCTATTAAATCTCCAATATTATTAACAGAAATTATTTGACCTTCATCTATAGTAATATTCTTTGATACTTGTTCAAATTTTGATAATACTCCAGTAAGTCTTAATTTTACTTTTTTAGTAACATCTCCATCTTCATAACCATAATAAGTTTCATCATTTGTTACTACAGATGTTGACTCAATTTCAGAATCAATACCAGTACAACCAAAGAATTGATCAATACTTTTAGATGTATATTTAATATTAGTATTGTTATCAGAAATAAGATTTCCTGTTTGCCCAAATCCTACTGTAGAATCTACAGAAATTACAGAAGATCCAATAGCAACAGTTTGTAGACATTTAGATGCAGGTGTAATTGTAAAATCACCCTGTATTGTAGAAGCAGAATCATCATAACCAAGAAAAAGAGAAATTCTAAAATACTGCTTATTTTCAGTTAAAGCTACTCCAACCCTACTAAATGCTTCAACTTCAGAAATTGCTGCATTAGTATCAGAATCTGATTCTTTAAATAAAGTTTGACCAACTAATTTTAAAGGATCACCTGAAATTACATCGGCTATTACGATTTCTCTTCTAATAAAATTAGCTGATGAAGGTTTAAGTAAATAATCTTCTAAATTGACAATTTTAGGGGTTTCACCATAAAGAACATTAAATAAAATCCTATAAGATTCTTCAGTTCCTTTAGATTCATATAATGACCTTGCTTCTTTTATAAAATTACCTGCATTTACACCATCTGCAAAATCAACCTGTTCTAATCCTGGTGTTAAGGTAGATTTCTGTTTTTTATAAAATTCTTTAAGGAATAAAGAACTCAAATTCGTTATTTGTGAATCATTTGAATGTTCTTCTGCTGTAGTATCACTAAAAACCAAGTCTCCTTGATTTAATACTTGATGATAACTGGTAATACCACAAAATCCCCTAATACACCCCGTAAATGTGTTAGTAGTTAATCCTGTATATGTAATAACTTCATCATCAATTTTTAATAATCCATATTCATTCGGAAATCCTTTAGTACTACTGACATTTATCGTAGTAGCACCTGTAGTAGTAATACCTACAGTTGTAGTGTTATCAACCACTACATCTGGTGTTAAATTATCTAATTTTAAATATTGATCTAAATTATCTGTAATGTCAACAGGGCCACCCTGATACTCTTGAGAAATATAATATTGCTTTAAAAAATCTACCGCATTAGGGTTTTCGCTTACTACATATTGCGGAAGTTGATTGTCAATTATTTGCTGAATCTTAACTTTAGATTCAAAACCAGTCTGTATCATATTACTGTCGTATTAATTGTCCGTTAGAATAACTAGAAGTGTAGAAGTCTTTAATAAAGGTGGTGCCTGTTATCTCATCACCAGAACTAATAACATCTCTCACCATATTTATTTTACTTTTTGAAAGACTTAAATTGAGATACAATTCTTTCAATCCAACCACGTCATTTGATTCGGGTATAGCTTGTATTTCTATAATATTACTTGTATTAAAAGTAGAAGTGATATTTATCGTATTTAATATAACTTCACCCTTAATATAATCAACTGTTCCTGCATTTTGAGCAACAACGTTGTATACACCCTCATTATCAATTTCGATAAGTGCAATAATACCTCCTTTTAAGTTACTATTAGGAATATCAGTTAAATATACTGTTTTATTACTTCCACTTACCTTAAATCCAGTAGATTTAATGTTACCACCTGCAGGAATTACATGGAATTGGTTACCATAACACAATTCATATTGAGCAAACTGATTAATAGCTGCTTTTAAATCTCTTCTAATCTTAACTTTTGTTATATTAGAGGTAATTGCAGTATCTGTATTATCAATTACTTGCTGAATTTTACTATATTTGAATCTTCCACCAAATTTGTTCATATCTACCGAATTTCCATAGGCAGTAAGTGAATTAACCACCTGTGTTAGTAAAGAAGAAGGTGATGAAACCTTTGTATTGTCAAAATAGACTGCAGAATCAATTTCAACATATAACATTTTAAGATCTGTTATTTTTTGATTGATTCCTGATACTGTATATTGCTTTAATTTTGATAAAATCAAAGATTTGTTAAAATCAGAGACAAATGAACCATTTTTTGGTTTTATACTGATATAAACATTACCAAATTCAGGTGGATCCATTTCTTCACCTCCTACAACCGCAACAGATTCAGTATCTGGGTAAATTTGCTTAATTATTGCCTCATAATCTCTGGGTGTAACTGCCCTATATTGGGAGGAATAGATCCGAGGGGCATAATACTTAATTGAACTCACATCTTCTATGTCAGACCCATTCTGAGATGCCTGGTTGGTGATAACAACAGGTGATTCAGTTAATAAAAGAGTTTGAGATTGTGTTTGATCGGTATTTAAAGAAATAAATTTTCCAGAAAAGGAAAATGAGTTGTCAAACCCTACACCATTACCTTCTTTACCATCTGTAATGATATATTGAACGGTAATAACAGCTTCATTCTCTAATTTTTTACCAATATGACCATCTCCAAATAATAATTCGTATCTTTGGTCTTGTACTTCCTGTATTAAGAATATTTCCGAAGTTCCATCAACATTTAATATGTTATTTACTAATGAATACTCATTACCAAGTGCTCCATCGGCATTTCCATCACTTTCACCAGGAGGATTAACATATACTTTAATTGTAGAGGTATCTATTCCTGTATTATCTAATACAAATCTTTGATCTAACGATGCATCTACCTTAAATGTCTTAGTTAAAAAGGTACCTTCTCTAATATTGAGATTTGAGAATGTAGATTGATATCTTCCATTAATAAATTGTATAGGTGATGATACATTCTCTGGAGTAGAGAACACATACGAAGTATCAGATGCATTTCCTGTGCACACTAAACCTGCCTGTAAGGTTGCTATATTGACTCCAGGGTTAGTGTTTCCGAAGTTAGCAACGAATGTTATCTCTGCTGTTGCTGCCGTCTTAGAACGTGGTACATATCCAATATTTCTTGCCAATGAAACTACATTTTCTCTCACTGTAGCAGAGTCTAAAAAAGACTCATTTACAATCATATTAGAGTTAAATGCAGTAATGTAAGTATTATAAGCTAACGTATCAATTAAAACAGAAAAATTAGACCCCTCA
>CEQV01007215.1_pt1 | contig 24924 bp, 22 predicted proteins | sample 530971 | NCBI WGS metagenome assembly CEQV01 (sample SAMEA2621173, study PRJEB7988) | marine metagenome | biome: marine biome (ENVO:00000447); feature: deep chlorophyll maximum layer (ENVO:xxxxxxxx); material: "saline water (ENVO:00002010), including plankton (ENVO:xxxxxxxx)" | depth 100 m
AAGGTAAGTACGCTTAAATCTAATATAAAGAAACAAACAGGCGCTCCTTATAGCAATGTTATTATAAGAGCGTGGAATGGTGATGTCTTTAATTCTAAATTATTTGTAGATGTAGTTAAAAATGCAGTTACTGAAGATGTTAAAGATGATTCTCATTATGAAGAAAAAGCAATGGAAGATAAAGACCCTAATCAATTAAAGTACAACAAACTCAATAAGTGGGTAAAGCCATATATTGTTGAATATGTTGAGGCTAATGTTGACACTAATACAAGAGACAAAAAAGATAATCGTATTGTTCTTGGTTGGTTGATTCATGACTTAGGAATTTGTTTAGAATTAAATAAACCTTTCCACACTGAAACATTTGCAAGTCATCCAACAGTTACATCTAAAACAGATGAAGAACTATTTAATGGCATGACAAAAGAATGGTTCAATCAACATTGGCAATATGCTGATTTTGCTCAAATTGATACGCTATTAAAGCTATTAAAATTGGATAGTTGTCTTACTACTGCTACAAAAGCATTTAGCGGTAATGAAGATGCAAGAAAAGAGTTCTTTAAAGCATTTTCAAAAGATGAATTATCTGTTTTATGTGCAAATAATATGCTTAAAACAAAAGCAGAAGCAGTTGATAAAGCAGCTTCAATTGATTGGAAAGAAATTCCTCATAGTGAATTAATGTTCACAAATAAAGGAAGTGGTTCTGACTCAATAAGGCAATATTAAATTGTAAAGGTGCATATGGCTCTGTGTAAAATTTCCCTAATTGGGTTACAGAGCCATTTATGCGTTTATTTATATTGCATAGTAATATAGTATTAACTAATATAAGAAAGGAATTATAATAATGAAAGCACCTTTAAAAGACAATTTAAGCTATTCAACCATTGAAAAGCTTAATTCTTTTAGACAATCCAAATTACCTATAAAAACACTAGGTATATTATTTAAAAACGCCATAGCTACTGACCTTCATCGAGACACTCATTTAATGAGGGCTAAAGTTTATGGAAAAACATTTGCTGATCAAATTTATGAAATACGTTTTATGAGCAAAGCAAAATTAGACACATACCTAGAAGGTCTTAGGTATATAAAAGGATACCAGAACAACTATATAAAAAAGAAATTAGACGATAAAGATAGAATTAATTTGGCTAATAAACGCAAATTATATAGTTATGCCAGTACACGATTAAAACTTACGAAGAATTAGACTCTGGTAATCCGACCTAAAGCCCCGATGCACCTTTATTCATATCCTATATTTTGCCTGTATCGGGGCGAACCATTAGAAAGGAATCTCTCTTGGGCAACAAAACAAATGAAAAATGTCCTCATTGTCAAACTAAGCTTATATTTGAAAAAGATGCTGAAGATGATGGAGATAGAACTTATGATATATGGAAATGCAGTAACTTTGATTGTAATCAAATTGTATTCCCATTCTATTTTAAATATGCAAAAAGATAAAAAATTATGATAATGACACATTGTGGTGGACGAATTGTAAATTTTGATGAAATACAATCCGTACCACTACCCGAACAAACCGATACGTATATACCTGTTTCTTTTGGAGACTTGGTATTAAATACGAGAAAAATAGCAGATAGACTACTTAATGATTATTCGTTTGTAAAAGATCAATATGCATTAAGTGGTGGCGAAAATAAAGACCAACGTATGTTTGCAGTATTGCAATATGAATCAACAGATAATCCAGAAATGGCCTATGCAGTTGGTATTCGTTCTAGTTATGATAAATCAATGAGCAATGGTTTTTGTGCAGGTGCGCAAATCTTTGTTTGTGATAATCTTATGTTTCGTGGCGAAGTCACTTATATGAGAAAGCATACAAAAAATGTATGGAATGACATTGAAGAAAAAACAATGACTACTCTTTACAGAGGTATTGAAAACTTTCAAAATTTAACTGAAGACTCAGAAAGAATGAAAGAAAGAGAAATACCAAAAGACATTGCAGGTAGCTTTTTAGGCAGATTGTTTATTAATGGAATTATGACACCAAGGCAAATGCAAAAAGCAAAACAACAATGGTTTAAACCAAATCATGAAGAGTTTGAACCTAATACGTTATGGAGCTTATACAATGCTAGTACAGAAGCTTTAAAAACAACTCCTCCTAATAAAATCTTAGAAAAACATATTGACTTGCATCGCCACGCAATGGCTTTGTGTTAATTCTAATGCTCCCTCTTATATTACTTAACGTCATGGTTAGTACCCTTTTAAGGGGGAGCAACTCTATGAGTGATTTTACATATTATCAAACACAATATATATCTGATTTAGCAATATGTGTTAATTGTTCAAGAATCTGTGAAGATGGATACAAAGAATTGAATGGAGAAACATTTTGCTATTATGAGATAGAAAATAAAAAAGGCACATCAAGTGAAGAATTTGGATGTTATCCAGATGAATACGAAGACTTAAACAAAAAGGAAAATAAATGAAACAACCAGAAGAACTGGATTTTAAAAACATTGATGAAAAATTAATGTTTATACAAACTACTTTAAAAGTAGAAAAAGGAAATGTAAATAATTTTGCAAAGTTTAACTATAGAACACTTAGCGATATTTATTCAAAAGTTAAACCATTGCTCGAACAAACAAACTGTAGTTTAAGAATTACAGATGATCTTATTGAGGCTAATGGCAATAATTATATCAAAGCTACTGCAACTTTATCTGATGGTGAAGATAGCGTTGAAAGCGTAGGAATTGCCAGGGAATCACTTAATAAAAAAGGTATGGATGACCCACAAATGACAGGTACTGCCTCCACATATGCTCGTAAATATGCTTGTAATGGTTTACTCGCTATTGATGATACTCCAGACCCCGATAGCATGGATAATCGTGAAGAACTCCATCATAATGGTAAGCCTGTAAAAGAAAACTGTGTTACACAAGACCAATCTATTAAAATGGATAGACTTGCTAGAGATGTAAAAACACTACCTTTTGATAAATCAAGATTAAAGAAAGTTGCTCAAGATGGATATATAATAAGTGCATTGGAAGCTCAAACTTTAATTGAGGATGCTAAAGCAGGTCAGATAAAACAAGTTGGAAAAAAAGTAATAGCTGATTTAACAAAGCGATTAGCTGAAGCTGATAAACAAACTACAATTGATTATTTAGATGCAAATGGCTGGACATCAGAACTTGTTAAAAAAGCAGAAGAAAAACTAAAGGAGAATAAATAATGGCATTTGGACAACCAAGTAAAAAAAGCTCTAATGGGAGCATAAATTATCCTAAAGGTGTTTATGTAAATCTATTTACTATATCATCTGTAGAAGACAATGAAAATAATACTTACAATCAAGACATTAATCTTATTGTAAATGGTACTACACAAAAAAATGATGGCACAGAGTCATTTGAAAAGAAAATCTTTTTAAGTGGCAATCATCTTAAAGAACAAGGTAAAGCAGTTGATTTTGGTACGAGAAAAAATGGTACTGAATTTGGTAGTTGGAGAGTAAGTCATTTTCTTAAATCATTAGGAATGGATGATATGGATTCTTTAACTGAAGATGGTTCTACCTTGAAAGATGATGTAAAGGCTGATTTATGTGGTCGTAGTTTTTATATTTGTGAATATGAATCAAGTGGCGATAGGTCTAGAAATACATGGAAATTCTTTGCCTCTGAAGAACAAGGTAAAAACCATTTATATCATCAATGGAATAACCAAGATGCTAAATGGGTTCCAAAAGATTATGCTCATGCAGATTCTTTTACGGAAATAGATAAGCATCAAGCAGCATTCGATGCTGAAAACGATGATATGCCATTTTAATGTACAAAGTTAAAACAATAGGAAAAATACTTGGACATTAAAAAACAATATGTAGAAGTAGCCTCTCCTTCTGTTAGTAATCGTGGTAAAGTCATGCGGTTAGACCAATTGCATGACTTTATTGGGAAAATAGAAGATAAAAGCGAAGTTTATTATAGTTGGTATTGTTTTGATGCAAATCTTAAATCTCATATAGAAAAAACAAGAACAATACAAAACTTTAGTGGATTAGCTAATATTAATCAAATAATCTTAGACTTTGATAAAGGTAGTTTAGAAGATAAAGAACTGCTTGATTTAATGCGTTATTTTATAACAGAAGAATTGGTTAATAATTATTCTATTCCAGATGATTACTATACTATATGGTATAGTGGTACAGGATTTCATGTGCATTTAGCAGATGTATTTGGATTTGAATCAGGAGTTGATCTTCCCACTACTGTTAAAACAACAATTGCAGAAATATTTCCTCATGCTGATAATATCTTTGATAAACCAAGATTGATTCGTGCAGGTGGAACTATTAATAAAAAATCAGGATTCTATAAAACAAAAATAGATAGAGAAGACTTATTTACTTGGGACATGAATGATATAAAAGAAGTTTGTTCTGTTCCCTATAAAGAATATGGACTTTGGTTTGATGAAGATATTAAAATAGATAGAATGCTTTCTCATTTAATTAAAAAACCAACAAGAGCATCTCTTCCTGTAACTGCAAAACTACATAAGATAAAAGGCGACCCTAACTCAATTGTTACTTGTATGCAAAAAGCATATCACGCTGGCCCAATTCAGGGACAGAGAAATGAAACTATGATGCGCATTGCTTCTTGGCTTAGAAGAAATGGAACTCCACAAGAGATTGTAGAAGTTGCATTAAAATCGTATTCTAACTTAAATAAAGAATCCGAATCTTGCACAAAACAAGTATTTAAAGAAGGTTATCAATATGGATGTGATGACCCAATCATGGCGCAATGGTGCAGTACAAAATGCATTTATTATAAGCGCAAAGATTATTCTTTAAATATCAAGAATGCACAACAAATGGAATCTTCTTATCAAGATTATATAAAACAAGACTTTACAGATAAATCATTTGATTTTGGCGACATATGGAAACTTCCTAGACAGGGACAGAAATATACTGTATATCCTGGAGAATTAGTGATTATCTTAGGTGACACAGGATTAGGTAAAACTGCATTTGTACAGAACCTAGTTGCAAATTTACCAAATCTCACTTGTCTTTATTTAAGTCTTGAGCTTCATCATCATTTAATGTTTAGACGCTTTTGCCAAATAACTCATAGCTTACCTAAAGAAAAAGTTATTGCAGAAGCAATTAATAAAGATGAAAAGTCAAATCTTGGTAGAGAATTTAAACAAATATCTGTACTTAGTGATCCAATTGAGTTAAGCAGACTTGAAAAGCAAATCGCAGAAATAAAACCAAAAGTACTTGTGGTTGATACTACTGAAGACATCAACGTAGACAATGTATATAATGAATTTGAAAGAATGAATAAGATTATCAATACACTTAAAACAATTGCTATTACTCAAGACCTAATAGTAATAGGTGTGCATCATATGAATAAAGATGGTGCAAAGACTCAGACAACTGAATTAACATCTGCAAAAGGAAGTATGAATGTTGTTCAGAAAGCTGATAAAGTATTAGCTATTACTGGTGATAGAGATAAACCTACTCGCTTTCTAATAAGTAAGAAATCTAGAGACGAAAATAAAATGAAATTACAATTCGAGTTTCAACCAAAAACATTTAGATGGGAACAAGTTTGAAAATAAATATTGCTAAAGGACTTATTTCATTTAAATACAAGCAAGAAGAGGGGGGCGTACTTACGTCCCTTATTCTTCTTTGGATAATAAACTTTACAATGGGAATACACTCGCTGAATGGTGAGCATATTATTGCTGGATTTGGTGTTGGCCCATTAGAAATCAGTTTAACACTACATAGGTGGAACAGATGGCTACCTTAAAAGATAAAGATCAATACTTCTCAGACGAGATAGATATGAGACAAGACCTTGTTAAAAAAATACAAGAAAGATTACTACTAGGAGCAGATAGATATGGTGGTCCTTTACCATTAAATGATGGTAGAAACTTTAAACAAGAAACTTTAGAAGAACTTCTTGATGCAATCATATATATAACTGCTTACTTAATACAAATAATACATAAGGATAAAAATGACAAAAAAAGAAATTAAAGAAATCTTTAAAAAGGAAGGTGTGCAACTTGGAGCTGGTTCAATAGAGATGCTATTAGATGAATTAAAACGTGATGCTAGATTTATGGCAATAAGATGCAGACAAGGAAATGTAAAGCGTTTAACACCTGATTTATTTTGGGTTGCCCTAGGAAGCGATGGCTAGTCCAAGTAAACAAAAAGGCAACGCTTTTGAACGTGAACTTGTAAACCTGGCTAAGGGCTTTGGTTTAAAATCTGTTCGTGCATGGGGTTCTAATGGTCAATCATTGGGACTCCATGAAGAAGTAGATTGCACCATAGAAGAATATACTGTTCAAGCTAAACGCAGAAAAAAGATTGCTTCATTTTTAAAATGTGAGCATACAGATATAGTAGCATTTAGAGAAGATCGTGGAAATACTTACGCCCTAATGGATATAAATGTTTTCTTATTATTATTAAAAAAACTGAAAGGATAACTATGTTAGAAATAAGAACTAAATCAAAAGTAATAAATACTCATTATATAGCATCAGAATTTACTCTAGACGAACTAGAAGAAATTCAAACAGCTTTATATGAAACAGATAAAACAAGCGATTTATTGCAAAAGGTTGGCGATGTGGTTCATCGCGCTCAATCAAGAATTGAAAATCTTAAAGCTTCAGAAAAAAGAAATGTTACACAAGATGAAGTAATACAAGCCCAATCAGGTGCTTGTACTACTGGAAACTGTGACTAATGCAAAAAATAGGTTTAAACATACAAACTAAACTAACTCAAGAATTGTTAAAACTTTTAAGTGAATTAGAAGAAGTTGATAGAGATAGAATGTCTAATGATGGCCAACTAATACTTGATAAAATTTGGAAACTATTAGGTCAGCCAACATACGAACAAAATCAAAAAATACTTGAACAAAAATCAAAATAATAAAATTGAGGTTCAGACAAAACTTTTATAAAACATTAACTAAATTGAAAGGACCTTTTGGTCTGTGGATGAAAATAAAGTTGATAAATGAAAGTATTTGCTTGGTTGGCGCCCTGAACCTCAAAAAACTATAAGGGGCAAAAATGCTTAATGTTATGTTATTGGGATGTCATTCCCTCCTTGTCTTAGCGGTGATAGCTACCATGCCCCTTAATAATTAATATGGAAACAAAACTACCCTGGTACTTAAATCCCATTGTGGATTTTAAAAAACCTCCTAGGAGATCAAATCTTCTACATAGATGCTCTTTAAGACATTGTGTAGAATGTAAAAAAGTATGGCAATATGATTATTCTAATCCAAACAATAAAAAGTTTATTAAATATGATGATATGCCAAAATATGGTTTAACTAAAAAAACTTGCGAAAAATGCAAACAAAGAAAGGTGCAACATGAAAATACCTGTCAATGAACAAATGTTAATTCTTGAAGAAGAAAATAATGATTTAAGAGAATTATTAAAAGAGTCTAGAGATTTTTTAGCAAAAATAGGAACATTAAAACCTATTATAATGCAGGAATGTAAAGACTTAATAGAAAAAATAAATAATCACAGAACATATAAACATAACAATGTTAGTACTTGATATAGCCGAATGGATAGCTAACTTTTTTATATTAGGAATAGCTGCGCTTATATGGGTAATAGCTATTTTTATAACAATGGCTTTATTTTCTGTAATTATAGAAAGAATACAAAAATACTTAGTTAAATAAGAGGCAAGGGAAAGTATAATGGTGACTCCTAATATCTGGACACCGAGCCGCCAATACCTATCGATAGGTGCTTTCCCTTCGCTTCTGAAATAAAAAAAGGATAACAAATGAGAAACCGACCTGATGGCTTAAAGCCTGAAGGTCGGATTTCCAGAGACAAACTTGCAGAACTCAAGTATAAAAAAAGAACAAATGCTGAAATAGAAACTCTTCGTTTTTATTTTAATGATGATTGGTTTGATGATGCATATACATTTTTTGTTAATTCTAGGTATGGTAGAAGAAACTTAAAAGGAAGTGCTTACCCATTACAAAAATGCACTTCTTGTAATCGTATATGGAATTATCATATTGTAAAAAAAAGAATCAAATCAAAGCAAACTCAAATAAAAGATGTCGAATATTGGGATAAATATAAAAGATTTGACCGATTACCTATGGAGAAAGTTACTTGCCCTAATTGTAAATAAAATTACTCTGATTCTAATAAGTTTCTTTTCTCTCTGCCAATGCCATGTATAGGTATGCCTGTCATTTGCTCTACCCACATTTCTGGAGTTTCTATTGTTTTTGCAATACTACGTCCAAATCTTCCAAATGGAAAAAATGTCCACAGATAATAATCAGCAAATCGTTCCCAATTTCCATTAATAGTTGCATTTATTAAAGTCATAGGATACCTAGCAATAGGTGGTGTAACAATTTGAAGTGGTGCTAATACAGGATGAGGCCACGAAGAAAAGAATGCTCTTTCTCTTTCACGCTCATCACCAAATAACCAATCAGCAGTATCTTGCATCCAATTTAAAGGAGGTGGTACAGTTGCATCAAATACACTTCCTGTAAACATATTAGCTAATGATAATGCAAACATATCTAATGTAGCTAATCGTTTAAATTTTTCAAAAGATTCAGTTCCTTGTTTAAATCCGTATCTAGCAGCACGTTGATATGTTTGTCTTCTAAATCGTACAGAGTTCCATGCAAAAGGATGAAAACGTGTCATTACTTTACCAATTGCAGTTCTACTGTAATTGGGTCTAAATGCGCTATGATATAAAAACTGAGTAGCTTCAACACCTTTTAATGCCATATTAATAACATATGGATCATTGTGTTTTATGTTGGGTATAAAATCTTTTAAATTGTTATATGCATTTAAATAATGTGCAAAAAAACTATCTGTTCTAAGTTTTTTCTCAGACCAACGCATTGGAATAGCTGCTACATTTGCAACTGCAGTTGTTATTTTATATTTTTTAGCAATTGAAAGAACATCTGCTTCACTTATACTAGGACTTGCTTTTAATCTTTCTTGTACTTCACGTAAAAATTCTTTTGCTTCTTTACTAGCAAACTTTCGTTCAAGTGATGCTTCTGTAACATAAAAAGTTTCATGCGCTCCACTTTCTTCTGCAAATCTACGTAAATGGTCTGATGTTGTTATTTTAGTCCCATCATTTAATTTTGTATCTTTAAATATAGTAGCTAATAATTTCTTTTTATTAAATGTTGCAGTAGTAAAATTGTATAAACCAGCATTTGCTATTGTATTATGACTACCTCCAAAAAGATTGGCTACTGCTGTTTTAGGATGTGATAACAATGTAATAAGTGACCATTTTGCTTCAGCCGCACCCATTGAATGCAATATTCTTGATAATGCTTGTCTTCTAGCTTCAGGGCTTTTTGGAAGTTCTCCATAAAAAGGCAATTTGGGTTTATCTTTTCTGCCCCACAACTTTGTACTTATTTTATCTAATCCATTAACCCCAGCTTCATCTGTTACATAATAAAATAAACGCTTATCCCATGTTTGAAATTTCTTATTTTTTGCTAATTCAGATTCAGCTCTTTCTTTCATAGCATCAGAAATTGTATATTCTCTACCATGAGCCATTCTTTGAGCCATAGTTTCAGCTTGGTCTTCAAATATTTTTTTTACTGTTTTAAATTTAAGTTTTTTACCTTTTCTTTCTCTGTCGTATGCTTTAATAATTGCTTCGTATTTTGCAATTTCTGATTTTTTAAGTCCAAATGTTTTAGGATTATACAAAGTGGGATGTCCAAGAACATCTGTAGTATAATCACGCATAAGATTTGCCCACTCTTCAGTTATTTCTTTATCGCTAAGTGGATTTAATTCAGTATATCTATCAATTGCTTTTTTACTAATTAATGTAGTAGCGTTCTTAAAAAATGAATTAATCCATTGTTCTTGATATGCCTCTATAACTTTAAATTCATAACTAGCCCCTGGCATAGGCTCTTCACCTCTAGATTGACCACTGCTAGGTTTACTAAAATGACCATCCCGTACTGCTTCTTCTTTATTTTGATATTTTTGCCACAGATAATTTGCACCTTCTTGACCACTACCATTATCTAATGTAAGAGATTTACCTAATTGCGCTTCAAACATTGTTTCAAGTTCTGCAATCTTTTCATTTATAATTGTCCTAGTCATTGCATCCTGTGCTTCTTGACCAATAGTATTTTCTATTCGTTTTAAATCATTGTTTTTAAATGCAAAACGCTCATCTATTCTCATTTCAGTAACAAATTCTCTCTGTTTATCTGTAAGCGTTGGATCATAGATGTATTTTTTTTCAAGATTTTTTCTTAATTCAATGCGTTTATTTTCCATAAAATTCTGCATTTCAATTAAACTTGCTTTTGTATCTCCATGAAACATTCTTGGAAAATATCTACCTTCTACTTTACCAATGCCTTTAAAATAAGTAGGGTTATCTAAGTAGCCTTTAAATTGAACTGAATCAGAAAGTTTGTATCTCTGTCTATATCTTTCCCGATAAGCCTTTTGTTTATTTACAGGCATATCTTTAACAAATTGTTCTAATTGCTGTTCATATCGTATACGCCCTAATAATTCTGCGCTAAATCCATTTTTACCTAACTGTTCTAAAATATATCTGCCATTTTCTGCTAAAGGCTTTAAATATTTGTTCTCTAGATATTCAAGATTTGCTCTACCAGTTTTTTCATTATACTTTAAAAATGTATTCTGTTTATTAAATGCTTTGTAATCAGGTTTTTGTGCTTTCTCACCTGTTAATGAATAAGTGTCTATTAAACTAAAATCTATATTTGATTTAACAAGTGTATTATAAACTTGACTTAAAAATGCATCATTCTGCTCTGCAATAGTGCGCATTAACTGCTCACCAGTAACTTCTTTTTGCTGACCTTTTTCTATTATTTTATATGTATTATCTTTTAATGAATTATATAATTTTTCGTTTTTCTTCCATTCTTTCCAATTAAAATCAGTTTCTAATTCATTTCTACCTTCGTTTCTAAGCCATCTAGTCATTGCTGCTTGATGAAGTTTATTTGCTTCACTAACACCATTAGGTAAATCTAGTATATCTTTACGCCACGTAAAAAATGCATCTCGGTCTTCCTGTGCGATATTAGTTACTATATTTTGCAAATTGTATATACTACCAAAACTATTTTGTAAATGTTGCATTGTACCTAATGGTACTTTAATACTTGTTCTTCCAAGATTGCCTTTGGCATCTCTAAAATTGACTTCTTGAACAATTGGAATACTGTGGTCATGGGCAAATTGTCTTTCTGCAACTCTTTGAGGGAATCTATATCTATCTAACCAATTTGGTCTATTTCCTTTTGGTTTTACAGATGTAATATATTCAAGAGTATTTGCAAAGTGCTTTAAATCTGCGTAAGTAGCTTCTTCAATGCCATAACCTACCCTATCCCTAGATTCTATCATTTTAATAAATACATCATTAATTGAGTCCAATGCGTGTTCTGGTAATTTTTTATATGCTTCTACAATACGTTTTGCATCTGCTTTTGCATCTTTTGGAGCCTTAGTGCTTTTTTCAGACACTTTTAAATCAAAAAGATTTCTAAAGGGCATTAATTGCTCAAACTTTTCTTTTATGCCTTGGTCTTTTTGTTGAGGTGTTTCTGGGCCTTTTTTATTAACATTTTCCATTACAGGGTCAACACTAGCTTTTTTAACTTCAGCTTTTATTTTAGGTACAACTGCTCTATCAAATATTTGACTAAATGTATTCATAAAAAGCTGTTTACTAGAGTTTGGTATCTCATTAGTTAAATAAGGATAATTATGTCTACTTGTTTTATTATAAAAACCTTTAAAATTATCTAATTGTTCTTCAAGACGAGCAAGTTCATATCTTTTTCTTTTTGAATCTGGTAAAGACCTTACTTGTTCTAATTTATTTTCATAAACAGTCCTTAATTCCTCAATGCTTCTTGTTTGAGGATATAGACTGCCAAGCATATACATATCAAAATATCTAGATGCATTTATAGGATTGATTCCTAGTTCTTCTGCAGTTTCAATAATATCATTTCGTCTATTTCGTATTTGTTCTTCTGCCTGTTCAATAGTATGTACATTTTTATTCTTACGTAAAGATGGGTCAATAGAGTATATTAATGCATAATCATCTTTAGAGCTAATTGCTTCTATTGCAATTCTATCTGCAAACTCTATAAAATTTTCCTCTGATAAACCTCGTTTAAGCATATTGTTATATAATCGTTCACCAGCTTTATTTTGAATCAATACGCTAGTAAGGTCCATTAAATCATTTGTTTTATATGTAGTTTCTTTTACTGCTCTTTTTTTACCTCTTGCTTTTGTTCGTCTTTTGCCAAGATCAGGTTTAACAGTTATATTCATTCTGCGAATCATTTTTAACAAACTTGGGTCTTGGAATCCACCTTGAAATTCGCGTAAAAAACGATTGTATTTCTTAAAATCCATATTAGATACTTTTAATGGACTTGGTTCTATTAAATTCTCTGACCTACCATACGCCTTTGAAAGTTCAATAAGGCTTGATTGAAAATTTATTCCCAATTCATTAAATTGGTTTAAATTAGTTTGCACATCTTCTAAAGATGGCCTTCTCCCCATATCATCTTTTCTTCTATATAAATTTCGTTTTACATCAAAAATATCTGCATATTCAGGTAGATTTTTTAAATCACCAAAAATAGGACGCCTATATAATTCAGCACCAAATTGGTCTTTACTTATTTTACCTTTTTTATTGTAGACATAAACTTTAGCATTAGGCATACCTCTTTGCGTTAATACATCTCTCATTTGTATTGCATCTATAAGTTTATAATAACCACTAGAATCTGCAGTTCTTGAAGATGTTTCTAAAGAATGCTCTTTATATCCCCCAGGTCTATCTAATCCTTCTTTTGTAATAGAGCCAAATTCCATTTCAGCGTATGGTTTATTGTTTCTATCATACAATTTAAAACGCTCTTTACCCTTCATTTTTTTAGTTGCTTGTTTATTTATAACATCAGATAAAATAATATTTAAATACTCTTTAGCTGACACTATTTGCCCCATACCATCTTTACCAGCTTTAGCTGACATACCAGTTCGCAATAAAGCATTGGGCATATATTGAGATATGCTACTATTGATATATGTTAATTCGTTAGGTGAGCTTTTATCATATATAATATCATTTTTCTTAGCTTTATTTTCTATTGAAGCGCCATTGCGTTCTAAGTTATTTCTTTTCTCATAAACTTCTTTTAAATATTCCTTAGGCATACCTTGATAAAGAAATACCTTATCGCCATCTACGTCAGCACCATCAATATAAAAGTGGTCTTTTTGTCTAAGATAAGTACCATAATCATATGCACCATTTTTCTTTCCTGTAAAACCATCAAAATACAATACTCTAGTACCACTAATATCTGGACTAGGTACACGCATTACTGCAATACGTAAATGCTCTTCTTTAAATTCTTTATCTGATAATTTACTGTCTTCTTTTTTTCTTAACGTAGGGTCTTTATAAGCTTCCCAAGCTTCACCCAATGTTTTATATCCTTTATGTTTCATATCTTTCATACTATGACCAAGCATAAAATGATCTTCTCTAATTTCTTTATTAGGCAGTCTATTTTTAAATAAAGCGTGATTACCAGCTACCCAAGAAGATGCACTAAAATCGTATGTAGGATTTAAATATTTATCTGTAGTATAGCGAACTACTGCATCATTAAAACTTCCAGATTGGTCTTCTAAAAATCGTACTGCAAGATGATTATAATCCGTATCTTTAAATTCTTTTGCTATTCTATCTGCATAGGTTTTTGACTCCATTAAATCAATATCATCAATATGGGTATCATCACTGCGTTTCCGTTCTTTAGTTATCTTAAAAATGTCATCAACCAACTCTTTAACAACGGGACTTTTAGAATTGCTATTTAAAATATCTGCAATTTGTTTATGTCCTATTTTGCTTATATTAAAATCTTTAGGAACTTTCATATTAGGATTTTCTAACATTTGCTGGACATAGTTGTTTTGTTTTTCTATGCCTAAATATGAATCCTTAAATAATTCCATTAATGCATTATGACCTTTTGCACTAATATTTAACCCAGCAAGGGTACTATGCATTTGTCTTTTAATTGATACAGGGTCTAAAGCGTGTTTGTCTCCATATACTCCAAAATTAATTCGTAAATCTTCAAAATTAATTTTTGTTGTTTCAGGCACTACTTCTTTACCATCTTTATAAAACTTGTATTCATTTTTTTCATTTGGATATGCAGTATAAGTTTTGCCAGGATTTACTTTAGCCGCTGATGTCATTACTATCATACTGCCTTTTGTTGGCAGTACTGAATCAAAGCCTTTTTGACTAGGATGTATCCCTCCCTTAAGTAAAAATAACTTGCCATCTATTTCTGTGGCTATAGTAGGCTTTATATGGCTCGTAGTGGGGTCTAAACCGACCTCTTTTACTATTTTGTTAAATAGGTCTGTATGAAGAACAATATAGCCATCTACGTCACTTTCATGCATTCTTTTTTCAATAACTCTTTTGCCATCTTTAATACGTTCAACATTAAATGTTTCTTGTTTTATTGGATTATTAGGGTCTTTTGCACTTGCCACATCATCAACAAAGATTACATCCAATTTATTGTCTTTAGTAAAGTCTTTAAACTTATTAGGATTTAATTCATAATCTTTACTAGAAAGCAAACTGCTACGTTTAACTAGGTCTAATGCACTTTTAAATTGACCTTTAGGGTCATATAAATAATTGCTTTTAAAAATGTCTTCGTGTAATTCCTTCCAAATGTCTTGAGTTTTTTTACTCATTTTATTAACGCCAGTAAGTTTTAAAAACTCTTGTTGGTCAAGCTTAAAATGCTCACGTTCTTTTGGCGTTTTCAATATATCATTTAACTTTGCTTTTTTAGTATCGGGGTGATAAGTCCTTACTATTAACTTACCCTTGTCTTTTTCAGGAGTCCATATGTATTGACTTTTATTGGTTTTACCAACTTGCACCATAAGGTCAGCCATTTTTTCTGGTGTAAGTAAAAAGTCATACGATAATTCATTTTTTTCATTAAAGCGCATAACTTTAGCTAATGGATCATATGACTTATTACCTTCTATAATCTCATCTATTACATAAGTTTTACCATGCTTATATATTTTTTCGTGGGGAAGTATAGGATGAGATAAAATCTTACGTACTCCATTAGAGTACTCTTCTATTTTATTTAATTTATTGTTGTCTAGATTAAATGAACTATGGTATTGTTTTTTGTTCTGCCTAAAACGCTCATAACTTTGCACTAATGCTCTATTTATGTTATCTGTAGGTTTAACACCTAATTCTTTATATACCTCGTTTTTAAATAATGTATATCTGTCAAATTCTTGTTTAACTGGGTCTACAATAGGTTCTTTGACTTTACTTGTTTCACCTTGTCTCCACACACCAAATGATTCTTTATTATTACCTATTGTTTCCCCATTATTTATTCTGTTTTTAATATATGATAATAATGTATTCATATCTGATACATACATATCTTCGTTTTTCATTATTTCAGCTACTTTATTTCGCACACTTTTTGGGTCTTTGTTTTTTCTTATGCCATCAGTTATTTCTTTCTCTACCAATTTATCAATCAATGGCATTTTTTCAGATTTTATATTTAGAATACGTTGTTTGCTGCCTGTTGTATCTGTATTTAAAAATTCTTCTCGTTTAACTTTTTCTTTTTGCAATTTTTTAAGTTCTGGTAAATCTTTTTTACTAATACTTCCGTCTTCTTTTCTCAGTGCAACTATTTTATTTTTTATCTCTAAAAGTTTAGCATCTTCTTTAGGTGTAGTTTTTTCTAAACCTTTGCCTGTTTGCTGACGCTCTTGTTGCTCAGCTAATTTCTTATCTACAGTTTCTTTAGCCTTAACTACTTTACCTGCTACTTCAATATCGGTTAATTCATTGCCTTTTTTAGTTTGTATTTGTGTATTAACATCCCTGAAAAGCTTTTTTAATGTAGTATCGCTATCTAATTCAGATTGTATTTCAGCATTTTTATTTTGAGTAATTAAATCTTCTGCTGTAAACTTTTTTTCTATATCATTAAAAAACTCATTTCGTTTTCCAAGTTCATTGTAAATAGAATTGTAATTACCTTCTTTAATCTGCTCTACTTGCTCTTTAGTTAACCCCTTATATATACGTTTAGTTTCACCTTCTAACTTGTCTGCTTTATATGTATTGATCTCATTACCAATGCGACTGCCTTCTTGAAAAATATTGCCTATTTCCTCATGGGCAGATACAATATCTTTTTGTGCTTCAAACTTGTCTTTTTCTGTCATATCCTCACGTGATTTTTTACCACGTGTGCTATACATATCATATTGCTCATTTGCGAATTGATTTCTTAATTCTTGAGCGCCAGTTGACACATCAAACCTATTAATGCCTTTAGCGTTACTGGCTATATCATTAAATTTTTCTCCAATGTGTTTTTCAAATGTAAATTTTACTTCTGCTTGAGCATCTTTAGGTAAAGCACTGAACTCAGGGTCTTCCATCATTTTATAATTCTTTTTAGATGTGTCAGAACTATATTTATTAAAATACTCTCTACCTATTTTTTGATGTACTGATGGATGTACAGAGCCAAAATAAGCACCAAGCATATATTCGTATATTTGAGTTGCAGTATCAGCACCATGCATAGTAGCCATACCGCCTTGAAATGCACTTCCAGCTATACCTTTTGCAATTCCTTCTCTTAATCTATTTTCAGCAAACTTTCTAACCATTGGACTAGGTGCGCCTATTGCTTTTTCTATTAATTGCCTATAATTACCTATTGTACCAAATGCACCCCCTGCTATTGCCCCATGTATAAAACTATCTTTTATAGCGTCAGGGCCTTTCCAAAACTCGCTAACTGCACTAGCAGTACCAAGGTGAACTGCAGATTGTGCAACATTGCCCATAACAGTATTGCCTTTTAAAAAAGCATCTGCCACTCTCCCTGCGTTACCTACATAGTTAGCAAGTACACCTTCACCTACTTCCTTCCCAAGAATTTTATCAGCAGCACGTATAGGAATAGATTTAGTAGCCATTAATCCTCTACCAACATTTTCTAATTTCCTTGCTAATGTAACTTTACCAGCTTTAGCAACAACACTAGCCCCTGCTTTAATAGGCCCACCTAATAAGCCAGGGACAAAACCAATTAAACTACCAACGCTTCTAGATATTTGTTGTGCAGAGGTTACAGGGTCTTTAGTAGCGCCACCAAAGATGTTTAATGGCCCAAGAAACCCTTCAGCTATACCGCCTATAAATTGACTAACAACGCCTGATTGTTTGCTTTCCTCAACATCCATATTTCTATTGAAATTGATTCCAGCTTCGGATGCGTACTTGGTAAGTTCGTCTACTTCATCGTCATTAAAAAGATGAGGACTAACACGATACGCATTTATGTATTGTGCAAGTTGATTTGGATCCATTTATTTAATTTTCAGGAGGAATTATACTTGGCGTAGAAGTTGCTGAAGTAGATGGAGGTAAATTACTCATATTTTGTATAAGGGAATTTATTACATCTTGAGTTGCTCCATAAGCTTTAGTACCAACAGCTTGTATTGCAGGTCCAACAGGGCCAAATACAGGGTCGCTTTGAGCATTGGGGTCAAATGGTTTTATTGCCTGAGTTCCTTGAGTGCCCATTAACATCATAAGATTTTGCACTGCTTGCAGATTAGCATATGCCTCATTTGATTCACCAGTAAATTTATCTTTAGAGCCATAAAACCTTGGGTCTTGAAATTGGTCTTGTACTTCAATAAGCGCATTTAAAACTTGTTGTCTTTGTGGATTATTAGCTGAAGTTTGCATTACTTGTTGCACGTTTGCAGCTAACCCAGCAAACATATTTGGTTTATTTGGGTCTTCAGGGTCGCCTCTAAATGCAGATAATACGTCAGTCTCATTAAACCCCGCACCAAAAAGACCGCCTTTTTCTTTTTTTAATCCTTGTAAAAACTGTGGGTCAAAAGAATATGTTTTATCTGCTTCTTGTTGTTTCATTATCCTAGCTTGTTCTCTAGCCAAAATGCCTTGTTCTTTGTACCTTTTTAAATCAAACTCTAATCCTTTTTCCATTCTAGTTAAAGCAGCTTCTATGTCTTTTTCTTGCATACCTTCTCTAGACAATCTGTCTTTTTCTCGTTGCACAGCTTCAGCAATAATGTTTTTATTATTGATTCTTTCTCTAGATAATCTGTCTAATTCTGAAATTTTAGCAGAATTATCTAACCTATCAGATTGCAATATTTTTTGAGCTTCTCTATCTAAAGCGTTTTCAGATGCAGTTGCGCCAAGTCTAGTTTTTAACGCTTCCATATTACCATCTTGTTTAAACTGTTCTATTTCTTTTTGAAATTGATTGCCTCGTTCAAACAAGTTTTCTGTGCTTTCTAGTTTAGCTCTCCATTCTTTTTCTCTATTTACCCATTCTTTATCAAATAACTCACCTTTTTGAACTCTGTCTTTTGCATTTTCACCGCCTGTAAATTCCAATCTTTCTTTTTGCCTTAATGCGTCTAGTTCTCCACTTGTTTTTATTTTATTTATATCAATTTCACCTTGAAGTAATTGACCTTTGCGAGTTTCTTCATATCTCTCTTTTATTTGTCTGCTTTCAATGTCTCCCGCTAACTCAGTTTGTGACTTAGTAAACTCTTGTCCAGCTACACGCTCAGAAGTTGCAAATATCTTATCTTCTGCTCTTTCTTGCGCCCTAGTCTTTTTATCCTCTGCTCTTTCTTGCGCCCTAATTGCTCTATCTTCTTTTTTATCTATTAATGCAATTAAGTTGTCAACACCCTTGCTGACTTCATCAGCTGTGCGATAATCAGTAAATACCTGACTTTGTTGATTTGTGCCTTTAATTCCTAATGCCATTTAATTTACCTCCTTAAGGATATGTTACGCCTGAATTTCCTGATGGGTTAAATATAGGAGTATTTAGCCCAAAATTATTTTGACCATAACCTCCCATATTAGAAAGGTCATATTGACCTGGAAAATTACTCATTGCAAGACCAGTACTTTGAGAAGGGGCGTATGCACCACCACCACCACCAACCATTCCAGTTAAACCACCAACAGCCATCATTGGATTGCCTGTTGCTAAACCTAATCCAATATTTCCAACTCCCCTAATAAACGATGCTCTTTGTCTTGCTCTATCAGCATCATAAGCATCTTGCCTTCTTGCATTTGCCATTTTAAGATTATATGAAGAATCTCTTAAATATTGTTTATAAGCATTTTGAGCAGAAACATTTGAAGTATCTGTTTGTAATTTTCTAGCATCTATTGCGGATTGAATATTTCCCGCTCTTCCTGTAGTATCACTTGCAGTCCCATATGCGCCAGTAGCCATTTGTCCAAACTGACCCGCTCTTTGCAACCCTACATCTTGAATGCCTGAATATCCCTTTCTTAACTGCTCTCCCATCTGATTACCGCTAACTGCACTTAAGAGACTAGACATTCCTCCTTTACCAATGCCTCGTTGAGCCATAGCTGATTGCATATTTTGATTTGCTCTTGCATAAGAACTTCCAACGTCCCTTCTAAGATTACCAAATAATCTTTGATAATAAGCAGAATTTGGGTCAAGCATATTTTGATATGTTTGAGAAAACTTATCCCCTAACCCCACTTGTTTTTCAGATATACCTTGTAAATCTCCAACAGTACCCAATAATCCTTGATTCGGTTGATAATCTACTGTCTGCAGATCAAATCCAAAATTATGCTGAATATCATCAGGTCTGTCGCTATCTCCAAATCCAAACCAACTCATACTAAACTCCTATTATCTATTTCTTACTTTCATAATGGCATATACCCAACCTTCATCGGTTTTTCCTTGTATTTCATAACTGCCATCATTTACTTTTGCAAGTCGAATATCTCCTGACTTGCCTTTAAAACTTTTTCTTTCCTCTGATGTGTTACTTTGATTAACTGAGTTAATTACATCATTTAAATCATCATATATTTTTTCAATTACACGATTTATTTCTACTGCTTCTGAACTGTTAATAAGCAATGCTTTTTTCTTTGATATTGCCATATTATCCTGAGCTATTCTTTAATAATCTGTAAGCAACTCCTAATGCATCTACAGTTCCACTTTGAGATGACAATACCCATTGCATCTTTTTTCCCTTTTTAGAAGTCAAAATAAAATTTGTATATCCACTAGCACCATCATTTGCAACTTCAAGTCTGTTACCTTCATCAAGATTAACTGAAATATTTGTACCTAAAGAACCAGATGGATTTCCTGTTAAATAAAAATTAGTAAATGATTTATCTTGAGTGTCTCGATTCATTGTAATTTGCTTACTTGCCCAATCCCAAGACTTTCTATTTGATTTATCTGAATTAATATCATAAAAGTAACCATTGATGTTCCAAATTATTTCGCCATTTTCTCCTAATATAAAATCTTTTGGTTCTGCTGTTACTTGAGAAAGACCATTTCCTTTAAATAACCTCTGTCTATCCCATCTTTGTTTTACTAAATTGTATTCCCAAGTAAAATAAGTTGCTGATGTAGTTTTAAATGTAATTAAAAAAGATTTATTGTAATTGTGAAATGCTATTTTAGGAATATAACTAAAATCAATATTTTCCCAGCTGTAATTTGCATCTCCTCGTAATATAGCAGTAGATATGTTATTGGCTCTTTGACCATCGTGAAGATAAATGCCATGTTTATCTGCAAAACACATCCCATATTCAGTTGAAAGAACTGAATCTTGACCCAAGCACCCAATACCATTCATTGATGATTCTACGTACATACTATTTGGTTCAATTCTTAAAATATTATTTTTATCAAATACGTAAATTCGATTGTTAAACGATGAAATTGCAGTTGGGTAAATAGGCAATACTAAAAAATCATTAATATAATTAAACTGATCATAATTATAAGGTCTTGATTTAAAAAGATAATTTGAAGCATCATCTAATTCTGCGTGATAGCAATCTGCTACAAATAACTGATTATTTAAATCCGTAGATAAGCCATAATTTACAATTGTATTTTCAAGTATTTCAGAAATACCAGTTCTGGCTTCGTAAGATGCACCCACTATTCCATTATGATTATATACTTTGTTTCGATAAGAACCCCAATTTGGATTACCTGACAAATCCTCACTAACAGTTGTAAATGAATTGTCTAATTCAATTGTATCTACATATCGATAAAACCCCTCTGGTGTAACAGAGCTTCCAACTCCTTCTGCCATGTAAATTGCAATGCCTGAAATTCTTTGAGAAAGCGTAGTTGTAGTTCGAAGTTTAATATCAATATCAATAGTTTTTTTAGTAGAAGTTATACTTGTTAAGTCTCCCAATGGTGATTCTTGATAACCATCATAAACGTAAGAAAATTTATAATAATATTTATTAGCATTTGTATGCGCAGAGGGAACTGTAGTCTCTGTTAAAGTAACATCCATCTCAGATTGCAATCGCACTGTAAATATATCCGCACCAATTGAACCTGCAGTATTCGTAGAAGACATCCACCTTCCACTTCCAGCACCAGAAAACAAATGAATATCAACATTGGCACTATTATCCTTTAAATAAGGTCTGGCCTCATTAATATCATACGCTGTAGATGCGACTGCTAATGTCCCAAAAGCTGAACTTGAAGTGCCACTAATGCTAGTTGGTTGAGTAACGTATTTTAAATCAGAGCTTGTGGTTGTAGAGCTGTTTTGTACAGAAATAAGTAGTTTTCCCTCTGCTGATGCAACTCCTTTTATATATCCATCATAAGTTTTTTCATTTGAACTTTCAGTGATAATTTGTATACCGCCTTTATAAGTAGTCTCAGAAGGTATTCTTGCAGTATTGCCACCACTGCCAATCATCGCAATATCTGTATGCACAATAATTGCACCAGTATGGGTATAAGAACTACCATCATATATTCCTTCACCAGTTCTAGCTATTGATGGACTTGTTGCATTTAAATAAGTATCTACTAAAATACCAACTACATCATTTGTTCCAGATATTTCTACAAGATTTACTCTTGGTATTTTTAAAAAAATAGGGTCACTATTACTCAGACCTAGGGCTTTAAAAGCTCCCCTTTCATCACTACCTGAATTTTGCCTTAAATTATATCCAACGCTATCATTTGTTGTTGCATCTCCATTTAAAGTTACATCTCCAGAGTTTGCAAAACTTGAAGTTGCTTTTGCAAACATATAGCAATTATTACTTGCTATTTGAGTTGCTTGAGTAGCAGTTGTAGAAGTATCACTTTCGGGAGAAACTCCACCTGACAACCATAAATAACTACCTTTTTCTAATATATCAGTAATTAAATAGTGGCTATTTCCACTATTCCAGTGAGGAAAAGGATTATGTCCTCCACTTTGAGTATAATATAATAAACCACTTTTACTTATTGTTAATGTTTCTCTGTCAATTCTCATCCAAGTGCCTAAAATAATAGGAAAAGAAGTCCCTAAAGCACCTCCGCCTTTTTGATAAGTTCCCCCTGAAACTGAATAATCAATATTAGAAGTATCTATTACCCAAAGATTGTTATCAGAACCCATACATATTGCAGTAAAAGATGGAGACTGTGCATTGTCTTTTACAATTAATTTTCGCTTTGTAATGCTATAATCTGATATTTTTAATTTCCATATTGTATCAGAACCATATTCAAATCCATAAATATGAGTACTATCAGACACAGGTTTATGAAAATCAGGAATTGAATTAGGGCTTAATAGTTTTGCATCAGCTAATTGCATTGTTGCAGGAGCGCTACCTCCGTATTGACCATGAGAGATCATTCCTATCCACTTAGGTTCATCGTTTGCACCGCTACCCATTCCAACGTGTAATTCTTTATTATTGTTAATCATAGATGGCAATGCACTATGAGTTTCAGCAGTAGAAGAGAGGTCGGAAGAAACAGGTCTATTTGCGTGAATGTTATCTATCTTTTTAAATTTATTATCCGTATCGTCAAAAATAACGCCTTTGTGCGTTCCGCTATCGTTAATTTTAGAAAACCTATCAGCTTTTATATCTGATGTTGCCATTTGATACACAGTAGCTTCTTCAGCTAAATTTCCTGTATTTCTCCAACCTGCTATATTTATTAAATTATCACTTGAGACACCTTCTTTTGAATAAGCCAATACTTGAACGTCTCCAGCTGTATCTACAAAAGTAATATAACCACTAGAACTAAATGAACTAGCGTCTTCTACTTCTATAGTTGTTCCACCATTGCTAACTGCACCAGAAGAAGATTGACTTACCCCATAAGAACTTGCTACAGGAACAATAGTATCATTTTTAACGCCTTTTAACATTCCATCTTCAGACATTACATCTATATTTAAACTAGAATTAGCCGCATCTTCAGGAATATCTGTATCTGATGGAGTTGTAATTGTTCCAGATTGAAATCGTTTTATTTCGTGTAATTGCTTAGGCACTAATTATTTTTCCATTATATGTCGTAACTCCATCATTTATATCAAGAACTACTAAGTTAAAATTTCCATTACTTAAAATATCTACAATGCCAACATTATGAGTCCAATTTGTAGGTCTGCCTTTTAGATAATCTTTAGTCATATCAGTTAAACATCCCATTGAATATGCCATGTGGCTTCCTGAGATGTGGGTGATGACTGCTTTTTGGGAGTCGTGAGTATGCCCGTAGATGATGTTGCAACCCAATTGCAAGGCGTGAGTTCTTGCATGGGCAATTCCCATGTAGTGTCCTCCATGATAAGCGTATAATTTGCTCCCGAATACTTTAAAGACTTCACCATACTCGTGCCATTCGTATCCACGTTCATCGAACTTAAAAGCTCTTCTGGAGCCATAATGTTTAAGGTATGGGTTTTCTTCAACGAAGTGGTCAAACCATTTTTCGTGATTTCCCTGGGCAAATTGTTTCTTAGTACACTTAATAGATTTAAGAACCTTGTCAATTCTATCCAGTCCTTTATTCCCTTCTTTAATTTCTTTATCAATAAATGGAAGCTGGTATTCAAGCGGAGGACGTTTTTTCTTACTCCATTGCCAATGCGAAACAGATTCACCATCAATAGCATCTCCCAATAATAGAAAGGCAGTAGGCTTTACTTGCTTTAAGACGTTTAAAGCGCATTTAAAAGCCTTCTCGTCGTGATTGGGAAAGTGGATGTCTGGAAAGACAACTACTCGTTCTTTTATGGTCATATATCATTCCTTTATCTCAAAGTGAACAAGATCATCAAAGTTATTATCTTTGGTGGTTCTTGCATTTTTACTAAGACTGGAATCCGACCAATCACCGCCCCATCTTACATCAATTCCCATCTTTGATGCAACACCTAAAACAAATCCACCTAAGTAATGAAAATCATCTCTAGAGTTCCAATCAATAGGGTAAGGGGCAATATCTACTGCTTTTCCCTGTACGTGTTTACCAAATTTGGTTTTACTTTTTCCCTGAGCAACAAGTTCATTTTGTCTTTCCTGGCTTCTGAGACCCTCTATAACAGTTATATCAAAGTATTTAACAACTTCATTTAAAACATTTACAAGCTTAGAGTCTACGCCTTTTAAGCGTTCCCTCGATCTTTTACCGAATCTTGGCATTTAAAACTTCCACACAAGTTTAACTGCAGCAGATAGTACATCCATACATTCTTTTGCA
>CEQV01026705.1_pt1 | contig 24600 bp, 23 predicted proteins | sample 530971 | NCBI WGS metagenome assembly CEQV01 (sample SAMEA2621173, study PRJEB7988) | marine metagenome | biome: marine biome (ENVO:00000447); feature: deep chlorophyll maximum layer (ENVO:xxxxxxxx); material: "saline water (ENVO:00002010), including plankton (ENVO:xxxxxxxx)" | depth 100 m
AGTATTGATGTATCAGATACTACAGTATTAGAAGTAGATACTTCAAGTAATAATGTAACTATAGGTGGATTTAGTGGTGGTGTAGCAGGACAGATTTTATATATAGTTAAAACAGATACTACAAACTTTATACAATTAGAACACAATGAAAGTCCTGCAGTAGGAACACATCAAAAGATTTTTTTAACAACAGGGTCTGATGAAAGAGTTGTAGGTTATGGTGGATATACACTTTATTGTAATGGAACAAATTGGTATTCATTAAGTAATCCAACTGGAAACGCAGATTCAGGATAAATGGTAACAAGATAATAAAGAAAAAAAAGTTGTTGTTTTTTAAAAAACCATTTAATAAATTAACTTGATGAAAAGGAATTAGTTATGAGTAATTTAGCATATATAAGTTTACTAAAAGATCAACAAGTTGAAGCTTGGGATGAATATCAAGAGTGGAAAGAATACCAAGAAAGAATAGCTGCTGATGCTGCTAATCAAAGTTTTTGGGGGTCAATTACTGGTATTGTTGCAGGTGTTGGAACTTTTATGGCCACAGGTAACCCTTACTTAGCTTCTGCAGCTTATACTGCTGGAAACAGAGTTGGACAAGAAGTTACAGAATGGACGGGTTACGAACCAGGTTACGATACACCTGATATTGGTTATGGTAGATGGAATAAAGTAGAAGGCCAGAAGATGCTTGATGATGAAGAAGCTAGGCTTGAAGGTGAAAAAACAGCAAATCTTATTGGCATTGGGACTGATCTTTTTAGTATTGTAACCAGTCTATATAGTGCGGGAAAGTACGCTACTGATGTAGCAATACGAGAAGGCGCTGAAACTGCTGGGCAATCTATTGCAGATTGGACTATTGAAGATGGAGTTGTTTATGATGAGGCAGGTTTTCATGTTTCAGAACAAGAATTAGCAGGTATGGGTTTAAATACAGATCTAACTCCTATGGCAGGTTATGGATGGGATCCTCAAACTTTATCTACTGGAAGAATGTTTGATCCTATAACTGGAGAAATTTCAACTCCAGGCTTTTTTTCTAAAGAAGGGAAGGTTTGGAGACAAAGCTTATTTGAAGAAGTGATGCCAGGATATGAAAAAGGTAAAACTTTATATGATTTATTAAATTTTCAAAGGGAAAATAATTAATGTCAAATGGTTATGATGCAGCTACTATAGGTGAAGAACTTTATTCTTGGGAACGAAGTGGTGGAAGTATACAAGATTATTTTACGAACTTTCTAACTGAACAGGGGTGGCTTGAAGATTCTTGGACTGATGATCCTGATGTTTGGTGGATGGAATATGGTTCTTTTGTAGAAAATATTGGAAGTACATGGGATCAAGAAAGTTTTGATTTTATTGAACAGTTAAGAGATCTTGAAACTGAAGAATTTCAATTAGGATTTATGCCTCCAGAAGAAAAAATGGGTGCAACAGGATTTGCTGAAGCAGCTAATATAGGCACTACAAGTAGCATGGGTGGTGATTCAAATTTTGTTGAAGATTACAATGCAGGTTATCAACCTATAAATACAAAGTTTCAAAGAAGTCAAGAATCTGCTTGGGCTAATTATGGACAAAGTTATCTTGATATGTTTACTAATTTAATGTCAATGGGCGCATTTAGCGAAGACCCTGATTAAGGAGATTTATGGACGAAAATTTTGATTTTATGGAAGATTTATGGGAAAGTGTTTTCGAAGTTTCAGATTATACATCGAGTGTAGCAGATGAATATTGGTATCTTGGAGATTATGGAAACCCAAACAGTGGAACTGAAGATCATTGGACGCAGGTTATGGCTAACGGCGTACAGATTTGTGAAAACGGTGAATGTGAATGGGTTCAAACTCCTTCAAGTTATTATGAAGAATTATCTCAGGTTCTAGGAGAAGATTCTGACTTCTTTGCACAAATATATAATTCAGATATGGAAACAGCAAGAGATATGTTGTTAGATCTTGATAGTCATGGCGATTCAGTGTTATATGCTTTGGGTCTTAAGTTGGAAGACCAGATAAATCACGGAATTATGCATGATATGGATAATATTTCGGACCTTTGGATTGAAGTATATGAAGAATATCAACCTTGGAAAGATAAATATTCTAAATATGTTAGTCCTTACGATGCAAAAAAAGAAGGTTATTTAAAACAAGATACTAAACTTGATATAGAAAACTTTACATCTCAATTTGGAGATACGCTTATGAAAACTCAATCAAGTATTGGACGTTTAAATTTAGATTCAGGAAGAGCAAAAAATATATGGGGGGATGTTAAACAAGGTTTAGATTTACAAATTAAAAAAGCAAACCTAGCAGAAGATATGGGTATATCTAATCTTAGAGAAGCTTACAAAAGAAATTTTTATGGTAGTATAATGGAGATAGCAGAACAAGACCCAGGTCTGCTAGATCCAGACCAAGCATAGTAAGGATAGAAAGGTAGTAAATGAGCGCAGCAGCTAAACAAGCAATAGGGGAAGCCTTAGATAGTTTAAGCAATAAAGTTTTTGATCATTATTTTCAAAGAAAAGAAAATGATTTAATGCAAAAACAACAAATAGTTGCTTCTTTATTTCAAAATCAAATGAATCTTGAAAATGAATACAGAAATCAACTGTTAGATGCTGGCGTAAATTTACCTGAAGAATATAGAAGCAGTAATTATGTAGATATAGTAAATAGCGCAGGAAATCAACCTTTGCTTGATACTTTAAATGCACTTTATGCTCAATCTTCAGTAAACTTAAATAATTTAAGTAATGTTAAAAGCTCTTTTGCTACAGGTCAAAGAATAGCTGAAACTTATGCTGCAGGTGCAGATATTGATGGTGATGGCATTACAGATGTTGGTGCATTTACTAAAGGAGAAACAGGTGTAAATCCTTTTAGATATAGCGAAGATGAAAAAACTAAATTGTTTCAAAGTTTTGAACAGCTAGGAGTTGATCCTAATTTGGCTAATATGCCAGGATTTATTGAAGGTTTTGATACTTTTAATACTTATGAATTTGCTTTAAACAGAGCTGGGGCTGCAGCTAAATTAAAAGAAAGTCATATACATTTAGCAAACTTAGATTTAGAAAGAGCAACTAAAGAGATTAATATAGCTACAATGGACTTAGGTCCTAGTATTATTGCTCAAGTGACAAATTCTTCACCTATTTTCTCTAAATTAGCAGTAATAAAAAATAATTTAAAAGGCGATAAAGATCAAGTAGATGTTGCTACTGAAGAATGGAATAATTTAAATATTGCAATACAAACTAATTTTCCAGATATATCTACAGCATTAGGTTCTGGAATAGCTAACTACATTGAAAGAGATACTATTGATGGAGTAGCTGGCCCTTATGATGGATTTGTTTCTTTATTATCTTCTGCTTATGGTGATTTAAAACAATATTTAACAGTATTTGATCCTTCTTTAGTTGATGAAGATGGTCAATGGGTGGGAGATCCAATTTATGCTGGATTACATAATAGAGTAACACAATATCAACAAGCAGGTGTTTTAGCTAGAGATATGGGGGGTAATTACGATATAGATTTACTAGAACTTGCAACTGGTATAGATGCGGCAAAAGATAATGTAATATCTTCTTTGGGTACGATAAATGCAAATAATGCAGAAGCTTTATTAGCTGAAGGTTTTGGGTATAACGCTATTAACGATAGTTTAGAGTTTATAGATAGAGAAGGACAAAGATTTATAGATTTTAATAATGAAACCAATCCTGCATATGAAGCTTGGTTAGAACATCTAAGAATTTCACAAGAAGAAAATACTGAAACCGATCCTAAAGCATTAAATGTTGATTCGATTATGGAAGGACTTGGACAGCTAGAAACAGAAGTAGCTGAAAGAGATGCTTTAATAGATGAAGATAGAGCTCTTAAAGAAGAAGTTAGACGGGGGTTAGATAAGTTTGCTGCCGCTAATTTTGGTCAAGGTACTCCTTTTCCTTGGGGAGATAATGCTGTAAAAGGTATAGCAGGTAGTCGACCACATAATTATATTCCTACTGACACAGAATTAGAAAGAATATCTGAAAGGTTTATAAAAATGCAGGCTAGAAGATTAAATCCTAATGTTCCTAATAGTTTTTTAGAATACATTCCAATGGTTGGTCTTTTAGCACAACTATTTCCACAAGGCGCTTCTGGTGTAGCAAGTGAAATTCCTAAAGTAAGAAAAGCTTTTGAAGAATACAATCAATGGATTGAATCTATAAATCAAGCTAGAGCAAAGCAAGGCGAAGTGCTGGCTAAAAAGTTAGATATACAAAAAATATTAGAGGGATAAATGTCCGCAGATTTTCAACTATTCAAAGAAAGTCTTGCAAAAAGAGGTATAAACTGGTCTGATCAGCAGATACTAGATTATATGTCTGTGCAAGAAGATAAACGATATACTCAACCTATAATGCAAAGTGATTTAGGTGGAGAGATTTTTAATGTTATACAAAAATGGGAATATAAAGACAGCACACGTTCTCAATCTCATAATAACCCAGGTGGACATATTTGGACTCCAGAGCTTGAAGAAAATTTTGGAGCAAAAAAGGGAGAATCTTTTGTTGGGCCTAATAGAGAGGGTGGATCTGGTCAATATTGGACAGCTAAATATGATACTTTTGAACAAGGTGAAAAAGCTTCAATATTCATAACTAATCAAGTAATCAATAATGTTGTTAAAAAAACTGGATTAAGACCTAATGATAATGGATTTGGCGAAGCGTTTGCTCAAGAATATTCTGGAAGTTCAGATCCACAAGTTGTAAGAAATTATGGTGGAGATATTTCTAGAGCTATTAGCGATTACACAAATAATATGCCTCAAGTTGCCCCTACTTCAGATTTACAGTCTAGTTTAAGTGCTATTTCTGATATTGCTTCTAGATATAAACCAGCTGGATATACAGAACCTAGAAGTTCTGCTGCTGATTTTGTAGGTAATTTTCTTTGGAACGCTGCTGACTTATCAACCTTTGGATTATTAGATTATTTAGATGTAGATGAAGCTGTGTTTGGTAAAGAATATGGCGACAAACCTGGTGAGTATATGCCAGAAACATTTGCAGGTAGAGTAGGTGCTGGACTTGGTGGTTTTGCTGGATTTTTAGTACCTTTTGGAGGCACTAAAGCAGCAGTTACTGCAGGAATAAAAGGATTAAGTAAGTATGGAGCTAATGCTGTTGCTAAAAAAGTTGCTCAAGAAGGTGCAGAATTTTTAGGAAAACAAGCAGGCGTAAAAGCACAAGGTTATAAAAAGTTTCAAAATTTACCTTTAAAAGAACAGAACAAATTTATGGACTTCTTGTATGGAGAAGGAGTATCATCTTCACAAGGTATGACAGCAATTGCTCAAAGTATTGCTAGTAAAAAAGGTAAAGACTTATTTATAAAAGGCTGGAATGAAAATAGTAACAGAGTTATAAGAGAGCAATTAAAAAAATACGGCTTAAGAGATACTGATCAAAATATAGCTCAAATTAAAAATATTGTAGATAAAGCGTTAGGTTTAAGCAATAAATCTGTTCAACCTATTACTAATTTACAGCAAAGAATTGCAATTGCTTTAGGTGGAACTCCAGGAGCTGGAAGAATAGCTACTATAGCTTCACATACTATTGAAGAAGGTTTATTGTTTGCTATGGTAGAAACACCTATGGAATTTTTTCAGGCGCTAGACCAAGAAAGAGAGTTTGATTTTACAGGAAGATGGAAACATGCTTTCTTATTAGGTAATGCATTAGGTGCAGCAAAGATGATTCCTGGTGGTTTAAAGATGCCAGATGGGCAAGATTTTAAAATAGGAAGGTCTATACTTAAGGGTTGGCAAAATGCTTCTAAAAAACATCAACCTTATTCTACTTATTTAACGGATACTCAAAAACAAAGAGATCAATTAGTTACTATGGCTAGATCTTTATTTAAAAAGGTAGGAAATAAAAGTAAATGGAGCGATGATACTTTTACAACATTAGATGATATTAAAGTATTAGGGCAAACAAAAGCTGGTGCTGAAAAGATAAAATCAGCTTTAAGTAACCTAGAAAAGAATTGGGGCGCTAGGTGGAAGAATGAATTTTTTAAAGAAGCTACTTCTGACTTAATTGGCTCAACACCAAGAATGTTAGCAGGATCAATGGTGTTTAATTATGAGGTGGTTTTTGATGACAATGTACCATTAGAAGATAAAGTTTTTAATTTTATGTTAGGTGCATTTATGACAAAACAAGGGAAAAGAGTTGATTATGTTTCTAAAGATGGAAAAGTTTCAACGTTTTTTGCTGAAAGACATAAAGATGTAGGTAAAGACTTTATAGATGCTAATACTTATTTAGATTTATTAGGCGTTAATCCTAAAATATATAATGCTCAAGCTTTATATAATGCTGGAATCTTAGAAAGAAAGCATTTAAGAAACTTAGAAATGAATGAAGATGTTCAAGGTCTTGTTAAAATATTAAGAGATCAAGGTTTGGTAGTAAAAGACGATGGCTCTGCTATTAAAACTAACAAAAAGGGTCCTGCAGAAGGTGAACATCCTTTGTATGATTCAGTTCAACAGATATTTGATGGCTATTTGTCTGGAAGCGGTGAAAGAATGCGTGGAGCAACAGAACTTACCGTAAAAGAAGTAAAAGCTTTAGAAGCGAAATTAGCAGAAACAAATTTTAAAGCGGCAACAGGCGGAATAAGAAACCCTAATCATTTAGATGATATAATATTTGATGCTGCTGATTCAGCTATGAAAGATGTTGTAAATCATCACGTTTTAGCTGCTAGTGAAATTTACAATCACTTAGGTGGTAATTACGATAGAATGCTTCAAGAGCCTGGAAAAACTGCTTCAGGAAAACAATTGTTACCTGATTTTTTACCAATCAAAATACAGGCTGGTGAGCCTCTTACTGATTCTAATAGAATAATATTAGACAAATACAACAGAATTGTAAAGACTTTAAATGGAAGGCAATTAAAATATAATGAAAGACACCCTAAACCTTTACAAGTTAAAAACAAAGATTTTGAAGGATTAAAAGAAAAAGTTGAATCTTTTGATACTAAAATAGATGAATTAATTAATGGTACTAGACAAGGCCCTGAAGTTGGAAGAGCTTATGGTTTAATGGAAGAAGGGTATTTGATGGATTTAATTATTCATCAGAATTTCTATAGAGGAGTAAGGCAGATTCATAACAAAATGACTGATTTAGAAAGTCCTTTATGGGGAGATTTTTCTGGTAAGCATGATGGTATTGTTGCTAAAGATTTAATTGGTAAAATATTTATAGGCAATGATAGTGTTTTAATTTCTGAATTTAGCACAAAAGGTTTATCAGGGGCAGAAGCAAGATTTGTAAATAGTTTATTATCTATATTAAGAACAGATCCTAATTATGAACAAAGAATATTAGATAATACAGGTTCTAAAGTTAAATTTACTCAAGAACAAATAAGAGATATTAAAGAGTTAAGAAGAGTGTTTAGAAACAATGGTATGGAAACTATGTTTAGCACTGGAGATATGACAGAATCTAATATGTTCAAAGCTATTTATCAAGAAAGAGCTATGGATCAATTCTTTAAAGGAGCAACAAAAAGAGATGGAAGTATATTAAACTCTACTGATAGAAAAGTTTTATCTAAGCTTTTGGATTTTAAAATGTTAACTCCTAATATGGATATGGTTGAATTAATTGGCGTTATAAATCAAATGTCATCTAAAGTAAATAATATAGACTTAAAAAAATTAGATTTAAATAGTAAAAATAAAATGGGTAAGGGCTGGAGAGTAGTAATAGATACTATCTTTGATAAAGAGCCAACTATGGATAAACTATTTGAACAACTATCTGTTGAATTGGGTATTGAAAAACAATTTTTAGCTGCTGAGTTATTTAGAAATTACAAAGATTTAATTAGTCCCTATTTAGTTCAAATGAAAGATGGGAAACAGACAGGTTTTATAAAAACTACATCTACTGTAGCTTCTGTTACACCTTCTCAATTGCATGAAATGATAAGTCAATTAACAGCTGTCAGAAAAGATATGAATAATATGCTTCATGATAATTTCTTAAAGCAATTAGGGGCTATAAAAAACAATTCTAAATTTGACTCAGAAACAAGAGAAATGATACACTATATATATCAGATGTATGGAAATAAATCAGTTAATTCTAATGAAATTATAGAAGCTTTAAGAAAAAAAGGTTATTATGATATAGTTAAAGATGAATTGGCTCTTGATCCTTTGAATAAAAATCTTAAAAAAGATATGCAAGAAATTTATGATAAGGCAAAATTTGATATAGCACAAGGCGTAGAAATTGCTAATTTAGAATCTCAAGTAAATTATTATAGAAGCGCTATGGGTAAAGCTTCTGATATTGACATGTATCAATCTGTGACAAGAGATGCATTTAAACAAAAATATGGCTTGGAAAAAGATTATGAGTTTACAAAAAACACTACTAGAGAACAGCTTATAAATGATGCTATACTTTATGATAAAAATAATAAAGAATTAAAGTTTGAAGATATGGATAGCAACCAACAATTTGAGTTGATGAATGATGTTCAACAATTAATTTTAGGTTCAAGAAGCCAAATAAATGTTCATAGATTATCTGTATCAGAAGGATACGGTGTCCATACTGATTTTAGACATACAGTTATGGATAACCATGTATTTAGAGAAATAATAGATATTTTTGGAAAAGATTCTTTCTCTATAGTTGATATGGTTGTTGCGGGAAAAAATAACAAACTTATAAATGCTCGTGATAATGCTAATATGATGAACGAAATCATTAATCGTGTTGCCTTATCTAAAACTAGTATAGACAAAAATCTTAGAACAGATGAATGGGGTGTTCTCGCTCATGAAAATACAGGCGGTCATATTATGATTAGACTTGCTGATCTTTCTTGGGGAATAGGTGTTAAAAGAGAAAATATTCCTAAGATTCTTGAAAAGTTTGAGAAAAAGTTAGAAAAATGGAAAAAAGATAATCCTGATGTACCTAATAGTGTTTTTGAATCTTTAGAGGGGCTATTAAAATCGTCTACTAAATCTAAAAAAGAAATCTTAAATGAAAAAAATGAGGGAACTGGTAAATTTGAATATGAATGGGATTTACCTGATGCTACAATTCAGTCTGAAAGATTACAAACTATGTTTACATTTATGTTTATGGACAAAAATATGGGTAAGAATTTTTGGGAACATATGAAAACAGAGGGAGCAGAAGCCACGGCTAAATATGCTGGTAGATTAAGACTTTTAGCTAATACTGCTATGAAAGAAATGTCTACTGATTATATAAAAGAAACATTTGAGTTTTATAACAACCACAATATAAGTAAAAAACAAAACCCTGAAATGATGAAAGGTTTAGAAAGAATCAAAAAGAATGGTGGGCTAGAAATTATTGTTGTTGCTGACGAAATGTTTAAAAATGGAGAATTAAAAAAAGGTAGAAGCGCTAATATACTTCAAGAATTAAAAGAGCAAATTGATTCAGAACTTAAATATGATAGTAAAATTGTTAATGAATTTGGTGAAGGTGGAAGAACTTGGGCAGGTGGCGGAGAAGTAAGTAAATATGATTCTTATATGGCGGTTAGTACAGAAGCTATGCAAGGTCTTTACGCTTTAGCAGGAGCAGCAAATACTCCTGGTTTAGGCGGAATAAAACCTATTGTACATAGAGTTGGAAATAATGTTATTATAGGTAAAACAGCATTTATAGCAGACCCTAGATTAAATCCTATGTTAAAAAAGAATGGTCTTGATGCTGTAATGTTTGAAAGCGCAACAAAAATAAAAAATAGAGAAAAAATATTTGAAGATTGGGAAACTTTTGATGATTTAATCAACCTTAATTTAAAAGGTAGTAGTAAAAAAATAAAAGATTTTAGAGAAGCTCATTTAGAGTTGCTTAAAGGTGAAGATATTTCTATTGGCTCTATAGTAAACGCTGACCACAGCGCCACAATATCTCATTCTGCATTAAACCATTTAAGTGGATCTGCATCAAATAAGGCGTTTAATTGGCTTTTAAGGGGAAGTTTAGAGAATTTAATTAAAGAGTCTGACAAAAAGTTTGATTCTAACAATTTAGTTGATGGATTGGCTTATAGTAAGTATTTAATGGAAAATATGAAAGTCCAAGATAATGCTTCTTCTTATAATAGATGGATTAAAAATAATGGATTACCTCAAATATCAACATTTGCTAATCAATTTAGAAATCAATTAAAATCTAATCTTATTGATAAACCTGGTATACTAAGTATGAAAACTGAATTAGGTGGTCAATCAGTTGTTAGTCCAGGTGAAAAATTACTTTATACTACTTTTAGAGAAATGGATAATGGAAGTAGAGAAGTAAATACTTATGGTGAAGCTGAACTACCATATAGAGCTGGACAAAAAGAAGTTGATTTAGGAAATTTACATTTTATAAAAAGAAATCCAAAAGGTCAAGATGATCTTATAGATTTAAAGCAATTTATAAAAGAAACAGGTAATGAATCTATTGTTAAAGGCGACAAATTATCTGATGTTGTAAAAAAGATAGAAGGTAATAAAAATTATCAAGTTATGGCAAACTTTAGAAGAAACCCACATACAAGACCAGGTGATGTAAGTGCTATAGGTGTTAAAAAAATACTTACTGAAGATTACGGTAATCAAGTCAAATTAAATGCTTATGATTTTGCTATGAGACATGAAGGTGATTTTGATGTTGATAAATTAGATTTTTGGTGGAATGCTCCTACTGAAGTTGTAAGAGAATGGAATGCTTTATCTGGTAGAGTTATAAGAGTTAATCCTGATGGAGTAAACCAAAAAACAAGTCTACCTAAAAATCTGTCATTCTTAGACGCTTCTTCTATGAATAAGTTTTATGCTAGTGATTATGCTGCTCAAAGATTAAGAGGGGTAATAGTTAAAACTCCTAGGATATTAAATGCTTTAAAACATTATAATTCTGGTGGTGTTTTTAATCCAGAAACAAAATCAGATTTTGCTGGTTTCGCTATGAGATTAAGGAATGCTGATGGTGGTGGAAAGTTATATGTTGATCCTGTTAAAATTGAAAAGACTATAGATAAATTAGCTACAGATATACAAAACATTACTGATTCTAGACAAGGTTATAATGCTGAAAAATACAATGATATGTGGTTTGATAGAGTTTTGTTTGGAGATAGTGAGCATGGTTATAGCGGTATATTTAGTAAAGCAATTTATAATGATTCTGGTAAATTTAAAAATAAATGGTTACCAGAAGATACAGGTCATACATTTACTAATGCAGAAAAAGCAGTTATTAAAGCAGTTATAGCTCCTTATCAACATTTATTAGGATTAGCAACTGGTAAATTTTCTAGTGGTAAAAGAGAAAAAATAAGTTATGATGATATAATAACCCAAACTACTACTTTTGATAATCAAATGGCTAATCTTTCTCAGTATGCATATTGGAAAGCAATGAAAACAAAGGGCCTAAGTAAGCAAGATAAGGGTGAAGTAAATAGAATGTTCAGAGATAACCAAAATAATATTGTTAATATATTTGGTAATTATGGCAATTCTATAAGGCCAAATTTTGCTAGAGATAACAAAGCAACAACTCAGTGGATGGATAATCAACTTCCATTTGAAAGAGCTATGTCTGTTGTTAGTTATCATGATAATATGAGACTTCAAAACCCTGGTAGAATTGGCGGGGAAATGCTTACTGAATTTAAAAAGTTTAGTGAAAAAGGTATGTATTCTGAAGATTTTAGTACAGTAGCTTCAGAGTTTATGAAAGAATTAAATCAAAATAACAAATATCTTAATTACGTTAACTATTTAGACTATAGAATAAGAAGTCAACAAAAAGCTAGATTTAATGCTTATGGTAAAGGTGATAAACAATATATAGAGTATTTAACTGAGGATATTTTTCAACTTAAAAATCAAAAAAGAGAAATAGAAAAGCAAATGGTTTTATCAGGTTCTGGACAATCTGTTCCTTGGGCTAAAGGTATAAGAGAAGCTTCAAAAAGAAAACTGATTGATGATATGATTAAAGACAGAAAAGCTCCTAAAGGTTGGGCTGAAGGTCCTTTACCTGACTCTTTTGATTATGCAACAGTAAGTTCTTGGGCTAAAAGAAACGATAATGCTTTAAATAAATACATTTCAAAAAATAACGTTGTTCGTGTTGAAGGTGTTAGTTCTGTAGATCAAATAGAAAGACTTATATGGTTTAATGCTTTTGATAGATATAACAAAATATTTATAAATGAAAATATTACAAATAAAGAACTTTCTAAGCAATTTGAGAAAGATGTAAAAGATTTTAAAAAGTTTTATAGAGAAACTTGGAAAAAGAACTTTAATGGGCAAGAATGGTATATGGATAATACTCGTTCTAATACTGTTATTATGGATAGATTAGAAAGATTATATACTAAATATCAATCTGAGGGTGGATATGGGCAGCTATTATTATGGAAACTTATGTCTCCAGAAGTAGAGCCTTTTAAATTTACATATTTACATGATCGTTTAACTCCTTCTTTTAAGAAAGAAAGCTTATCTATGATTAGATTAGGGTTAAACTTTATATCTAGCGCTGATTCTAAATTAATTACAGAATTTCAAAAAGACATGATATTTACACATCTTTCAGGGCATGTAAACAACTCATTAAGAGCAGTTTATGGATTACCTGGTGAAAGAGGTACAATAGTTCATAATACTATGACAAATGCTGCAAATGCAAAACATGATATATTTAGAGGGTTTCCTTTAGTTGATGATATTGCTCAGTTTAGTTTTGAAAGTTGGTCGCCTAGTTTTCAACAAAGACATATAAATCCTGGAGTTTCTTCTTTATTTGGATTTGAAAATGCTAATAAAAATGTAGCTTATTATATGTCTTCTCAACCTTTATTACCAAGTTTTGCTTCTGAAATGGCTAAAGCTAGTTTCTTACACTATATGCCTGTTGGTTATATACCTGAGTTTGTTGGTGCTACTAAATATGGAGCTATTAATGGTGGTCAAAGCTATTTAAAAGCAGTAGAAAATGGTTATCAAATTATGCTTGGTGATGCTTCTAAACAAAATTTAACTTATGGAGGACCAAGAAAAGTTCCTCAAAGAGCACCATATGAAAATTTACCTGTAGATCCACCTGCAGGCGGAGCTGAAAGATTAAAAAATATAACAAATAGTAAAGTTGGAGGAAGAGTCGATGGCTGTTAAATGTTTAAATCCTTTAAATGTCAAAGCTAGTGAACAAGATAGAGCTAATAGATTAAATGGTATTGTTGATAAATGGATGGATAATAAAATTATAAAAGCTATGACTGGTGGTAGATCTAATGAATTTGAAAGAGTATTTAACGAAATACTTCCTAATTTAGATTTTGAGTTTAGTAGACTTCCAAACGCTAAAGAGTTAAATAAGTTAGATAAGCATGTAACAAAGTTTTTAAATGGATTAGAAAAAAAGCCTACAACTTTAGGTAAACTGTTTAATCTTCCTGAAAATGTTTTATCTAAAAACCCCATTACTAAGAAATACTTTAATAATTTAGTTCAAGCTAGTAATTACTATCATGGTAATTTACAAACTATAGGTAGTGATTTAGCTATTATAAAAAACTCTTTAAACAGAGCTATGGGTGATACAGGGTTTATGAGAAAGTATGGTTATGGTAGAAATAAAGTTCAAGAAGAGTTAAAAAAACACCAAATTACTCATGAAAAGTTAATGAAAGATGGCAAAGTTGAAGAGGCTGACGCTTATGCTAAAAAGTGGCTTGAAAATGTAGATCCTGAATCTCAAATGGCTATTAATAATGCTTTATATGATTTGATGCTAGATCCTAGTAAGTTTAAAAAACAGGATTTAGATGCAGCAAAATTAAAATATGGACCTGAAGTAGTAGAAGCTGTTAATCTTTGGCATAATGGTAAACCTGCTCAAAATATAGCACCATTAAAAGATAGACTATGGAAAGTATTAGGTAATGGTATATTAGATTATATAAAAGTTTTAGAATCTCATAAAAATGAGTTTAATGGTGTAGGTTTTGAGGTAAAAAGATTAGAAAATTTATATAATGATTATTTTCGTTATACAAAGAAAAATGGTAAAGAAATTCCCCCTCCTAAAAAACCTAAAGATTATTTTCCAACACAAGTATTAGATATAGCTCCTACATTTGCTAAATTTAGTCAAGATATGTTTTCTGGTAAAGTAAATACAAATTATAAAGATGTTAGCGGATATATGGGTACTATGATAAAAAATATAGCTGACAATTTAAATATGCCTAGTTTATCGTTTGAAAAGAAATCTGGAAGGTTTGACTTTCAAAATAAAGATGTTATAGGTCTTCTTGATACATTTTCAAATAATGTTATAAGATTTAATTATAATGCAAGAGTTACAAAAGAAACTACTAATGCTTTAAAAGAGTTGGGAAGATTAGAAGGAAAAGATTATGATCAACATTTACAGTTCTTAGCAGGCTATATAGGTGATACACATGAGGCTGTTTTAGGCACAAAATTTAGAGATAGTAAACTTGCTCATTTTTCTCAAGCTATTACATCATTTCAATTTATGTCTAAATTAGGATTAAATATAAGATCTGCTGCCAGAAATGCTACCCAGTCTTTACAAAATTGGGTATATTTTGGTCATAAAGGTATATATACAGCTATGAAAGATTTGCAATCAGAATCTATGAAAACTATTGTTGACAATGAAATGAAAAGACATGGTTTCGAATTTGTTAATATACAAGAACTTGCTATGCCTAGAGATTTGATGGCACATTTAGAAGTTACTCCAGAAGGTAGAGTTATAGAAAAAGGTCCAACTGCTGCTAGTAAAATAAATGATTGGATGGAAAATACTGCAAGGATAACTGGTAAACCTATGCAGTGGGTTGAAAATAAAATAAATAGGGGTTTAACATTTAAGATTGCATTTATGACTAAATATAGAGATTTAAAAAGTAATCAAGAATTATTAAGAAAGACCTTAAAAAAATCTAAAGATTCAGAAATGGATATTACTCCTGAAGTAGAAAGGCAAATTATAAAAAAAGCTTCTAATTATGGAGCAGCAATGGTTAAAGAGCTTCACTATCAATATGATAGGTTTGCTAAACCAAATATAACAAAAAGCCCTGTAGGTTCTGTTTTAGGTCAGTTTTCAACTTATGCTATTAATTTCTTTAACTATCAAGCTAAGATAGCTAAAAAAGGTGGTAATGATATACTTGCTAAAGAATGGAACAGTCCTGAAGCTTGGAGATTATATAGATTGGGTATGTTATATACTTTTATAACAGGGTTATCTGCTTTAACAAATACTAATTTTAATAATTTAGTACAAAACGATACTTTAGAAAGAGGTATTAGGTTAAGAGAATATTTAACTGGCGATGAAGAAGCTAAAAAGAAAGCCTTTTTTGGATTAGATCCTATTACTGGAACATTTGGTGGTCCTTTTGTAAGTGATATAATAAGAATAGGAACTGCTACTAATTTTATGAAAATGGGTGGACCTGAATGGACAACTTATTCAAATGGTTATATCAAATTCCATGAAAGACACAATACTGACTCTACTGAAGAAATAGTAAGAACTTTAAATACTCAGATTGGAAGACTTATTTACTCAACTGTACCTAGATCTATAAATGGTACTGGTGTACCTACATTATTAGGACAAGAATTAGGTTTATATGGCACTCCTGAACTTTCAGGTTATAAAGATGCTTTATTAATGCCTCTTCAGAAATATATGCCAGAACCTGTATCTACATATTTTACCCCTAAAGAAACTAAGAAATCAAAGGCAGAGAAGAAGTACTCAGAAGAGGAACTCTTGCAAATACTTTCTTCTCTACAAGACTTTTAGTCACTAGCTTTGTTTTTTTAATTCTACTAAACTTTTAATGTAACTAACAGTTTCAAACCATTGGTCAACTTGATTGATAAATGATTCAGGTATTTCAGAATAAGATGTGTTTTCTAAATATTGTTCAATCCATTCTAAATTTGTTTTATCTATGTGATTTAATTCCATTAAATCTCCTTTTGTTTTTCATCGATTAATTCTATAAAGTGATCAAACTCTATAGCTACATATGTTTTTGTTCTATTTCTTTTGAATACTAGTACAGGATGTCTATTATCACAGTTAGATTCTGCTTGTTCTAAAGATTTCCACAAGTTTAATCTTTCTTGATTTTTACATTCAAAACTGTATTTTATAGCTCTTTTAGCTGCTGGGGATAATACAATATCCTCACCACTCATTCCCATAACTTGGGATTCAATATCATTCGTCTCAAGAGTCTCCGAAAACACAGAGCGAAGGCGATCCCTCACCATGTTCTGCAGTTTTCTTCCCTTGTTTTTCGCGGAACGTGCTTTCATAAGTCCCCTCCCTTATTTTTTTAAGTGCCTGTTGTTTTTGATTATACTCACTCATACCGTCTAGATGTGTATTATTACCTCTGTCATGAGTTTCATACTCTTCTTTAGTAATATATTCACCATTATCCATTAAGTCATAAAACTCATCTGGATGTAGATCTTTATATGTTTCTACCATGCTATCAATCTGACTTTTCAGTTTTAATAGGTCTTCTATCATAATATCCTTCCATTATTTTAAAAGCGCAATCCCTGCATACGTATATTTCGTTAACTATAGATAAACTATACACAGGGAAGCACTTTGATTTACATTTATTGCAATTAGTCACGAGGCATCCACCAAGGTTTATTTTTTAATAATCTAGCTCTACGAGCATGACTTGTTTCTTTAGGATTATCTTTCCTATGTTTTTTAATTGCTTTTAATTGTTTTTTAGTCAATTTTTCTGCCATTAAAAGTCTCCATTATCTGTTCAAATAAAGGATGAAGTTCTTCTGCTTCTGGTTCAGATTCTACAACTTTACCATATCTTCCCATAGCGATAGCTGATTCATCTATCCAAACACATTTGCCACAATTCCAAGGATTTTTCTTGCAATTTTTCTTATGATCTTTTGCTTCTTGAGTATCACAAAACCAACTCATTATTCATCCTCCTTTTTATCGTATTTTTCCTTTAAATGTTCAGTAAATTTATCTCCTTCTTTTTTGAACATTAAATATTCAGTAAAGGTTAAATTACTTTGATGCATAACTTTATATAAATCATCAATTCTTCTAATCATTACAGCTATTGCATCTCTTACTTCATTCATTGTAGGTTTTTTATTTTTTGACATGCTTCCCTCCTGAGTGTTATACTAATTTCCAAGTATGTACTTTCTTTCCGTACTTACCTAGTTTAGTTATATCGGTTTTAGTTAATTTACCAGCATTAGTTAAATCTGTAATAGCTCTTCTAATGCTTGTTATAGGCCAATGAACATCTTGATCATTTGCAAAATCTTCAATATCAAATGGTGTAAGACCTTCATTTGGAAATGCTCGAAATATACCAAGAATTTGATCCTCTTGTTTTATTGCAGCATTCCTACTATTTTGCAGAGTTCCCCCTGTTTCATCATTAGTGTTGTAATACATAATTACTCCTTAGGTTTTATTGATTCCAATACTTCAATAGCTCCGTTTAATTTTATAAAAGCTACTTCCAAATTAGATCTTTGCTCATATAGGTTAGCTAATTTTTCAGCATGTTCCCATTTTAGTTTTTCTTTACTTTTCTTAGGCATTTAGCCCTCCTTTTCTATTCTTACGTTATTAACTGTTAATCTAGCGTACAGATGTTCTTTCTCTCTGTTTTTATCTGATTTAATATCTATAAGCTCAACAAGACCTGTTTCTTTGTTCTTATATGGCTTTAAAGATATTAATTTATTTGCATTATATGCAATTCTAAATGAACCTCTAGATGAAGATATGTCCATACCTTCTTTAAAGGCAGCTTTAGATACTTCGCTTACAGCAAAGACGATCACATTTTGTCTTACAGCTAATTCCATAATTGCTTGGCTAGCTTCCTCAACTTTCATGTTATTATCTTTCTGTTTGCTCTTAAATAGCCCCAAATGGTCAACAATTACTATTTCTGGCTTAACAGGTAGGCTGGTGATTCTTCTTTCTAATTCATGCGCATATGGAGCTGAATAGTCTACAGTTAACCATTCAAATCTTTTATCCATACCATTTTTCATTTGTTTGTAATGATTAGCTAATTGATTTTCATCCCACCCCATTTCTATCTGAACAAATCTAGACCATATTTGCCTTGGAGACATTTCCATTTCAACAAAGTATGTTGGTCTTTTAAAATAATTTACCCAATTTTGAAGCAACATAGTCTTCATACTTGCAGGTGGAGCTTGAATAATGACTGTTTCACCTGGATATATAGGGAAATTCATATCATATGGCTCACCTAAATTAAGTGGTTTTAAGTCTTGAGCATAAAAGTTTATTAATTCATCTTCCATACTACTTGAATCCATCATGTTTTCGGCTTTAGCACCTCTGTGTAACGTACATTTAGAGTTACAATAAAACTGTATAACTGGATCATCAGCACCATATCTGTAACCTTGTCCATCATGACCAGTATAACAACCTTCTACTATACCATCCATCTCTTCTTTTTTAAACTCGCTTTTAGCACCTTCGTTAACTCTAATGCGCCAATCTTCCATAATTAATCTTACAATATTTTCTGGAAAGTTCCATCTTAAATGAGATGCTATTCTAAGAGCGACCATATGACGTTTACCGTGTGGAGCACCATCTAACATTTTCTGTATACAAGTGTTAGCAACAGGATCACGCTTATTTCTTACCTTAATTTCAGGTTTTTCTTCAGGTTTTTCTTTATCTCTTACATCAAATACTGGGCTACTCAATTCAATATCTTCGTAATCTATGTTTCTAGGTTCTGATGCTAATTTAATCAGCTCTTCTTTAAACACTTTATCTGACGAAGATAATATTTGTAAGTTATCTTCTATACAGATTTTATATAATCCAGATTTAGTATTTTTAGTATTAACTAGTCTTATTATTCTTGTTTTATCAGTAACAGAGGGGTCTGCAAATTTATAGATACCAGCTTTAGTTAGCTCTTCTTTTACTCTTACGTGTAAATTAGGACTTGGTTCCCATTTAAATGCTGAATTGTGTATACCAACATGAAAACCTGTTCCGCTAAAATATATTCTATAGTATAGATTGCAATCATCTAATATATCTGATAAACCTATTAATTTATCTCTAGCATTTCTTATACTAGATCCATCAACGTCTAATATAAATTCTGTAGGCATATATATGTTACCATCAAATCCTGATAAACTTCCTTTTTTACTATAATATGCTACAACTGTTTCATCATAGTCATATAAAGACACAAATAGATCAGTGTCAGTGCCTTGTAACTCACAAACTTCATCTTTAGATTGAAAATTACCTCTATTACTAACTCCAAATGCTATTTCTTTAATCATCTCCATGTATATTCTCCACTTCACTTTTTATTAACAGTATTAAAGTTCCTACAGCTAATATAAATATTGATAAACTTATAAGTATTATTTCTATCATTTTTTTTCCTCCGATTTCTTTAATTTTTTTTGTTCTCTAAGCATCTTTTGATACTCATATCTAGCTCTTTTTGCAAGCATTCTAGGGGTATAGTGTGTATAGTCTCTTTCTTTAGGATTTTGTCCTAAACCTATATCTGTTCTATTCATAAAATGCATAAATTCTGTCGCTCTCATAATTCTCCTTTAATTTTTTGGTAACTCCTGCAACTTCCAGCCAGGCAATAGTCACGTATGAAATATACTCATAAACAAATAATCGGAATCTAATGGAATTTAGATTTCTGAAATGTCAGATAGTAAACTGAGTACTATCTAGGGAGTTTTTATACTGTTACCAAATCTTTATATAGGGAGACTCACATATTCCTTTGCGGAAATTTCCTCAGTAGGTCATTTACGACTTACAGGACCAGTTGTTGCCTCCCTATAATTAACGATTACCTACTCACTTAAAAGGGTATATCGTCACTCTCGGAGGTCTCGGAAGAAGAAACGGATTCTTCTGAGCTTGTTTTAAGTTTAGGTTCTACATATTTCTTATAGAAATCTATAGCTTTACCTTTCCAATAGCTAACATCATCTGTTGTGAATGATTCTACAGCATTTGTAAATTCTGTAGGAGCAGTTTTAGATAACATTCTAGAATATTTACCATCTTTATAAAAGTAAACATTCATCTTTTTACCTATTAAAGCTTCTTCACTATCATCCATTTTAACAACTTTAGTGCCATCAGGGCCTTCTAATGCGCTACTTATTCCAGCATTAGCAAATCTATATATTTGACCAATAGCAAATTCTTCACCATCAGTTCCTGTTTTAGCATAAACTCTCATGTTAAAGTTTTCTGGATATTCATCAAAGTAAATGTCTATACATTTTGTTCCATTCCAATCACCATATTTAGCTTTTGAAACTATTAATTCATGCCACCCAGTAGAATATTGATTATTACTACTACCTGACTTTATTGTCATTGTTCTCATATGTTCTCCTTAATTAAGAAATTGATTGTGCATCATCATCGTATTGAGCTATACCTACCATAGCAGATAAACCATATCTTCTACCATAAGTTACAGCAGCTCCAACGCCTTGTGCGTCTACTTTAGCTAATGGAAGTTTAATTTTACTTCTCATCCATTGACCTGATGCGTGCATTAATGTTGTTGTTACACATACAGCGCCTTTAATTACTTCATTACCTTGACTAACAGATAGTCCATTTTTAGATAAGTATGGAAATGAAGATTTAATTACTGCATGTAAGTCTGCATAACTAGACTTAAAGAATGGATTTGTACTCTCTTTTTTAGCACCTTCCATTTCAGATTGAGCTTTAGCTAATGCTGCTGCTAATTGATCTAATTGAGGTGATTTCCATTCATCATGTCTTCTATCATGAGATTCATCAAAAGATTTCTCATTTGATTCGTTTTTGGCTTTTGCTTCTAATACACTTTTAGCAATACCAGTTTGTTTTGAAACATCGATATTTGTCACGAGCTTCCTCCTTTTTATTTTGAGAACAGGGCAGAAATAGGGGTTATACTACCCTGTTCAGTGTGCTATACATAAGATCCCTTTGATATAAAGGGTTTAGAATTTAAGAAACTAATTTCTTTTTATCAAGTATTAATGTTGAAAAGTTGAAAATTATTTCCTTAAAGTAAGGCTGTTTCATAACTATGTTCTTAATAGAATTAGATATAAAACTTCCACTCATATTACTACAGTAAGATGTAGCTTTACGAGTGCATGGTTCTGGATCAGAATCTTCATCAGAATACCAATCTTTTTCATATTGTTTAACAGTAATATTATCATATATATACTGTTGATATTGTTCTGCACCCATACGACCATCTATTACAAATGATGGTTTATAAGGGCATTTTGCTAACAATTTAACTATTTCCATACGAGCAGACATACTATCTAAACCTAATACTAATATATCATCTTTATTTCCATGATAATATTTAAATTTATCAACAATTCCCTCTATTTCAATCATTACATTAATTTTTTTCATATGATTTGTTAGAGCACCTACTTTAGATAGCCCTACATCTTGTTCATTATATTGACTTACACCTACATTAGGTATTTCAACTTTATCAAAATCATATAAAACAAAATTATTGCCACCAAGTCTTACTAATTGTGTGGCTACGGAGCTTCCAATAGCCCCGCAACCTACAATGTGAAACTTAATGCCTGATATATCTGCAATATCTTGGCTTCTAGTATTTATCATATTCCATACCCTCCATAAGATTGATTATAAGATGCGCAATCTATTAAACTTTCTGCTATATCATGATATTTATCATCAGCTGTTAACAGTTCATATGGTTCAGAATCCATTTCAATAAACTCTGTTAACTCACGCTTGTTTAATGTTTCTATTTGAATCCCATATGGTTCTAATATTTTATTTGTATGAGTTACAGCAGATTTATATTTGTGCATATTCCAAGCTCCTGTATTAAATTGTCTAATAAACTCTGTTATTTTATTAGTCGCATATTCCCATTTAGCTTCAAAGTTAGTTTGTTCTTGTGGTGTAACAATTTTTTCTAAATCATCATCAAGCCAACTATATTTAGCCCAATTATAACTACTTTCAAATCCATTTTGACCAATTACTAACTGCTTTTTATTTGGCGATTCTAATACAGATCCACCAGATTTATAAGAACTTACATAAGTACGTTTTCTACATTTAGCTTTAACTTCTGTAACTATATCAAGTGGTATTTCTATTTCAGGTGTATCATCTAATATTTTAACTTCTACATCTTGATGTATTTCTACTGGTTTCCATACAGATATTCTACATTTGTATTCTTCTTTTAGATTAACAACAAGTGCAAATGAAACGTCTGATTCACCTTCACCATACTCATCAATGCTAGATAAATCTGTACCACTCCAGAATGCGTTCATTGTGTGATGACTGTGCCACCAACAAAATCTAAACTTCTGGTCTTTGTATTTCATAGCCATTTGAGTATAATACGTAGCCAATTCTTCTTTATCTAGGTCACACGTAGTCCCTGCTATTTCTTGTGGTAATATAACTGGATTTTCAATAGTCCAGTCACCATCTTTATCTTGTGTTACTACAGCCATACCACCTATTTCAGCTTTTTCTGTGACATAAGCAGCTTTAGCATAATTTATAATCTTATCCCAAGATTCTTTATGTATTAATATTTCCATTATTTACCCTCCTCGAGCTTTTTTACTTGTTTTTGTAGTATTTTATATTCTTTTTTAAGTGTTTCATGATCATTACGCAATGATTTAAACTTAAACTGTAAGTCTTTAATTTCATTACTAAAGTATGAAGTTCTAGCGTCCATTATTCCTCCTTTTAAGTTACATTTCGTCACCTTGTGGTGATTCATCAGGCCACTGTTCACGATCACCTTGTATTGGTGGTTCTTGAGCATCTGCAGCTTGTTCCATTGACGTTCTATCTCTAGTTACAGTTACAGGATTGCCTGAATTATCAGTTGTGTGTATTATAGTTGGAGCAGCGTGATTAACGCCACCCATTCTAGTAGCCCATTGTAAGGTCATTTGTTCAGCTTGTTCTGGTGTTACTGGTTGAGGATGTGCATCTTTATATAATGTACAACTATGTCTAAGAGCACATTCATTTACATCACAATAATCATTATCACCATCTGGTATGTAAGTACACATATTAGATGTATTTGTACCAAATATTGATCTGTATTCATCAGATAATCTGCTAGGTTCACCATGATACATCATTTTAATGTTGCTATGTGGTTGTGTCATATTAGTATATGATGTAGCCCAAGGTATACATTGCAATACAAAAGATGGTAAATCATATCTATATAATGAATTATGCACATCTGTTGATTGGTCACCAAAGCAAACACTATTTCCAAAATAACCGCCTCTGTAGTTTCTGCTACCAGAAATATAAGGAAATGATAAATATCCTTTATCGCTTGGTTGTTCAACTTGACCAAGAATACTTACATCAATTGAAGGCCTATCATAATTAGAATGTCTTGTCATAACTTGCAATGGATATGTAATAAGATTTAAGTATACATCTGTATCACAAGCTATATTTTCTATATGTTTAGCAGGTTCATTACTATTTCTACCTTCAGTTACATAAACTTTCATTACATCTGGAGTAATACGTAGTGTTGTTACTAGCATATATCTTCTACTTGAGCGTGATGTTGGATGAACAAATAACTGATGATACATTTCAGCCATTATATCTACATTTTCTATTATTTCATCAGCAAGTTCTACTTTTTCTATCAAATAATTAGAATACAAATTTTTTCTTTCTACAAGAACAGAAGGATCATCTAACCATACTTCACCATTATTTCTTAACCTGTACAAGTCAGAATCCATATCTTGTAATTGGCTTTTAATTGAATCCCAGGTATGAGTTCTAAACCAATCTTCTCTATGTAAATAATTATACATACCACTTGGCCTTCTTCTAAATCCAAGACCTCTCATCATAAGTTCAGCAACTCTTTCATAAGAACCACGTTTCCATTTAAATGTTTTAGTAATTTCTAAATCGGCTCTGTGTCTAGCATTAAATCTTTGTAATTTCTCCATTATGTCTGCTTGAGGACCATAATAAATGTGTTCTTCAAGATCTCCTACTTCTATTTCTTCTAAGCATTGTTCTATTGAGCCATCTACAATGCAATCATAATCTCTATAATCTGTCATAAACCCTCCAAGTTTAATATAGGGCTGATTGACCCTCGTTAGTCTCACATAACGCCAATTGCTGGCTACAGTTATTGACTCGCCTGTCACTACAGCCCTATAAGTTATAAGGTGGAGATAGCGCTTTAAATAGTGCCTATCTATCTTTTAGTCTCGAGACCAGCGACCACCTTAAGTTAATAATTACTGATCACC
>CEQV01008066.1_pt1 | contig 24472 bp, 20 predicted proteins | sample 530971 | NCBI WGS metagenome assembly CEQV01 (sample SAMEA2621173, study PRJEB7988) | marine metagenome | biome: marine biome (ENVO:00000447); feature: deep chlorophyll maximum layer (ENVO:xxxxxxxx); material: "saline water (ENVO:00002010), including plankton (ENVO:xxxxxxxx)" | depth 100 m
TAAATCAGCTTTTCAAGAAGGTATGAATATAGCTTCAGCAAAAGGTTCATTTAGAGTAGCTTATAATGCAAATAAAGTGCTATCTATTACTCCATTTAAGGAGAAAGAGACTAATTTAATTAGATCTTTAAGGATAGAAAGTACAGCTAATAGAGAAAAAGAGCATCTTGATGTTAATTTACCTGTTAAAGGAGCTAAAATAGGATGATACAGATAACAAAATGGATAGATCCACATGATAAGGTATGGCATAAAGGTAAACTTGTGCCTGCCTTTGATTGGCTAACAGATCTACAAGTAAAACTAGAAAAGTTAACTAAAAAAAGAGTAACAATAAGAACTGATGAAGGCAAAGTAGCTTTATTCAGAGAAAGGTTAAGATGAAGAACCCATACGCAGAAATGCGAAAAGTACCTTTGAATTATGAAGGTATTCAATCATCTGCTTACTCTGTTCAATACCAAGAATCTCTTGATGAATGGAAAGAGGCAGGAGTTGTAGGTAATAATTACATGTTATTACCAAATATTAAAGTAAAAGAAGCTGCTGATGAAGTAGCTTTATTATCAAATATCCCATTTGAACATGATAAAACATTCTTTGATGGCAAAAGATATGTATATTCATTAAGATCTACAAACATTATAGGTAATGTTAAACCAGGAGATGATATGGCATTAGGTATTCAATTCTGGAATAGCTATGACGGCAGTAGATCCTTTGGATTCTCTATGATGCTTTATAGATTAATATGTACTAATGGTATGCTAAGTAAACAATACTTTAATACTTTTAGATTTAAACATGAACCAAATAGCAATGGATGGGAAGAAAGCTTAAATCAAGTAGTCAATACTATTAATTCCACATCTCAAAATGGTCTTGATAGTATGATAGGAAAATTAAAAAAGCTTGATAATCTTAAAATAACATCTAAAGAACTAGGTAGAATTAGACATAAACATCTTTCTGATATACCGTCTGGTTTATGGGGAAATATTATAGATAGATTCTTAGATCCTTCTAAAGAATATCATTCAGAAACTAGTGGATGGGGATTACTTAATGCTGCTACAGATATATTGTGGCATAAAGATAAACCTACAATAGCTAGCTATAATCAGAATGCATCTATAGTAGATGGATTGTGTAAAGCAATATCATAAACTTTCACACGAGCAGGTACGCTTCTTATAAAACGCCAATAATAAGTATAGCAACTTACCTAATAGCTGCCTGCTCAACAATTTAAAGGAGAACAATGGGAGTACGTTTTAGAGAAACCAAAGATAAAATAGGTGATTATAAAGATAGTATGGATAATATTAACGAATCTATAAAAACCTTGAAAGAGAAAATAGAAATTCTTGAAGAAAGGTTAAGTAAGGCTGAAGGTATTATCAAAATTATTCATTATGAATCAAACCCAGCATATCTTGAAGGTTTAAAATTTAAATACGAAGAAATGTATGGAGACAAAAATGAGTAAAAATGTATTAAAAGGTGAAATGGATAATGTAGAAAGAAGATCTAGCGCCAGAAAAACATACAATAAGGAAAGAATATATAGTAAAGAATATGCTTCATGCAAAGATGCTAATACTAGATTTATGAAGATGGCTAATTTAGCTTCTGATAATGGTAGATGTTGGTGGATATATAACTATATAATGGCTAATTCAAAATACAAAGGAAAATAATATGGAAATAATAGGAGATGTTATAAAAAAACGTCAAAATCTAAGTGTAGAAGATGAATATCCCAGAATGTGTGATTCATTTGAACATATTACTGATGAAATGTTTGAATTGTTTAAAAAGAAACAGTCAGACTACGGTCCTACAAATATAGGTATGGGTAATCGTACTATAGAAACAGATGAAGATGTTCAAAGATCAATGATAGGATTGGTTGTTAGAATGAATGATAAAGTTCAAAGACTAATGAATCTTGTTCTTGACCGTAAAGATCCACAAAATGAATCTGTAGAAGATACATTGATAGATATAGCTAATTATGCAGTAATGGCTAAATTAGTTATGGATAAAGAGTGGGGAAAATGAAGATAGTTGCTAAGCTATCTAAAGAGCATTATAATTGTTATATGTGTTCTTTTTCAGGATATGCAGAAAGATATATTGTAGTTCCACATATAGTAGATACAGATAAAGAATATACAATATGTAGTGCATGTGCTAAAAGAGAACATGGTAGTAAAAATAAAGTTAAATTATTAGATGTCATAGAAGAAAGGACAAAAACATGGCTACAAAAAAAGCAATAAAAGAAGTTCAAGAAAAAGCTGAAAAACACCATAAAAATAGAGTTGATCAACTTTTCACTATGTTTGAATCTCATGGTGAGATGCTTGCAGATCATATAGGCTATATAAATGATATAAATAAAAGAATTGATGAATTAGAGTCTGAATTAAATCAGAGTAAGGCATTAATTACCACTATGAGAGGAAGAATGGGAGTATGAAGCAGAGAACAAAACCTACACGTAATGAGATAAAAACTGTATTAAATAATATGTTAATAGAAATGTCTCAAATGTCTGAATTTCTTAAAGGATTAGACACTTCATTTGCAGCTTATTTAGAGATGAAAGGTGATGGAGATAAATTAAATAAATTCATTAAAGCTAAGATAAAGGAGGCTAAGGATGCCCAGCAAGAGCAAAGCAAAGGGGAATAGGTTTGAAAGAGAAATAGTTAAGATAGCTAAGGAGCATGGATTTGAATCTAGAAGAGCATGGGGATCAAATGGTCAAGCTTTAGGAATGCATGAAGAAGTAGATCTAACTCTAGGTAAAAATCCTGAACTTAAAATACAGGCTAAATGTAGAAAGAGTATAGCTTCTTATCTTATCCCTAGTGAGCATGTAGATGCAGTAGTTTGCAAGGAAGACAGAGGTGAACCCTTGATGATAATGAGATTAAATGATTGGCTCAATATGTTTTGGGTTAACTGTATGACGGAGGATAGATGAAACAGCTGTTAAAATTAGGAGATCATACATTCTTTGGATTAAGTTTGTTAAAATTAGATTTAAGGCAAAATGTATATGTTCTTATGATAACATTGATATTTTTTACTTTTGATTTTTCATTTAGAAAATGGGGAGTAAGAATAGGAATGTCAAGTGGCGACTCTGAAGTATTTTTTAAAATACACTTAGGAGCTCAATGGAGTTAATTAATCAATTAAGTAGGGATAGTTATCTGTCCCTACTTTCCTCTTAATTCTTCAGATAAAGCTATTAACTTTAAACTACCACTTTGATTTTTCTTTTTATTAAGCTTAAAAGGTTTAAATCCTAAGTACTCTTTAGATGCTTTATTTATAGCCTTTCTATTATCTTTTATCCAAGAACGTGGATATAAGCCTAATTCATGCCTAACTATATCCATACCTCTTCCATCACGTATAGCAGGCCCAGTTTTTGTCATCCACCTTGCAAACTCAGTATTTAATTTATTCCACATATTTCTTTTTTCTACAGTATCTATTCTTTTCTTTGGGCCAACCCAATCAGGAACATCACCTTCTCCATAATAATCTATATAACCTGTAAGCATTCTTTGCCAATTTTCATCTGGCATTTTATATAGTTGAAGTGCATTTAACCCATATAATATATCGCCTACTAAAGGCCCTGTATAATCATTTATTAACCCTCTTTTTCCTTCTAGTTCTTTAGGGGGTTTTTTAGATTTTAACGTCTTTCTACCTTGAACATTTGCTTTAAATTCTTCTACTGGAAGAGTTAGATAATCTTTCATATCTCTAATTCTTCTTACAGTATCATTCTCTAATAAATTATTAAAATCTAAGTTAAATCCTACAGATAAAGCTTGTACAGCTGTATATATTCCTGCAAATCTTAAAGCTTGTCTTAATTCAGGAGCATCCCATTGAGCTGATAAGGCAGCATCTTTAGCTCCATGCAATATTTTAGATTGAAGATTTAAAAATGACATAGGATAATGTAAAAATTGGAACACCATCTCACCAGTAGCAGTAGCATAATCTCTACCTTTCATTTTAGGAAGTCCATCAGGACCAATTTCACCTGCAGGAGCAGTACCACCTATAGCTCTTGCTTTAGCATGTGATGCATATTCAAAAGCAAAAGCATTAACAGATTTTAATGCAAATCTAGTGGCCATTTGCTGTATTTTACGGTTATTAGCTGAATCTAATTTTTCTATAGCATTATAATCTGTAGGTTTTAATATATTATGATCTTTTAAAGATTCATAAGCTTGAACCCATGCAATTCTAAACATCCATTTACGAGTAGCATTCTCAGTAAACCTATGGAATACCAAAGATTTACCTACTACATTATCTATCATAGGATCTAAAGTTTTTAAAACTCCTCTATCTCTATATGTAACCTTATTTTTTACTGGATCAAATATAATATCACTTTGATTAACAGAAGAAGGTATTAATCCTTCAGCTACTAATTCTCTACCACCTTCTGCGAATTTAAATCCCTGCTCCGTTTCTATTTTAGTAAGCATAGATTCATAATGAGAATTATATTTTCCTATAGCAGCTGTAGCACTAGATATACCATTTTCTGCAAAGAAGTAGGCAGCACTAGCACCATTTCTTATAGCTCCTGTAACAGACAATCCCATAGATTTTAAAGTTTCAGCTGCCATTAAACCTCTAACCATAGCATTTACATAATTAGGTCTTTCTAAGTTTCCTTTAGTAGCTACTTGAAAAGTATCCTCAAGATATCCTCTCATACTTCTTATAAATTCAGGATTAGTATCATCTTTTTGAAATTTTCTTATAGCTGGTAAATATTGTTCTTGTATAAAATTGATTTTATTAAAAGCTATTACATCTTTAGAGTAGTTAGTCAGTATAAAGAATGGATTCTTACTCCATGAATTATTTAAAAGCTCGTTACGAGATTTAGCAGCATCTGGTATCATAGTTTCTATTTTATCAACCACAACTCCTAAAGCAGTGTCAGCCTCATTTCCTTTTTTTGCTTCTAATGCTTGCCTCATTTTATAATTAACCTCAACTATATTATCCATTATATAGTGAGGAAGATAACCACCTTCTTTAATTCCCTTGCCTATCTTTTCTTTGGCTTGTCTGATTCTTTCTACATATTTTTGGCCTGTCTTAGGAAGTAACGGACTATCATAAACCATTTTAACTACATTTTCCATTCTATCTAATCCATTTATTAATACTTTTCCCATATTATCCAATAAAGATCTAGATTCTTTTACAGCTAAAATAACATTCCTATCATATTTAGTGCCTCTTTGAGTATTTTTTAAGAAATTAGTATTATCCATCTCCATTAAAGATATATAATCATTAATTACTTCATCTCCATATTTAGTAAATAAATCGTTATATTCTTTTGTATATTCAGTGTTAACACCTTCATCACCTTCAACCATTATAAGTCTTTCCAGGTCAGCTAATCTTTTTTGGTATTTTTTTACTTCTTTTTTAGATTTGCCTGTTTTTAATATTAAAGCATTTCTTATATGACTAGCTATAGATTTAGATGTTGTTAAATATTGATCTAAATTATTACGTTCATAGTTAATAGCTTCATTTACTTTTTCATAAAATACTCTTGTTACTGGAGAATAGTTAGCTATAGCATCAGATACATAAAAATATCTTTTAAAAGTACCTATTTTTCTATACTTGTAATTATATTCTATGTTATCTATTTCTTTTTTCATTCTATTTATCATACCTTCTGAGAAATTAAAATCACTGCTAAAAGGAATTTTAAATAAATGTTCAGATACATCATTTATATATAACTCAGCATTTCTATCATTAGGACTAGACCCACCTATTTTCCCAATACTTTTAGATAGCTTTTTGTTCCAATGACTAACGACATCTTCAAATCTTTTATTTGGTACACCGTAAAAACAATCTATCATTATCTACATGATCTCCTTCTATCTATTTGGTTTTCTTTCCAATTTCTAAACATATTTCTTACTCTTTTTTGATCTACTTGACCCTCAGGAACAACTGTAGTTCTAACTGTTTGCCCTACACCAGCTTTTATAAGAGAAGCTTCCATGTCAGGAGTGATTATACCTGATAATATGTCAACTAGTGGTTGATTAGCTCCTTCTGGTAAAGCATAGTCTTTTAAAAATAAGGAACTTTTATTTAATTTCCTAGTAGTTTCATTGCTTCTTCCAGATATAAAATCTTTATGTTCATTATACTCAGATACTATCATAGTAGCTTCATCATGATGTCCATTTTTATGCAAGTAATTAAACACTTCTGTAAATATCTTTTTATTCATTCTTAATATAGGCATAGGAGTATCGCCTTCTGCATACTCTCTAGCTATAATATCAGGTCTTAAAAGCATTTTAGCTTTATAATATATTAAAGAACCACTTTCGCCTAATTCTTTTATTATATATTGAGGTCCTAATACTTGTCCATTTAAGTCTGTAATATTATTCTTAAAAAACTTAGATAGCTCTAATTCTTTTCTCATATGATAATTATTAAATATATCTTCAGCTAAAGCTCCTGTTTGTCTATATTCTCTTAAAGCATTTTTCCAACCATCCATAATAGTTTTTCTAGTTTGAGCTGCCACAGATTCATATTTTCCATAAGTAGCTCTATCTACAAAATTCATAGGTAGAGAATTATATGTAAAGTTCCAAGCATAACCATCTAAAGCTGAATCTCTAGTAATTCTTGTTCCTACTATTGGTTGTTGTAATATTAAATGCTTTCCTCTTAAATTTTTAGATCTTTGACCAGGAGAAACTGTTTGTACAAATTGCAATGCATCAAAATTTGGAACTCCATCAGTATATAATTTCCCTACTACTTTATATATAACATGATCTTTATTATAATCTTGGTTATAATATTTAGGAGTTCTTCCATCTTTATTAGGTTTGAAGTCTTTTATGTATTTTTTCTGATTATCTTTGATATTCTTTAATACTTCATTTCCTCTTAAAGTCTCTATAATAGTCTTTGCACTTGATATATTATTTAATAAATCTGTAGTATGTTCTATTATAGCTCTATTACCTGACTTCATTCCCATGTGATAATTTAACTTGTTATGTAGGAAATTTTCTTCACTTATTAATAGATCATGCACTAATGAAGCTTTTTCAGCATTTCTAGGTAAGTATCCTATTTCATCCAATTTTAACAATGTTTCTCCATTTGCTATCATTTCTGAATCTGTAATGCCTAGTACTCTCATCATAGCTATGTCATTTAAAAGCTTGTCTGTACCTATTTTATAATTACTGATATTAGGATTATCCCAAGCATTGTCAATTTCAGTAGATTTAAACATTTGTTTTTTTACTATCTCATCCATAACAACGCCTATGTTGTTTTTTCTTATAGCTTCTGTAATACTTTTAGCGCCAAATTTTATAACATTATTTCTTGGTCTTATTTTCCCTTGTAATGCTAATATCTTTAACTCATCTATATCTCTAGCTGTTACATCTGATTTTTTTCCAGTTTTAGGATCTGCCTCAACTGAAAAGAAAAGAGGTACTAATTCATTAAGTTTATTGTTAATGTCTACATCAGCTCTTTTATACTTTCTTACCAAATTAGTAAAAACAACTTGATTAGGATTGCTAAAGAATCTTCTCATATCAGAATATCTTTGTTGTATATCCCAAGAAGTAGCTTTCTTAGGTCCCATATCTCCATATATTTGATTAAATATGGCTGCAGGTTGCTTTAATATATTTATAACTTCATATACTATATCTCTATGAACGCTATTTTCTGGATGATTAAACATCTTTCCTGTTAGATCAGTTTCACCATCACCATATATCATATAGTCTAACCCTTTATCACCAGCTATTTTGTCGCTTAGATTTGCTATAAAGTCAACTACACTCTGATTACCTTTTTCTAATCTGTTAAACATACCTTTGTTATTGACTAGAGTATTTACATCATAATCAAAATTATCTTTCATTCTTTTTCCATCTATGGAGAAATCATTTAGATACATCCATTCTATAGCACTTTGCATTCCAATTACTTTTCCAACTTGCATAGAATCAAAATGTATTTTTTGTTTTAATTCTGATATATCATTAGAGCTAACAGTTCCTGCAGGTAATAATCTACCATCATTATCTTTTCCTATTCCATATATATTTGCTTTTCTAGGTGTAGATTCTAATACAGGATATTCCTCTTGAAAACTTGCCATCTTAAAAGAATGCTTTAAAAATTCTTTAGTTTCTTTAGTAGAATAATCATGAGTATGTCTTACATGATCCCCATCCCAATCACCTTGAGCATTAGCTCTAGAGTCATATGAATTTAATTTAAATGCTGTACCTATTCCTGAGTCTTGCTTTCTAACTCTTACAGGCATAAAATCAGAAGGACCTTTTCTAGGACCTCTTTCAACATTTATAACCAATCCAAAGTTGTTATTTTTCAATCCTTTCCATCCTTGTGTATTCATGGATTTTTGTATAAATTTTTGAACTCCTGCAATAGAAGGAGCTCCTCCTTCTCCACCCATAACAGCATGTATTTTTTGACGAGATTTATTTTTAAATATAGCATCTAAATACTCTACAAATTCAGCTACTTTTTTAGGTACCTTAATATTTTTATCAGCATCTATAGATACTCTATTTCCATCTTTGTCTAATACATTAGTTCTATAGCCCGCATCTTGATATTCCATTAAAGGATTATATATATTTGTAAATTTGCCATTCTCGTAATTAAATGTATAATCTATATCGTTATCTCTAAATACAAAAGAAAGCTCTTTCATGCTATGCACAGGCATAAAATCAGCGTCTGCACCCATAACAGCTTCACCTAACTGTATTCTAGCAGTACTTTTCACATCTCCCGCTTGATCATATATATCTAATCCTATAGGATTTTTAGAATTTAAATCAGGTATTATAAATGGATATGCAAATTTAGGATTTCTTGGCTGTACAATTATAGGCAAAGCATTTTCTTCCCAAGTCTTGACTATAGCTTCCCTTACGACAGCATTTCTACTTGTAAATCCAAAATTAAGCATAGCCTCTGCAAAAGATTCTATTTTCATTTGGTGAGCACCAGCAGTTTTAGCTTTATGCATTATCATATACGAAGCCAATTCATTATTTGCAGACTTTCTCAAAGCATTACTAAAATTACCTACTTCATTTATTTTATCTGTAAGTTTTTGCCAACCATCTCTTACTCCAATAACAAGATCTTCAGGCATATAATGACTCCAAGGATGAGGAACAGGAGAATTATTACTCTTATGACCACCATATCTAAGATTTACTCCATCTAAATTATGCATCATTATATTGTCATTAGTTAGATTTCCTATGTCTGATATCAGATCTAAATTATTTGCCGTTCTAGGTACCAATTTCTTCCCAGAAACAGCATTTCCTGCATAGCCTTTAGCTGCAGAAGCTCCTTTTAAAAATGACAATCCTTTCTCATTCATAGCAGTAGCTATATTAGGATCAAATATAAACAAACCCTTATCATACATAATATAATCTACATTCTCTGCACCACCCCTAGCTATAGAGCCTTTAAAGCCATTTACAATCCCTGATTCTCCTAAATTAGCGTGCATTAAATTTTTAATATCCTCACTAATATATATAGCTCCATCTATTATTGATTGATCTAGTGTATTTTTAAACCTTTCTGGGTTAGAATATCTTTCATTCAAATGCGATTTAAGAGTGCTATTTTGTATATCATTGTCAATTTGATTTATTATTCTACCTCTTACAAGTAAGGGATTTCCATCTACTTCATCATCATAATACCCAGTTCTTAATTGCTTATTAGGATTGTCTAGATCATCAGCTATTCTTAATATAGATGCTCTTTTATCTGGTGATAATTCTGTCAATCCACTAGCTAAAGCTCTTAAAGAATTAGAATCTCCTAGATTTTTTAAAGAACCACCTTCTGCTAATTTCTGATATTTAAGATTTTTACCATTCATAGCAAAATGACCTGCTTCTAAATCATTTATAGCATCTGGAGTCCATAACTTATCAAATCCTGCTGTATTTAATTTTGCATTATACATAGCTCTAAGCCTATGCTCTGAACTATTAACTTTCTCAGGATCCCAAGCTCTTTTAAAATTATCTATAGTTTGCTTGTTCACATCAGGATCTGACTCATATCTAGATACTGTTTCATCGTACCAATTATTATACATTTTATCTAATTGTTTTAATGTTTTTGTAGACTCTATAAATGCTAATGGCCTTCCATATGAAACTTCTACGTATCTAATCTTATCTCCAGGCTGCATTTTTATTCTAAGAAAACTTAAAGCTAAATCATCATAGTTTAATTGCTCTCCATCTAGAACCTCAGTTACATATTTTTGCTCAGGTCTATTTTGAGCTATATCAGATTCAAATCTTAATTTAGATGTTTCTCCATTTCTGCCTTTATATGCGCTTATGTCTGAATAAAACCTTCCATCTATTATACCTGATTTAGCTATAGGTATTACCATTGTTAAATCTTGGTTGAACATATCTATTAGCATATTTGCAGGAGTATTAAATTCAGTATTATCAGGTCCTGATACCCATTCTCTTACAATACTTATAGTTCCATCAGGATTTTTAATTTCTTTTAATCTTATTATGGGTTGCTCTCTAGTATTTCTTACTATTTCAGATAGAAAGAATAAATCATCATCTAACTTTTTAGTTTTAAGCTCAGGATTTATAATTCCTTTTAGACTATCAAAATCACGATTCTTTAACATTTTCATATACTTTGCATCTATTTGATTATCTTTATCTAAAAGTCCATATTGACCAGCTATAGTAATTTTAGTTTTAGTATTAGGGCTTTTATAGTTTTGCATCATTCTCTCATATTCATTTAACATGTGAGAGTTGTCTAAGTCATTAGGAGTTTTTCTTCCTGCAAGTTCTTGATTTAATCCTGTTATTAAGTCTTCTAATGATTTAAAGCTATTATTTTGCAAATATGCTTCAAAAAGCTGATCTAAAGTAGCTTTTTCAGATCGCTTTCCTATTTTTGAGGATAACTCATCTATTAATCTATTATGCTCCCATATAGCCCCTTCTCTAAAGCCCTGACCTTTATATATCAATTCAACTAATAATGATTGTATATTAGAGCTAGAAAGGCTGTTTTCAGTTATCATATTCATCAAAGCATCATACGTACTGCCTGTTCCATCTGCTAATTCTTTTATTCTCAAATCTAAAGGTAATTGATTTCTATCAGCATCTATTAACATATTTTTAATAGATTCATAATCTATAGCATTAGGTATTAATTTCTCTATATTTTCTAAATTTAATAATGCTTTTTTCATATCGCCTTTGATAATATTATCTTCCATAAGATTCAATTCAGCAACAGCAGAATCCTCATCTATTTGAGGCACAAGCCTTATAGCTTCTTTTGTAGATTTGATTATTTCTTTACTATAAATTTCAGGCATCAATTTATGAATAGTTCTTAAAGCTGCTATATTAGTTTCTTTTCCTGCTTCTAAAGGAAATTCTATTATATCTCCAGTAGCGGGAGGTTGTATAACATTACTAGGTAAGCTCTCTTTTATTTCATTATAGAATCTTATATATTCTTCAGGATCCAATCCGTTTCTTTCTGCAAGATATCTTATTCCTTGATCTGTCATCATTGTAATTTTGCCAGATTCTCTGTCTATATCTATTAAAGCATTCTCATTTAGACTATCTATGACTCTAATGTTTTGAGGTTTAACTCCTATAGTTTCATATAGCCTACTTTTTATATAATCTATATTATCGTTTAATAATAAACTCTCAGGAGTAATTGAATATCCTAACCCTTTGTAAGCTTTTATTAAATCGACAGCTTGACTTTCTTGTATAGGTATTCTGTTTTTCTTTCTAATAGGATCAGCTACAGCAAATTTACTTCCCTGATATAATAATTGGATTATACCTTGCACTTGTTGTTGCATATTAAAATCACCTATTTCCAAGCCTTCTGAATCTACTATTTTATAGTTTAAAGGATTATTGATATTACCATTTTCATCTGTTATTACATTTAAAGCACTATCTCTAAATTTAATCTCTTTCTTTTGAGTATCAGGATTTAATTTTCCTATAGCAAGATCACCTATATTTTTTTGGCTTTTTATAGAATGTGAATCTAACCATGTTCTTAAATAAGGATTTCCTTCTGGATCTCCTATATTAAGATACATTTCAACTCCATCTCCTAATCCCATTCTGTTAAGAGTCCCTTTTAATTCTTTATTAATTCTTTCTAATCTTTTTATTGTTGGGCTTCCATCTTTTTCTGCAATTCTTGGCAAATCTTCTGAGGATACTTCTTGAGCCATGTTTCTTTTTTTCAAATGGCTTAATAATCTATATAACTCATGTACAGAATTTGATTCTACTTCAAAATCAAATCCTCCATAATTAATTATTCCATTTGCATCAACAAATGTATTTAATATTCTATCTTCAGCACCTTTACTACTTTCTCTTCCTAGTCTTTCAAAGTACTTTTTATATAAATTTCCTATACCATCTGCCTGATTTACTATAAATTCGTTCATAAATTCAGTATATTTAATATCAGCTAATGGCTTATCACCAACTTTTATTTTAGACAAAGCTTCATTCATAGCGGCTCTTTGCTTAGGAGTTAGGTGACTTGGATCAAACCCTCGATAGTTTTGAGATTCCATAGTTCCTAAAGCACTTCTTAATATCATCCATTCTTTAGAAAGCTCATTTAGTTCTCCTTTGGATTTTTTAGAACCTGTAGGATTTTCATCATTAGCTATTTTTTCATACTGCTTAAATATATTATTAATTTCTTCTACGGTAGGATCTCCTCTTAATCCTATATGAGCACTTACAACATAGTCTTGAAAATCTTTAACCTTTAAATAATCAGATACTTGATCATGTTTTATACCAAGTATTCCCATTAATTCATAATGGTCATTTAAGTTTTCAGCAAAAGCTCCTCTAGTTCTTGACTCTGGATCTCTTAACCATCCGCCTCTACCTCTAGACATCATACCACCTAATAATAAATGAGTAAGTAATTCCTCACCTGGCATATCTTTTAATGAAGCAGGACTTTTAAATAAACCCAAATTCATAACTCCTGCACCTACAGCCATTCTGGTTATAGTCATCGCATTAAATGTATCAGCAAGATATTCTTTCCTAAACATTTTAACCATATCTATTTTGCCAACACTATTTTGTATTTGACCCATTATATCTACAGCATCATCTAATACCTTGGGATCTTTTATGTCTTTAAATCCTGTTAAGAAGTCATCTAAATGATATTCATTCCCACTTTTGGCAGTCCATTTAGTTTTGGAAAACATATTACCTTTTTTACCACCAGCTATAACTTTCATCAAACCTAGTAAATCTTCGCCACCATTAGGACCTGCAGCTACTTTAGCATAGTTAGTCTTTTTAAAATCAGCCCTTAAAACATTCCATAATTCACCCATTCTTCTTTCACCACCACCTGGAATAGCCCTAACTAATGGGAAGGCAAAAGACATAGCTAAACCGTTTCCTATAGCTGTTCCTGGTGCAAATTCGGTATCTTCTCTAGCCGCTGCATGTATAGCATTACTTAATGTTCCTTGAACGCCTAATACAGCCATATCTTCAGCTACTTCACCAATATATCTAGACATCCATTTTCCTACTGGACCACTTCCTAATCTTCTTCCTGCATAACCTTCTATCCAATGACTTACAGAATTTAAATGCTCTCCATTTTTCAATCCTTTTGAAAGACCATTCATTATATCGCCTATTAAAGCATCATCAGCCTTCAATCCTGCTTCTTTTATACCATTTCTTAAGGCTGCTTCAGTATTATTCATTAAAGTTCTATTTACTTGCTCTAATGTTTCTCCACCTAATTCATGTTGATATAATAATCTTTTACCTTCTTTAGAAAATATTTCTTTATTTAATCCTTTTTTAGCAGCTTGCTTAAATGCATCGTCTTTGATATTTTTAGTAGCAGATTTAATAGCTTGATTAGCTATAGCTTTAGATCCTTTTACAGCTGAAACTCCAGCTCTCATCCCTCTTCCTAGTAATCCCATAGGCACAAAAAATCCAGCTGCTTCTCCTATGGCTGCACCAACTCTTTCAGAAGTATTTTTTTCTTCCCAAGATTTAGTTGGAGCTGCAAACTCAGTAAGTCCTAAAGTACCTGAAGATAATGCATGCCAAGCAGCAGAGCCTAGCATATCATACATACTAAATTTATCATCTACATCCTCTTCTTTAAATTCAGGATATAAACTATCATCTGTTATACTTACAGGTTTTCTTGAAAAATAATCTTCTGGTAATGGCATATTCTATCTTTCTTCTATTTTTTGTTTTTCTGCTTCTAATAAAGTCATAGCATATCTAAGATCAGGATTCATATTTAAAAAATCAGGGTCTTGAGCTAGTTTTTGTATAGCTTTATCAACATCAGATAAATTAGTGTTGTTTTCTTTTATGTTATATTGATTAGAAAGTTTATCTATAGCTTTTAAGGCAGGGCTCATATCTATACTTTCAATATTCTTATAATCTAAATAAGCTTTTTCAAACTTTTCCCAATCATCTAGTAAATTAATAGCATCATCTCTATCTGCTGCATTAGTAAAGGTACTTTTTAACCATCCAACAGGAGGAGCATCTGCCCATTCTTTTGCCTTATTCAATATAACATCTCTTAAAAGTTTCATTTGATCTTGACTAAGATCAGGAGGAATAACAAACCCGCCCCGTTCTACTGGATTGTAAAGATTCATTAAAGCTGGATTATTGCCTGTCTCTTCTCTAAATAATTGTAATAATTCAGGGAATTTTGGTGATGGACTAGCGCCCCATCTTTTAAATATTTTTGCAGATTCTATATAATTATTGAGAGTATTTAAATTTAACGACTCTTGATCTTTTACTTTCTGAATTTCATCTCTAAAATTAGTTTCAGCTTTAGACCCTTTTGTTAGCCAATCCATATATTCAGAGCCTAAATCTTTACCTCCAAAATTATCTTCCAAAGATTTGAATACTACTTGCTGTTCATCTTTATTTAATCCTATGCCTGTAGTGCTTTCCTTGAAAATACTAAATGCTTCATTTTTAGACAATCCTTTTATTTTAGATTTAAAATCACTGTTAAATGAATTTAAATTTTGATTTGATTCAAAATTATAAACTTCTCTAAACATTTCATTAGATTCATTTGCAGAATTTATAATATTACTCATTGCAGCTGGATAAGCGCCTTGTATAGCTTTTAAAGCAGCATTAGATATATCTGTACCTGATTGCATCCAATCAGCAAAATCTTTAACATTAGAAAATCCTAATGCTACTTGTATTCCTTGCTGTACCTTTTCATCATTAGTTATCAAAGAAAAATCATAATCATCAGTCAATATAGTTGTTCTTAAGCCCTCATAATCAACTACAGCAGAATCCATATTGAATTTATCTAAAGTAGCAACTTGATTAGCATGCTCTATAGGAGTAGGTTTATTAGCTAAGTAAGCATTTTTTAATCCTGCTATATTTATACTACCATCTCCTTTAGTATAATCATTAACCATCTGATCAAACTCAGGTTCATCTATCATTAAGTTTCTGCCTACATATTTTTGTAAATTTTCATCATACCATATTTCTTGAGATTTTAAATCTTGACTTAATTTATGCAAACCTGAAATATCTGATCCCAAAGATTTTATTGTATTTTGTATATTTTCAAGATTGCCTTCAGCAACTCCTTCAAATGTATTGGCTACATTTTTAAATCCAGAACTTATATCTGCCATATTTAAAGATTTGTATTTACCTGCCATCTCCGCAACCAATTTATCTCTTTCATCTTCTTTATTATAAAATTCTTTTATAAGTAATTCTCTTTCAAGTAATTTCCCTGCAGACATATTTTTAATGTCTTCTTGCATTTTAAATATTTTCCACTCTGGTGTAAACTCAACATTAAAGCCTTCAGACTTAACTTTTGGCAAATTACCAGAATAATCTATATTTTCTTGACCATATCTTGCAACCAAACTATTTTCATATTCAGCCTTTCTAAATCGAGCCTCTTCATCATATTGTTCTTTTGCAATACGGTTTTGCTGAGCAACTATATTAAGCTCATGAACTTTGCTTAAACCACTTGTAAGTATTGATAATGCTTGTAATGCGTCTGAATTTCCCATATCTATCCTTTAACTATATTGATCAATAAAATCGTCAAAATCACCGCTTGCTGAGCCTTTATAGGCATCTCCAGTAGCTGTACTATAATCCATTAGGAGTTGTGTTTTTTGTTTCTTTAGATCTTGTATGAAATCTATTTGTGATTTTTGAGATTCCATATTAATATCTCCTAAACTTAACTTATAATTATCAATTAGGCTTTGCTCTGACCTTGTAGTCAAATCAACTCCTGTAGCCATGTTGCCTTTCATAGCAACTGTATTTGCATAATTATCTATTTTACTTAATTGATTTCCTACATTCATTCCTAAAGCTTTAATTTTAGATTCTTCTTGTTGCTGAAGAAATCCATCACTTCCAAGCATTGATTGTCCATAATCTTGTAAATCACTTATCCCAGATTGAACAAACCCTTTAGATCTTTTTATTAAAGCATCTTTTTCGCTAACTGCTCCTCCAGAAAGCCAATCGCCTAAACCATGCTTTCCTAATGTTTGATCCCATGCTTCACTTGCACTTGTCCTTCCTTCTAACCATGCTGAAAGTACTGACATTATTTTCTCCTTTTACTTAAGAAATTACCCAAACTTAACAACCCTCCTAAAACAGGAGCACCTATTCCTATTGCGCTTGGTATTGCACTTAATCTATCTCTATTAGCTAGACCATATCCTATAGCACCTATAGCTAAAGATTTTCCTAGCAAGTTAATTAAATTATTACCAGCAGCACTTTTAGCTCCTTCTACTGCGCTATCTGCAACGCCTTTAACTTTTTTTGTAAGACTTTTAACACCTTCCTTAGTTTGATCTCCTATATTAGTAGCACCTCTAACATCTTCCATTTCAGGCTTTAAAAGATTTGCACCTTTATTAATAGCACTTTTGTTAGGCATATAAGATTGATTTTCAAGAATACTTGGAGTTGTTGCTGTTTTCCCTGCATCTGTAAGACTTACTCTACCTCCAGCAGGAGTATATAAATCTTGAAAAACATTTGTAGACTTTTCATATATAGGATTGTCTTGAGCATCTTTTATATCAAGCATTTTATTAGTATCAAATGTTTGTTGCTCACTCCACATACCATGAAGATCTCCAGCTATTTTTGCACTAGCTTCTATCCTTTGAGATTGCTCTTTTTCTAATTCTGCTAACTTATCACCTATTACTGAAAGCTCATATCTACTTTCATATGGATCAAAAGCACTCATATTTCTATATTTAGGTGGCATAATTTTTTCCTTTATATTTTCCTTTAAGGATTGTAATGGGTAGCATATGTTACATGAACTACCATTGAAGTTAAACTATTATTTGTTATTGCATTATTAAATTTTAAACATAATGGTTTATTATTTAGATCAGTTAATCCTTGACTCATTTCAGAATTTGCATCAACTCGCAATCTATAAACCCTATCACCTGCTTCGGATTTCATGAAATTCTTTAAATAACTCCACAATCCAGCTCCACTAGTAGTCGATCCATTGGTTCCACTGCCTAAGTATAGGCCTGAACTAGAACTAACGGTTGAATTTCTATCAACAAATACAACACAGCTAATAGGAATAATCATATAGTCAGATCCTGGAGCAGCAACTAATTCTAAAGCTGTAGTATGCATACTATTTATAGTTGCTTGGTTTGCTGATACTTTATTAAATACTACTGCAGCAGCACCTCCAGTTAAATCAGTTTCACTGACATCATCAGAAATCCAATAAGGTTTTCCATCTGCCTTAGTATATAAATAACCACCATTACCAGCTGAAGGAGCAGATGGACTAGAACCTTGCTCAGATTTAATATTTAATAATCCATTTATTGTTTGTTTTGAATCATCACCAAATCCTAGAGTTACGCCAACTTTTCCAGTAATACCACTAGTTTCACCTAAAGCATAAAAAGCTTGTTTTAGGAGACTGCCTGCTGCAACATACATATACATTTCTCCAGCTTCAGAACCTGCTGTATTGCTGTTACATAAAAATCTTATATTTCCATAATCTTGAGAATTATTAGCACTATCATAACCTTCTGCTGTAATAGAAAGTATTGAATCTGCATCATTGGTTGATGTCCCACCTCTATTTTTAAGAAATACTATTTGAGAAGGTTTATTGTCAGCTGTTGTATTTTTTATAGTTATTTGTGGTTTATAAGATGTTGAACTTGCAAAAGTAGCAGCATCACCATTAACTGTTAAATTTCCTGCAATAGTAGTATTAGAACTAGCTCCATTTGCTATAGTAACATCTAGTTCAGCATCAGCATCACCATCTTCTATTAATAATCCTTGTTCTAAACCACCATCATGAGATGCTATATTAAATTGTAATTTACCACCTTCATTACCAGCAGTAGATTCTTCTATAGAGCCTATTATAGTAGCATATGTATGAGCAGCGCTACCAGCATCTTCACCGTCAAAAGATATAGTTCCAAGAGTATCATTAGCAGGACTAGATCCATTTTTATTAAATCTTAATTTACCTGCATTACCATCTGCATTTGTATTTTCTATTGTTATTACGGGATATTCACTGCCAGAGTTAGAAAAAGTTATATCTCTATTATTAGAATCATTATATGTTATTACTTCTTTATTTTCTACTGCTATTGTAGCTTCTGCACTTCTAGATATTGTAGTATTATCTGCATGCCCTAATTCTATAGATCCTATACCTAAAGTATGAGAAGTAGAATTTGCTATATTGCTTTGTGCTAATGTATTGGTAAAGCTACTAGCTCCTAAATCAACAGCTATTTTATTACTTTCTATTACTAGACCACCATTAGATTTTAAATCTACAGCTAGTCCTAATGTACCATTTCCTGTAGTAGATGTTATACCGTCACCAGCAGTTAAATCATTCACAGCTGGTCCATCAGTTCCTCCTATTAATAATTTACCATCAGTAGACATAGCAACAGAACCAACAGTATCAGTTCCACTATCTTGACTTATTAATACAGCTTTATCTGTTAAACTAGTAGCTCCAGTTCCTCCAGAGGCTACTGGAAGAGTGCCATCAAAATCAATAGTTACTTTATCATCACTAGTATCTGTACCTTCAGCTACTGTAGTAGTTATATTTGTTCCACCTAAAATTTCTAATGTATTTCCGTGACCAACAGGTCTATTAGATCCAGAATTTCCCTCTACGTTAAAAGAATGCGCAGATTGCAAATCAATAGTACCATTGCCATTAGCTATAACTAATGGGCTTTGTACAGTTATAGTTGCTTTATTTAAAGAATTATCAGAACTTTTGCCAATCAATATTTCTCCATTAGCATATGTAGTTTGACCAGTACCTCCATCAGCTACTGCTAATGTAGTACCAGTGCCAGACCCAAGACCAACAGCTACTTTTCCAGGTCCAGTTTCTGTTAAGCCTAGTCCACTTAAATCTATCTTAGTTATATTTTTATATTTTTTAGCCATTATACTTCTATTGTTATTCCTACTGAGCTTGTACCTTCTGAATCAAATCTTGTTCTCCACAATTTATTATTATACCTTATATACATACATAATTGCTCTTCATCTGTAAATCTAAATTCAGGAACACCTTCTTTCATATCTGATAATCTTGGTTTTCCTTTACCAATATTAACTCTTTCTTGCTTTTTATGTATTAAATTTCTTATAGTTCTATCAAAGCCCATTATTTAATACCTTTCACTCTGTATACTATTGATATATCGTTTATTTCAAATCCAGCAGGCACTGTGCCATCGCAAGTAAGTTTTAAAGCAAATGACTTAATATTATTTGCTTCTGATGATGTATTAGGCTTTAATTCCGCTATTGTCCAATTAGAATCTACATGAGCTAATTCATTGCTTGTAAAATTATCTCCATCTTTAAATACTTTTGAAAATGATTGAGCGCCATTTACATCATATTTAACTTGAACATTAGTAGTGCCACCTCCACTTTTATATGTAATATACACTTTATAAATCTTTTTTCTTACTCCTGGGCTACCAAAGTCAATATCCTTTGTTGTAAGTAGTAATTTGCCACTAGAAACAGTACTAGGAGATGGATTCCACTTTCTCATGTCTGCAGCTATTTGATATACTAAATCACCATCCCAATCCAATACCATATTTGTTTTATTGGCAGCCTCAAAAGCTTCAGTACTTTTTGACCAAGACTGAGTAACTAAATCATAAATATATGCATCAGTTCCAGTTCCTAAATCATTAAATATTAAATGTTTTTCCTTAGGTATATACGATACATTTTGATTTGAAGTAATAAAGCTTCTCCATGTACTAGCTTTAATTAATCTTCTTCCTTGTTTTTGTAACAAATCAACTACTTCTTTACCATTATATAAAAAAGCTCCATACTTATTAGCAAAAGCTATACCTATATCAGTTTTTGTAGAAGCATTTATATTAGATATACCTCTATGCTCTAAAGTATCTTCTAAAAATTCTATATCTTGTGATATATTTATTATGTGTAATTTATTCTCTTTAAATTGTAATATCCTATCAGCATATTCTTCTAGTTTAATTATCCTATCTCCATCTTGTACAGATGCTTCTACAAGTCTATCATTAGTAAATGTATCAAATCTATTAACATGGGATTTCATCATAGCATCAGTTTTTATATCTGTATGCCCAAATTCATCTACTATTTCAGGAGCGGCTATATATAATTTCCTATTAGCAACTACACCAGTTCCATATTTAGGAGTTAATTGTAAGGCTGTTACATTATCATTAGGATATCCTGTTTCTAATTGATATGTTATTAATTCGCTAAAATCATCATTAATAGTAGAGCAAGAAACACTTGTTGAATTATGAGCTACCCAAGGTTCAAAAGAAGTGGATGTTATAGCCTTTCCTCCTTTTTCTAAGTCATATCTAGATTGTAAATACCAATCAGTACTTTCTTTATCATTTTCTCTAGCATAGACCTTAAACCCTGTTATTCTTGGATTAATATCATCAGGATTAGAAGCGTTAATAATAAATTTCAATCTATACCCAAAGCCATCATATGCTTGTTGATCTCCACCACCACCACCTCCACTACCAGCTGTCCAATAAGTAACAACACCATCTCTAGATCCATTTTGATAAAAATTATTTATTTTATAAAGTGGAGATTCTTGAACATCATCATATATAGTAGTTACAGCAAAATCCCAATGTTTCTCTTTCCAATTAGTTTCATAACCAGATTTAACATATTCTTCCATTGTAACTATTACACTGCCAGCCTCTGGTGGATCCATATCATTTACATAATTCTCTTTAAAATTAAAATCAAACATATCATGAGCATCTAACCTGCAAACAGTATTCACCCATCTTTTTTCAGAATATGACAAAGGAAAGTTAGTAAATATTCTAAATGTTGCTCCATCAGCATTAGTATTATCTGTAGCATTTTGACTTAAATCAAATTCAGTTGGACCAAACCCACCGTCACTTGCTCTGTTTTGTATTGTAGTTCCTGCAGGTATTGCATTAGTACCATTAGTCTGTTCAATATACCATCCAGGCCTAATTGTCTTATCGATATCAAATACTTGTTGACCACTAGTACCTATATTAACTTCATCATCACCAGAGTCGACAGAAACTGGAGATTGAGCTCCAGAACTTGGAAAAGTACCTGTTACCTCGGCTTGCTCAAAATTAACAAATCTTGTTCTATCTATATAAGAATAAAAAATTCCAGGACTAGAATAGTTTCCATCAGTTATTCTTAATGTTCCATCTATTATAGTATAAAATGGTTTTGAATTTGCTCCACTTATCAATCCTGTCATTCCTGAAGTCCATGCATTGTCATATACACTAAAAAAGTACGATTTTCCTGTAGCATCATTATCGTGCAATAATAAATAATTATCAAATTGTATTGGATGCTCTGGGTATGATAATGATTCAATATCAACCGATACATAAGAATCTTCTTTATCTGCAGAGACATCTCCTAAATCAACTGCTTTAATATATAGCTTGTCATTTATAGCCCATGGAGTAGTACCATCATTTTTATATCCATTACCATTGGATGTTATAACTAAATTAGAACCTGCTTCGGTAGCAGTTGTGCTTCCAGTAGAATTTCTAACCATTCTAACTTGAAATCCATTTCTTTTACCTACATTCTTTAGTCTATATACTGTCGATTTGTTATCTGCAAAAGATCTTAATATACCAGTAGAATTATTAGCCCAATAATAAGCATTTTTTTTAAGATTTCCATAACCTCCAGAAGTACCGTTTCTAAGACCACCACCTCTTACAGACATGTTTAATGCATCGTTATGATCTTGTACTCTATTCCAATGATCAGTACTTTCACTCATAAAGAAATATGCAGATCCAGATAAATCTTCATCAAAATCTCTCCAGCCAATAGAATCTTGATTTTCAACGCTCATTCCCATCCATCCTTCTAAATTCTTCCAATCATCATCTGTAGCTACTCTCCAACCACCATCTGGTGGAAAATTAGCATGATTAATAGCTGCATGATTGTATAAAAATCCAAAAGTATCTTGATTTCCATCTACTCCATCTGGAAATGCTCTGTGAGGATTATTACTAGTTGTCCAAGTATCATCATTTGCTGTTGTAGCTTCAGTGCCATTTGTATTCCCATTTCTAAAATGAGTTGCTTTCCAATCTTGTTGCATCCAATCTAAATCACCAAGTTTTATCCAAGTATAGCTATTTGTTCCATCCATAACTCCTGATGCTAATGTATTCGTACCAGCAATATATACAGTAGCTCTTATTCCAGAATCAACAGTCCTATTAGTATCTTCATATAATGTTACATTTGTATAAGTTCCTGCTACTAAATCTGCTACATCTCCTGTATAGGACGCTGAATTAAAAGTATCTACAGTAGAAACTCCAGTGGCTACTGTAGGTAGTCCAGCACCTCTATAATCATGATTAAATTGAAACAATCCATAACCTGGATTTATATCAATATCAGATTTATCAGAACTTAAAGATCTATCTGCATTTTTACCTACAGTTTTAATTCTACCTAAATCTTCAACAGATACACCAGTAGCTTCAACAAGCTCATTAGGAGCTATATCTCTAGCATCAGAAGCTTCGCTTATTCCACCTTCAAATCTATCTATTTTAACTATTTGTTTTGGCATATTTAATTTTTGGGAGAGATGTATGTTATCTCAATAGTCGACCCACACGAACATAGAGGAGTAGTAAACTCAGGAAGCTCATAACATACTCCCTCCCAATATTCCTTACTTAAGTATAACACCTTTAACTACAGCTTCAACTGATTCGTAGATAGCTTCAATTATCTTTCCTTCAGTCTTTTCATTAATGATAGGTATATTTATATTTTCATTTAACTCTTTAACCATCTTTTCTTTCATTTCATCATTAAAGATGTAATTAGCTATCATTTCCTTCATGTCCATTTAACTTCTCCTATTTATTTGACCATTCTTGCCATTTAATCTTAACAGCTATATAGCATATAAATATCGGTATTGATATAAATATACTCTTTACTATAGCTATTAATAATTCCATCACTTCTTCTTACCTGTTTTTTTCTTTTTAGGTCTTCCTGGTTTTTTATATGTTCCTGGCCCTTGAGGCATATTGTTCTCCTTTTTATTGATTATTCCAATATCTTTTTCTAGCTTTTGCTTCAAAATAATTATCAGTAGAATCCTCTGGAGCTAAAATATATTGATCATTTATTAAGTAAAAATCATCTTCCTCCCAGCTACATACAAATCCTTCACTATCATAAGATTCTTCTATCCTAGGATACATACAGTTTAATCCTTCACCAACAATAGTAAATGATATAGCATAAATAAGATATGTAGTAAAGTCCACTACTTCTTACCTCTTTTTAATGGCTTATCACTTCCCCATACTGCATCTTTATCAGTCTGTAATTCACAAGTAGTTCCACCATCTCCACCAACTTCTACAACCTTATCATTTAATTTAACTTTCATTGGAGCTTTAGTTAAAACATAGTCCATTAATTTTTCTAAAGAATGATTTGCAGCTTCATTAGCTTTTGCAGCGTCTGATGGTTTTTCAGGTGGAGCAGTCATCTGTTGCAATACATTTATAAGACCTAAAGTAACAGTTGAAACTAGT
>CEQV01000465.1_pt1 | contig 24452 bp, 30 predicted proteins | sample 530971 | NCBI WGS metagenome assembly CEQV01 (sample SAMEA2621173, study PRJEB7988) | marine metagenome | biome: marine biome (ENVO:00000447); feature: deep chlorophyll maximum layer (ENVO:xxxxxxxx); material: "saline water (ENVO:00002010), including plankton (ENVO:xxxxxxxx)" | depth 100 m
GGCGAACAAGTCTTTAAAAACTACTATCCGGGTAGTATTTCTGCTTCGGATATTATAGCTTCTGTGATTGACGACCCAAATGTTGTCTTTGAAGTACAAGCAGATGACACTTTTCCTGTCGCTGACTTGTTTGGAAATTTCGACATAGTGGATAATGCAGATGTAGGAGATGAAAAATCCGGACGTTCTAACACTGAGTTAGACGTGACAACCGGAGCTACTACAGCTACGCTTCCACTAAAAGCGATTGATATTTCACAGGACCCCGATAATTCAGACGTTGCAACAGCTAACACCAATGTCCTATGTGTGATACAAAATCACATTATGGGTCAGAAAGGTGCTGGTTTAGCTTAATGAGAGGTATTAAATAATGGCAATTTCAAGAGCACAACTAGCAGCTGAATTAGAACCGGGTTTAAACGCACTTTTTGGTATGGAGTATGATACTTACGACCAAGAATATGCTGAAATTTTTTCTATTGAAGACTCTTCAAGAGCTTTCGAGGAAGAAGTATTAATCGTTGGTTTTGGTTCGGCTCCGGATAAATCCGAAGGGCAAGGAGTTGTATTCGACAACGCTTCTGAGTCTTACACTGCAAGATACACGCATGATACTATTGCGTTGGCTTTTGCTTTGACAGAAGAAGCTGTTGAGGATAATTTATATGACTCACTTGGTAAAAGATATACTAAAGCATTAGCTAGAAGTATGGCTAACACTAAAGAAGTAAAAGGAGCAAACGTATTAAACAATGCGTTTAGTTCTTCATTTACAGGCGGAGATGGTGTTTCTCTAATTAACACAGCCCACCCCTTAGCAGGTGGTGGAACTGCTGCTAATAGAGCTAGCACTATGGCTGACTTAAATGAAACTTCATTAGAGGATGCTTTAATTGATATATCTACATTTACAGACGACAGAGGTTTAACTATTTCTGTGAATGCAACAAAATTGGTGATACCACCACAATTAACTTTTGTTGCTGACAGAATATTGAACTCTCCACAAAGAGTCGGTACTGCGGATAATGATTTAAACGCTATCAAAAATACAGGTGTATTACCCGGTGGCTACACAGTAAATCATTACCTTAATGACCCAGACGCTTTCTTCTTATTGACTTCTATTACAGAGCAAGGAGAAGGTCTAAAAATGTTCCAAAGAACCGGAATGGAAACCAACATGGAGCCTGACTTTAGTACAGGCAACATTAGATACAAAGCTAGAGAAAGATATTCTTTTGGCTTCTCTAATTGGAGAGGTATCTATGGTTCCCAAGGAGCTTAAATGAACCAATAATAGGGTTTATTATTCAACTATTATAAAGAAGGGCAGGTATTTACCTGCCCTTTCTTTTTCCTTATAATTATTCCATATTCATATTTACTCCCCCCTAAATATTGTTTATAAATTATAGGGCACTCTAATCAGGGTGCCCTTCTTAATTGTAAAGAATGTTATAACCTTCATCATCAAGCTCATCTAATTGTCTTTTGTATTTTTTAAGCATTTTGTAAGCAATTTTTTGTTGAGCCATGCTCCAGCTATTTTGTCTTGCTAAAGAAGCACCGAAGTCTTTATCAACACCATTAAAGCCAACACCATCTTGTGCTAGGGCACCATCACATCTTGAAGAAAGAAACTTCATGAATTTTTGAAGCAACTCTACTTTTTCTAATGATAAAGACTCAGCTATTTGATTGGCTTTGACTTTTACTCTAGCTTTTTTGATTACCTTGTTAAGCTCTTTGTTTTCTTCGATAAGCTCTGGTATCTCGATTTTTTTCTCAACCACTACATTATCAAGAGCTCTAGCAGCTACTTTGGTTTTATCAACAATCTTTTTAGCGAAGACTGCATCAAGAGAGCCTTCAACAACAATATATTGTATTAAGACAGAAGACTCTTGACCAATTCTGTGTATTCTGTCTTCTGCTTGAGCTATGTCAGATGGCACCCAATCAAGCTCTGCAAAAACCATTTTAGATGCTCTGGTTAGAGTAAGACCAACACCAGCAGCTTTAATGCTGCCAATGAAGACATCAGCTTGACCATTTTGAAAAGCCTCAACTGCTTCATTTCTTTCTACTTGATTTTTTTCTCCGGTAAGCACCACAACTTTTTTATCTTGCTTTTTAAGTTCTATTTCTAACTGAGCAATAACATCTCTGTGGTGTGCCATTACAACAACCGGCTCATTGAATGACTCAAGGTGTTCAACAACCGCTTTAACTTTTTTCTCAGCAGTTGCTCTTCTTTCAGATGACATGCTTATAAAATCTACTTTAGAAGAAAATTGTTCTGCATCCAGACTGTAAGGGTCTACATTAGGATTTTGGTTTTTTTTGTTGTAATCTTCAAAAGCTGAATACTCTGCTTTGATTTCTTTTTTGTAAAGCTCGTAAGGCAGTTCAATAATTTGTTTTACTTTAGCTGGTAAGTCTTTTAAAACCTCATCTTTTTTTCTTCTTATCATGAAGCTTTGTCTAAGTCTTCTTTGCAACTCATCTAAATTAGAAGCTCCACTCCAATCCCAAACCTCTCTAGTTCTGCTGACTCTTTTTTTGTGTAATCCAGCATATCTTTTACCAAACCCAAATCTATTACCAAATGATTTGTTGTCTAAATAGCCAGCTACTGCTTGTATCTCAATAGGTCTGTTAGGAATAGGAGTTCCTGTCAGCATAATTTTTTTGTCTGCTTGAACGCTTAAAGCTGCTTTAGTTCTTTGGGCATCAGGATTTTTTAGATAGTGAACCTCATCCATAATGACAAGACTCCATTTCTTATCAAGCAAATCTTGATACTTTTGCAAGACATCATAATTGATAATTACAATATCTTGCTTATCATTAAGGCTGTCTTTACCAGACATGATAACTTGAATATCTCTTTGGTCTACCAACCAAGTTTCTAATTCTTTTTTCCAATTAAGCTTTAAAGAAGCTGGCGAAACAATTAAAACATTTTTTGGTTTATTGACGTTGATAACGCCAATAGCTTGAACAGTTTTGCCCAAGCCCATTTCATCGCCAATCAAAATGTTATCTTTGTCTAAGCAATACTCAATGCCGGCTTTTTGATAACCATAGTAATCAAGACCAGCTGGCACCGGATAACTTTTATCAGAGTCTACAGCTTGTGATTTTTCTAAAATGTTTAAATCATCAGAGTATCTTTTAACAATCCAAACATCGTCATTATCTTTTGACACAGCATACCCTGACTTTTTAAGAGCAATTTTTTCTTCTCTCCAGACAGACCAAAAAAGCTCACTGTTATTTTTATTAAGCTCTGCTTCTTCTACATACCTGCCATCAGGTAGTTTTTGCTTTGGAGACCAATCTAAATCGAAGTTATCCATTTTCTCTCACGTCAATCATGTCGCCATAGGTGCATCATCAAATGGATTTTCTTCTTGGAACTTCCTAAACTCCGACATTTTGTTTTCTGCTGCTTTGATTTCTTGACTGAATTTTTTCTCCATTTTTATCATCTCTGCAACCAATACACACTTCGGATTGTCGAAATCACACCAAACAGCGTCATCTATCCATCTTTTAGTTTTTTTTGCATTGTTTAACAAAACTGTTATTTCATCGTTAAAATCTTCAGTCTTCTTTACTATTTCTGCTTTAGTTAATTTCATGATTATTTCCTCCATAATTTTTTATTAATCATATAGTTATAGTACACTATTTACAAACTTTTGCAACTATTTACAAACAAATATTTACTTTAATTTTGACCAAAAATGATATAATCATGTCAATCTAGGTATTTATTAACAACTTTATCAACTGACCTAGCAGACAAGCCAAGATGATAAAGTCTTTCCTCAAGGAGGATAACATGGCAAACACAACATTTAATGGTCCTGTGCGTTCTGAAAATGGTTATAAAACCATTATTAAAAACTCAACTACAGGTGCTTTAACAAACGAAATGACAATGAGTACATATAGCACTTCTATTACAGTAGCTGCTACAGGTACTTCCCACAAAGAAGCTTCTATTGGAATACCTTCAAACTTTATTCCTATGGCTTGTGCTGTGACTGTGACAAGTGCTGCTGCTAACGCAGTAAACTTGGTTGATGTAGGAACTGACGCAGATACTGATGGTTTTATAGATGGTATTTCATCTGCTATAAATTCAACAGGATTTAAAGGTTTCTTTCCTTGTAATGGTGTTTTAGGTATGTCTGGTGGTACTACTACTGCCGCTACTGAAACAGCTGATGAAGTAGAAGTCGTAATATCTGGAACAGCAGGTGCTGGTGGAGTTATTGCATTAAAATTCTTTGGAATTTCTTCTGACTCTCCAACTGCATAATTCGAGGTAAAATATGGCAGACACAGTATTATCACAAACCATACAAGATGGCGAAAGAACAGCTGTAATGAGATTTACCAATGTCAGCGATGGCAGTGGCGAGTCTGCTGTCAAAAAAGTTGATGTTTCTGCTTTGGCAAAAAACTCAGCAGGAAAGGAATGCACAGAAGTACATATACAAAGAATATATTGGGCTACTGTAGGCATGTCTGTAAAAATTGAATTTGACGCATCTACTAATGTTTTAGCAATAGGTTTACCTGCTGATTCAACAGGAGATGAGTATTACGATAATTTTTCAGCAATACCTAATAATGCTGGTTCCGGAAAAACAGGCGACATTGACTTTACAACAACAGGTCATTCAAGTGGCGATAGCTACATGGTAATTTTAGAACTGATTAAAAAATATTAATAAAATTGGCAGTATCAAATAGTAAAAATTTTGAACCTGACGTAGGCGAGTTTGTAGAAGAAGCGTTTGAACGCTGTGGCTTAGAACTCAGAACAGGTTATGATTTAAAAACCGCTAGACGAAGCTTAAATTTGCTTTTAGCAGAATGGGCTAACAGAGGCTTAAACCAATGGACAGTTGCAGAAAAAACTATTACTTTGGTAAAAGATACTGAAACTTACACCATTGACTCTGTAGATGGTACTGCAACTATTGATGTTTTGGATGCTTTTGTTAGAGAAACAGTAAATAGCGAAAATACTGATTTGCCTTTGGCAAAAATTAGTAGGTCGCAATATGCTGGTTTAGCTAACAAAGGCACATCAGGAAAGCCTTCACAATATTTTGTGGATAAACAGCTTTCTCCAAAAATTACTTTATATCCTACTCCGGATAAATCTACTACATACACTTTACATTTAAACGTGCTTACTAGAATGGATGATGCTGATGCAGGAGCAAATACATTAGAAATGCCTTTTAGGTTTTATCCTTGTTTAGCAGCTGGTCTTGCTTACTACATTTCTATGAAAAGAGCTCCAGAAAGAACAGTTTTGTTAAAACAAATTTACGAAGAAGAGTTTGAAAGAGCTACTTCACAAGACCAAGACAGGTCTTCATATAATATTGCACCAGATTTAAGAAGTTATAATTCAGCAAGATGAGCAAATTTGCCAGCAATAAAAACGCTTATGGAATTTGTGATGTATCTGGTTTTAGATATAAATTAAAAGATATGAGAATGACTTGGGATGGTCTAATGGTTGGACCAGACCAATTTGACCCAAAACATCCACAATTAGATAGACGACCTGTAGTAGTGGACGCACAAGCATTAAAAAATGCAAGACCTGATTTAAGTGATGATAATAACTTTTTTTCTGTTTATACAAATACAGGCAAAGGAAAACTTGGAAAAGAACTAACTACTTTTGCTGTGACAAGCGGTTTGGGCACAATACAAATTACAACTTAAACTGTTGTATAATCTTTATTATGAGTTTCACTAAGGCAACATTAAAAACAGCAATACAAGATTATTTAGAGTCAAGCGAAACTACTTTTGTAAATAATTTAGATAACATTATTAAATCAGCAGAAGATAGAATTTTTGAATTTGTACAGCTCCCGGAACAAAGAAAAAATGTCACAGGAACTTTATCTTCTGGAAGTAGGTTTTTAGCTACGCCTAGTGATTTTTTTGCACCTATGAGTTTGGCTATAATTTCAAGTAATGTTTATACATACTTAGATTTTAAACATGCTTCTTTTTTAAAAGAATATTCTCCAGACACTACAGTGACAGGCACACCAAAATATTATGCTATTTTTTCAGACGAGTCTTTTACGATTACGCCTGTTCCAAATGCAAACTTTAGTATAGAATTACACTACTTATTTAAACCAAATTCGTTGGCAGATGGTAGTGATAGTGGACAAACAACTCTTTCAAAAGATTATCCAGACGCTTTACTTAGCGGCTGTCTTGCAGAAGGAGCAATATTCCTTAAAGAGTCTCCAGATGTTATTGCTACATTTGAAACGAGATTTAAAGAGGCTGTTGCTAGAATGAAAAATCTTTCGGAAGGTAGAAAAGTTAAAGATGAATACAGATACGACAGTCTTCGGATTGGAGTATCTTAATGCAAAAAATTGAAAGTTTAAAAGGTGCAAGAGTTGCCTTACTAGGGCTTGGTATATCACAAATAGATTTTGTAATCGGTGCTGAAAACAGCAAAGAATGGGATGAAGTTTGGGGTATAAATTCTGCTTGCGGTGTGTTTAATTGCAGTAGAGTTTTTATGATGGACCCACCAAGTAGATTTTTAGACAGCGAAGATGCAGGCAAGCAAACTCATGTAATGAGAAGAGTTTTGCCTGATTTATCTGTGCCTGTTTACACTTGCGAACTAGACGACAGAGTTCCAAGTGCTGAATTATATCCAATAGAAGCAGTTTGTAATTATACAAAAAGTGCTTATTTTAATAATACAGTGGCTTATGCCATTGCTTTTGCTTACTATCATGAAGTAGGCACATTAGAATTGTATGGTATAGATTTTTCTTATAAAGGCGACATGCACTTTGCAGAGGCTGGCAGAGCATGTGTAGAATTTTGGTGCTCAAAAGTAATGGAAGGCGGCATGATGATTGGTGTTAGCCCAAGAAGTTCTCTGCTTGATGCAAGTGTTCCTTTAAAAGAAAGACTTTATGGCTATCATAGATTAGCTGACCCGATAGTTGCAGTACCGCATAACAATCAATGGGTAATAGAGCCTAATAGCAAAATAAGAGATGTTTTAAAAAAAGAAAATATAGCTGTCATAGAAGAAGAAACACCGCCAGAACCTTATAAAGGATAATGTCAGACTCTCTTTTTGAATTAGGAAAAATTAGTGTCCATACAACTCAAAATCGTGGTCATGCTCCGGAGTTTTGGGCAGAGCAAGCAACTAAAAAAATATGTGAAATTTCTGAAAATGCTCCAGAGCATGTAAAACAACAAGCTTACGCTTTTCGCAATCATGTTTATACTGTAATTCTTATGACCATAAAAAACAGTATATCTTCGGATAGAACAACTGTGGTAAACTTACTCAGAAAACAAGGTCATGAAGACATGGCTAAAATTATTAAGGAGCTTTGATATGGCAATAACATCAGCAATAGCTACAAGTTTTAAACAAGAGCTTTTAGTCGGAACTCATAATTTTACTGCTAGTTCTGGTAATAGTTTTAAATTAGCTTTATATACAAGTAGTGCTACTTTAGGTGCTGGCACAACAGCCTATGTGACAACAGGACAAGCTTCCGGAACAAATTATACTGCTGGAGGAGCTGCTTTAACTAGTGTGACTCCATCAACGTCAGGAACTACAGCAGTTTGTGATTTTGCAGATTTGACTTTTGGAACAGCTACAGTCACAGCTAGAGGTTGTTTAATTTATAACGACACTCAATCTGATAAAGCTGTTTGTGCAATAGACTTTGGCGGAGATAAAACATCAACTGCTGGAGATTTTACTGTTGTATTCCCTGCACCTACAGCGACAGGTGCAATAATTAGACTAGCCTAAGTTTTAGGTTATTGTGTTAAACTTCTTATTTTAGAAGTTTATTTTTATGGCTCTTACAAAATTCAATTTTAAAGCTGGTATCAACAAAGAAGAAACAGAACTTTCTAACGAAAGCGGCTGGGTTGATGGTAATTTTATAAGGTTTAGAAAAAACAAAGTAGAAAAAATAGGCGGCTGGATTAAAAACTCAGCAAATAGTTTTTTGGGAAAAGCTAGAGCTTTAATTGCATGGACTTCTGTTGAAGGTACTAAATATTTAGGTATTGGCACTACAACAAAATATTATATAAAAGAAGGAAATGCTTACAACGATATTACTCCTTTAAGGCTAACAACAGCTGCGGGAGATGTCACTTTTGCGGCAAGTAATGGCTCTTCGACTTTAACTGTGACAGACACAAATCATGGTGCTGCCGCAGGAGATTTTGTGACTTTTAGCGGAGCTGCCGCTTTAGGTGGAAGCGGAAATATTACCGCTGCTGTTTTAAATCAAGAATATGAAATAGCAACTATTGCTTCTGTTAATTCATACACTATTACAGCTAAAGATACCAGCGGCTCTACAGTCACAGCAAATGCAAACGACTCTGGCAATGGCGGCTCAAGTGTAGTTGGAAAGTATCAATTAAATATTGGCACAGATACTTTTTTGTCTGGAACAGGTTGGAGTGTAAATGGCTGGGGAGAAGGAACTTTTGGTAGCACCTCTTCTTTATCAGCAAGTAATCAATTAAGGCTTTGGTCACATGACAACTATGGCGAAGACTTAATTATAAATCCTAGAGCTGGAAGCATATACAGATGGGTTGAGTCAGATGGTTTAAATGCTAGAGCTGTAGATTTATCAACTACTTCTGGTGCAAATTTAGTTCCTACTAAAGGTTTACAAGTTTTAACTTCTGAAACTGATAGACACTTAATTGTTTTGGGAGCTGACACTTTAAACGATGCTGGCACAGCAAGAACAGGTCAAGCAGATGCCATGTTCATTGCTTTTTCTGACCAAGAAAATTTATTAGAGTTTGAACCAAAAACTACTAATACAGCTGGAAGTTTAAGGCTTTCAAGTGGTTCTGAAATTATTGCTGGTACAAAAACTAGACAAGAAGTTGTCATTTGGACAGACACAGCTATTTATAGTATGCAGTTTATTGGTCCACCTCTTACTTTCTCATTGAATTTAATCAACGAAGGTGTTGGTTTAATTTCTCCAAAAGGTTTTGTAAATTCTAGTGGTGGCGTGTTTTTTATGAGTCAATCTGGGTTTTACATTTACAATGGTGTGGTAAACAAAATACCTTGTACATTACAAAACCATGTTTTTGATGACTTAGATGTGTCTCAAGCCTATAAATGTTATGCCGGATTGAACGCTCAATTTTCAGAAGTGTGGTTTTTTTATCCATCGCTCTCAGAAGGCAGTGGAGAAATTTCTAAATATGTTATTTATAACTACGAAGAAAATGTTTGGAGCCTTGGCTCTCTAACAAGATACGCTTGGTTAGATGATTACGATAATTCTAATCCTATAGCTTCTGGCATAGTAAGCTCTAATAATTTTTTGTATGACCATGAAAGCGGTTCAAACGATGATGAAAGCCCAATGTCAAATGTTTTTATTGAGTCCGGAGATTTTGATGTAGCCGATGGCGAACAATTTGCTTTTATAAAAAAAATTATTCCAGACATAAACTTTTTATCAGATTTAGGCACATCTCCTAATCCTGCAATTAATGTTGTTTTGAAAAAAAGAAATAGTCCGGGCGACAGTCTTACTACTGACTCTACTTCTCAAATAGAGAACACAACATCAAGAAATGATGTCAGAACAAGAGGTAGACAATTTGTTTTACGTTTTGAGTCTGACGATGATTTGTCGCCAACAGCAAGACAAAAAGATTTTAAATGGAGATTAGGAGCTACAAGATTAGATGTAAACCCATCAGGGCGTAGGTAATGTCTAAAATATTAGAAACCAATTTGCCTATAGCAGCTAATGAAGTCACTCCAGAATTATTTAACAGATTGGTAAGAATTTTAGAAATAAACTTATCTGCTGTAGACCCAGAAAAAATACCATCTTTTACACAAGCAGAGGTTGAGGTTTTAAATTTTGCTACAGGAGCAATAATTTTTAATACTACAAACGCAATACATCAAGCTTTTGATGGCACTAGACTAAGAAATTTATACTCATCTGAAGCTTTAACTTCTGGAATTAGTGGTACAATAAGCTTAGGTGCAGTAAGCGTCACTACAAGTTAATGACATGAACGAAAGATTAAGACAAAGAATAGAAAATTTTGCCGAAAGTGTTGGTAAAGTTAATCAACCTATTCGTAGAGAACCGCCTTATATAGCCTCAGACAAAGGAATGCAACTTATGCCAGACATTAGACGTGATGGGCTCATACCTCCAAGGCAAGAAGGAATGAAACTCTTGCCAGATATAAGACGAGAAAATCCTGATACAGATAGAGTGGGAGCTATGCAACTCATGGAACAAATTGAGGCATTAGGAGGCTCTTTAGCAAGCCCAGCAGAAAGAATGTCTCCAAGAGATATTGAAGGCATGGAGTTATCGAGAAAATTAGATAGAGAAAGAAGAAATTATGATGTAGATATTGATGGCAGAGACTATCAGTTTGAAGGTGAAGGCGGTTTAGATTTAATGGACTTGAGACAAAGACTTGGCTTAGAGCCAATGTACGATGCAACCGGCACAGAATTTGACGAAGTAATGGTAATGCCAGAAGCGGAAGCTTTATCCCAAATGGGAAGAGGTCCAGACACTGAGCTTGCACATTTAGAACCCGGAGACGTTGTAATTCCTCCAGATGTTTTAGAGAATGACCCAATATTAGCTGACATTTTAGAAGAAAGAATGACAATGGCTGGCGTAGACCCAGCAAGTCGTATTGCTGGTGTCGGAATTGCATCTTTAAACCCGAACACAGGATTAGAAGAATTTGGTTTGTTTAAAAGCATAAAAAAGGTTGTTAAGAAAGTAGCACCTTATGCAGGACTAATAGCAGCTCCATTTACAGGTGGCTTATCAGTAGGATTACTTCCAGCTTTGGTTGGTGCTGGCGGAAATTTATTAGCCGGTAAAGGATTAAAAGGAGCTGCTCTCGGTGCACTAAGCGGTTTTGGTGCTGGTTCTGCTTTAGGTAAATTAGGTCTTACAGCTTCTGCTATTAAAGGCTCTGGCGGTTTGTTGCCAGCTCTTAAAGGTGCTGGAGCAAAAATTTCTGGTGCTATGAAAGGTCTTGGAAGTTTAGGCGGTGGCGGTGGCGGTCTAGGCAGTCTTTTAGGATTAGGCGGTGGCGGTGGCGGTCTAGGAAGTCTAATGGGCGGTGGACAACAAGGCGGTTTAGGTGGAGGCTTAGGTGGCGGACTTGGTATTGGCGGTCTTTTGGCTGCTGGTTTACCTGCTGCATTCCTTGCTAAAAAAGCTTACGATGAAACCAAAAAAGATTATGGAGTACCAATGACTCCACTAACTCAATTTGATTCATTGGGCAGATACAATATAGAAGCAGAGATAGCTAGGAGAATGGGCAAAGAACAACCTAATCCTGTTGAGTTTGGTTTATTACCTGAGTTGCCAGAATTATCTGGTGGAGCTCCTATTGAAAGAAAAGCTTATGGCGGTCCTGTAATGGCTTTTGCCGAAGGCGGAGATGTAGCCTTAGAAGATTTTGAAAGAATGTCTGGAGACATTAATGGAGAAGGCACAGAAACAAGTGACAATATTCCTGCTATGTTAAGTGATGGCGAATTTGTAATGACAGGTCAAAGCGTAAGAGGAGCTGGAGCTTTTGATATGAAAAAAGACGAAGGCGGAATAATTACTTTGGTACCTTCTTTAGAAGAAGACAGAGAACGAGGTACAGATTTAATGTATCAAATGATGAGCGAGTTTAGTAATTATGCCCAGCCAATTTAATCCTATAAAAATGCAAGCCGGTGGAGCACCTATGCCCTACATATCTGGTATTAGTAGATTAACCGGAGAGCTTGACCCTGTAAGCAAACAATTATTTTTTGGTTTGGGCGGTAGAGGTGGATTTATACCCGGTGTTATGCGAGCCGCAGAAAGAACTTTTTATGATGAAGAAGGCAAGCCTGTAGTAATTGATGAGCAAGTCGCAGAACTAACTCCAGAACAATTAGCTGCTTCTGACAGAGGCTTAGAGTCGTTAGGTTTATTAAGAGATACTTATGGAGCTTACGACCAAGGAAGAACTCAACAATTTATGGACCCTTATGAAGATGCTGTAGTACAGCAAACCATAAGCGATATTTTAGAACAAGGCGACTTAGCTGATATTCGTGCAAGAGCTAGAGATATTGGCAGAGGCGGATTAGCTGCTTTTGGCTCAAGAGCTAGGCTCGGTGGCGTTGATAGAGCAGAAGCCATAGGTCGAGGTTTGGGCAAAGCAATTAGCGGAATTAGAAGCAGAGGTTTTGGCGAAGCTCAAAGATTAGGCATGCAAGATTTTGCTAGACAACAAGAGGCTAAAAGATTTGGTGTTGGTAGTTTAATGAATTTAGGTCAATATGGTTTAACTTCTGGATTAGTACAACAGCAACAAGCACAAAATGTTTTAGATGCTCAAAGAAGGAATGCGTTGCAAAGACAACAAACTCCTTTGATGCAGTATCAATCGTTGTTGCCTTTTATACAGACTGTGCCAACTTCAAGAACACAAACAACAACAGGCTTTGCTCCTAAACCAAGTGCTTTGCAAGCGGCTCTTGGCACCGGACTTAGTGCTTTTGGAGGTATTGGTAGCTTGTTAAAGCCCGGTGCTCAAACAAATTATAACTATGGCTCTCGCACTCAAACTCAAACTCCTCAAACTCAAAGTTATCCAGCTGTGGCTTCAAATTATAATGTAGATTTTAATAATCCAGCTCTTAGTACAAGCCCAGCTTTTGTTCCATCAACTTTTGGCAGTCCAACGCCTACAAACATGTTTACGCCTTTTAATCCAAACACAGCAGTAGGACCTATTTTTGGACAGCAAGCTCCAAGCAGCAATGCAACTTTTAATCCTTCAAGCACTAATTTAGACTTGAATTTATTACCCGGACCTATTTTTGGAATATGACGATAAGCAGAGAAAACATACCTCAGCAAATGTTTTACAAAGAGGGTGGAGCACCTAACTCTACTGATATTGGTTTACAAGAATTAGCAAGATTAATTCAACAAAAACAAGATTTCGATACCAATAAAGCTAAGTATGAAGACCGCTTAGGCGGAATGATAGAGCCTCAACAGCCAATGGATATTTATGAGGCTGCATCACAATTAGGCAAAGGTTTATTGCAAACTCCTAACACCGGAGGTGCTTCTGCATTTACCGGATTAGCTGCTGGTTTCAACAATATAGTAGACGAGTCAAGACGCAGAGAAGAAACAGCAAGACAAGAAAGACAACAAGTGGCTATGAAAGCTATGGAATTAGCTATGGAAGATGAAAGATTAGCAGAAAAGTATCTTAACGATTACAACATGAAAGTAATTGAAAATGCTAATAAAAAATTAGATTATGTCACGATTGAATATATTGATGCAGATGGCAATAAACAAACCACAAGACTTGCTGACACAAACGCAAACGCAGAAGAAATAAATAATTTGATTTCAAACTTTCAAGGAAAAGAAGTTAAGCCTATACAAATCAGACAAGAGATAGGTGGGGTCACTCCGATTGATGAAGAAATAATTAAAAACATAGGAAAGAATGTTGAAGCTTATAGTGAAAAAGCAATAGCAGCAAAAGCAACAATAGAACAAGTAGATTATGCAAATTATTTGGCGGATAAACTTGGACCAGAAAATTTTGGACCTACACAAAGAGCTTTTTTGGGTATGAGACAATTTGCTACAGAGTTAGGTCTTGGCGAACTTTTTAACATTGACCCAACTGATTTAGGAATGAAAACAGCCTTAAATCAACTTTCTATGAACTTTACTATGGGTATTGTTTCACAAACCAAAGGAGCTATATCTAACAAAGAGATGGAATTATTCATTCAAGCAGCTCCTACACTTGGTTCAACTTACGATGGTTTTATAGAACAACTTAGGCTTTTAGATAAATTAGCTAGAAGAGACGCACAGTTCTATACAGAATACATGAAAGAATTAGATAAGTTAAATAAAGAAGGTAAACAGTCAACTGAAATATCTGCTTTAATGGCAGAGTTTGAATTAAATTTTCAAAAAAACTTTCCATTGTTTGATGAAAATGACAAAAAAATTATAGACGATGCTATTGCTAATAAAGATGCTTTAGCCGAAGGCTTTGACATAGATGCTTACAAAAAAGAAATAGAAGATAAAAAAAGAGCAGAAGCTGCAAAAGGCGGTAATGCAGAGCCAAGAAACACAGACATTTTTACTCAAAAAGGAGAAGAGCTTTATCAAAAATGGCTTTCAGATGGCAACGAAGATAAAGATGAAACAACCAAGGAAATAGCAAGGCGAATAATTGAAGAAAAACTTAAAAAAAAGTTAAAAGAGGATTAATTAAAAATGTCTATGACTTTAGATGAGTTGCAAAAAGAAGCTGAAGTTTTGGGAGCTCAAAAAGAAGCTTATGATAGAGAAACTGATGACTACACATTAAGAAAAATTAGAAGCAATCTTTTTTTTGATGACGAAACCAGAGTTCAATTTTTAGCTAATCAAAGATTTCCAAACGAAGATAAACCAACCGATAGATATTTCAATCAGGATGGAACTTTGTTTTACATGGATGATTATGGTAAATTCCAAAAAGAATTTCCTGATAACGATGTGGTCGGTTTTTTTAAAGGCACTGTAGCTCCTAATTTAGTTCCTGCTGCTACGTTTGCAGCTGATGTAGGTGGTGGTATGTATGGAGCAAAAAAAGGTTTTCAAATTGGTCAAAATTTGCCTATACCTAATCCTATTGTTAAGGGTGGAGCTACTCTTGTGACTACAGGTTTAGGTGGTCTTATTGGTACATTTTTATCTGGCGGCACTGCAAGACTTGGTAGAGAAGGTTTAATTAATACGTTTTACAACACACCTCCAGAAGAGCTATCAGCTATGATGGATGATTTAGAAGTATCGTCTCTCTTTGGTGCTATACCTTTTGGTCAAGGAGCTACCAGAGGCTTGATAAATAAGTTTCGAGGCAAAGAAGACTCTTTAACTTATTTAACAAAACTTAAAGGTGACGTAGATAAAATTATTCAAGACGCAAAAAAACAATTTGGTATAGATTTGACTGTTGCTGAAGCAGGTGAAATAGGAAGCAGAGCAGGAAAAATACAAAGATTTTTAGCAGAGCAACCTACTATTGAAAAGTTTAGTAAGTTTTATGCTGATAGGGCTTCACAGGTAAAAGAAGCTATTGAAGTATTTGCAGATAAAATAGGTGGCTCTGGTAAAGTTTTTGGTGATACGCCAACTGCTGTAGCAAACAAAATGGGCGAAGTTGTAGAAGAGCTTACAAAAAGAAGAAAAACTAGAGCAGGAAAATTTTACAACAAGTTAAAAGATGCTGGTTATATCAAAGTCGATGGAATAGAAAACATTGTCAAACAAATTGATGATGCTATGAGTTCAGTAAAAAGCCCATCAGCAGATACTATTAAGAATTTCGAAAAGTTTAAAAAAATGTTTTATAACGCAGATGGCAAGTTAGTTGATGATTTGATGTCTTTAGACGCAAGACGTACAACAGAAATGAGAAAGCTTGCTTCTAAATTAACTAAGGCTGGCACAGGAGATGGTGCGGCTATGTTTGGCATAATGGATGATTTAGCTCATCTTATGGATGAAACAGAGCCTTTATACAACTTAGCAAGAAGAATTTATGACCCTAACAAACCAGCTTTACAACTTGTTGCCAAAAGTGCAATAGGTAAATATGCAAAGTTTGTGACTGATAAAAAAGCTGCTAATGCTTTGAAAGATGTTTTTGACCCAAATGTTAGTGCAAGAAGTTTACGAAACACTAAAAGAATTTTACAAGCAGTAGACCCAGAGCTTTATAAGTTGGCAAAAAAAGATTTTTTATTATCACAACTTACAAGGTTTAGTAAAGAAGCTCAATTAGAAGGTGGCTTGCCAAGGTTTCAGGCTCACTTTTCACAAAAAAATGTAAAAGATGCTATGAAGGTCATGTTAGAGCCTGAAGAATTTGCTTCGTTTTATAAGCTAAATGATTATTTAGGCAAAGCTTTTTCTATACAAAAAGGTGGTTCACCTACTCAACCATTTTTTGCGATGGGTGTAGAGTTAGCTAACGAAGTTCCAAAAGGATTACTCAGAGGCGGTTTAGAAGCAGGAACTGCAATACAAAGATTTTTAAGAAATGTGGTCACTTTAAACATGGGTGATGACATAGCACAAAGTATTGCGTTGAGACAAAACGAGGTTTATTACAATAAATTAGCAGATTACTTGCTTACAGGTCAGCCAATCGAAGATGTTATAAAGGTCTTTGACACTTATGGCTATACAAAAGCACAAGGGCTTATCAGAGGAGCTGATGAAGCAGTTGATTATATAAGTGATGATGATGATGTTAATTATCGAGATGAGCGAATTAAAAATGAGGTCAGAGAAGAGCTAGAAGCTTTAGAAAATCAACAATCAATAAACATGGCACCACAAGTTAATGTGCCTATCTTTGATGTTCCGGAAATAAATTCAACAGAAAGAATGTCGCCAAGTATTTTGCCTAATGAAAAAGACAGAGAAATAGCTATTCGGGATGTATCACAAGGTATCGGAAGTTTGGTCTAAAGGAATAAAATCTAGCTTATTTGAAATTTTAATCAAAGCTCCATCCACATCATATTCAAACTCTAAACCAATAAAAGTTTTATCATCAATTTCAAATAGTATATTTCTTGAAATTAATCTAAGTAAAGCTACTTGATGATGTAAGTTTAGCTTAGTAAATATATCAATAATTTCCTTCGGGTCTTTTATCTCATAAGACTCAGGTAAATTTTTTGGTTTTCTTTTTATAATACCAAACATAATTAAACTTGTTCGTTATGAGCTTTTTCAATTAATATTTTTAATTGGTCAATTTTTGAACGTCTTTGTTTATTACAAATGTCTTGCAATAAATTATAAGTGTCTACATCAACAGCCAAAGTTTTTCTGCCTTTTGGGTATTTAATATTTTGTATATTTTCATCCATAATGTCGTACATTGTATATAAAAATATAAAGATTTACAATTCTTTATTAAACTCTATGTCTAATAAATTTTTAACTTTTTCATTTAATTTGTGATAGTTCGCATCTTCTAAAGCTTCGGTAAATGCTTCGCTTATGGCGACACCATCCCATTTAAGATACTTGCTAATAATAAGACCCAAAGCTTCCTCGTCAGAGGCTTTATAATCTTTGACAAAAGCAGTTTGCTTTACAGCTTCTAATAGTTTGGGAACTATTTCTTTAATGACAGCATCTGATGTTTTCTTAGTAAGCATAGATACCTCCCTCAGCTCTAGCTTTGTCAGCATATTCTGAAAGACTCATCTTTGGCTCAAACCACTTATCTCTTTCAATTTTTAAATTGTAAGGCAGCTTGATGGCTTCAAGCTCTTTGAGACTTACATAACCTACTTCCGGGCAGCCTTGTCCTAAGTCGCAAAGACCAAACAAAAGGTCGCCATCTTTTTTAGTGATAAGCCAAGTGGAACCACCTGTCGGGCTGAACAATTTTAGGTATGGCTTGTCCTGACCATCGCCTTTGTTTTTAGATAGTTTTTTCTCTATCTCTTTAGTTATGAGCTTCATGGCTCCTCCTTTAAAAGTTTAAGTAAAAGTAAAGACAACCAATAGTAGTGACTAAACAAGTGTATAAGAACAAATTTTCTATAGCCACAAAATACTCTCTTCTATCTTGCTCATCGAACATTCTGTCGTACACAGCAAGAGACTCATTTAAAGTGGCAACACTCATTTTTCCTCCTTTTTATATTTAATCATTACATATACATATTACATGTTTTTGCACAAATGTACAACTATTTATACATAAATAAATAAAAATAAATGTTTGTAAATAGTTGCAAATAATTACAAATAGTGTAATATAACTATATGATTAATTTAAAACTAAATAAAAGGAGGTGTTAATCATGGGTGGAAGTGTTCTAAACAGGCTAATGAGTAGAAAGGGTTATCTGCTTGGCAATGAGCCAAAAGTTGGTGATGGTGCAACTTATATGGCTTATTCTGACAGATACCCATTATCTGTTGTTGCTGATTTCAAAGTTGGCAAAAAGGCTTTAAGCAGAATATTAAAGCTTCAAGAAGACAATGCTAAATTAGTCTCTGGTAGTATGCTAAGCGAAGGTCAAGAATACGTTTATAGCGAAAACCCTGATGGTGCTGTTTACTATGTTAGAGAGGTTGATGTCTACGAAGATGGCGTTCTCAAAGGCAGAGTTTACGAAGAAGTTTATAAAAACGAAAAGGGTAATTATGTCTTGGTTAATAACAAGAATAAATATCCTATCGTTTTCGGTATGAAAGAAAAATACAGAGACCCAAGCTTCTAATATGTCTGAGAAAAAAGCAGCTCTATCTCAATCTGAGGTAGAGCTGCAAAAACAAAAATTCTGTGAAGATATGTACGATTACATGAAAGAACAGATTTATCAAAAAAGAGTCAAACCTGATTAGTAAATTATGAATGAATTAATGAAACATTTGGACGAAATGAAGGCTGTGGATAAATTTCCAGAGTCTGATTTTGAAATCCAATGCAAAATTAATCAAGAGTTAGCTTATACCAAAACTAGCTCAAAAAAGAGTCAAACCTGATTAGTACATGTTAAAATCTTGTTCGTGAACGAACAATATAAAATTAAAAATTATTTACTTGCCATGCAATCGCATTGGCACATTTCACAACCACTATATAAATCAGTGCAAGAAAGTTTGCCGGACTTAGCTAAACATGCAGCCGGTGGCGGTGTAGAAAAAATGCAAAAAAATTTTATACATAAACATCTATCAAAGATTTATCCAGACATATACAAGGTGCCTTTGTTTAGAAGAAAGTTTTGCAAACTGTTAGTAAACGAAATAGAAAATTATAATAAGAAAAAAGGTTTTTCTGTCAATCCAGATGAAGATGAGCTCAGACAAATTCCAGAAATAGTTTTGAAAACAGAAATGCCTGAGATTTATGAGAACATGTGGTTTGTGGTTCGGTCTGTTTTAAATCCAATATTTTATTCTATCTGGCAAAGAGAGTGCTATGGGATTAGCTCGATACAAATAGCTAATTATAATTTAAAAGATAAAAAACAAGGTGCTTGGCATCATGACGCATCTGCTGATATAAGTGTGGTGGTACCACTCAACACCGGGGATTATAAGGGCGGAGGAACAGAGTTTCATAATTATGGCAGTATTAGCCCTTTGCCATCAGGACACGCTTTAATCTTTCCCAGCTTTACCAATATGCACAGAGGCTTGCCGGTTGAATTTGGTAATCGTTATCTTTTAGTTTTTTGGCTTTATGATAAAAGCAGAGTTAAAAGGTTGATAGATTGTGGCTTACCATAAATCTCCCAGCTCTACTGTCTGTATGCCTTCAATGTTATAAGGCTTAAATTTATTTTCTTTTTTAGATTTTAATAAAGTTTGAAATGCTCTTTCGTTTCTTGATGCAGCATATTTTAAAGCTTCTTTAGAAAGAGAATATATGGCATAAGGATAAGGATGTACTTTTTCTTGTGCTAAGAAATTAAAACCATCGGCTCTAAGGTCTAAAGCTCTGCATGCTTCAACATATAATGCAGCTTGCATGTGATACCTAAAACCATTAATAGCATTCTTAAATCCTCTTGGCGAAGCATCACGACAAGTTTTTAAATCCCAAACTAATTCCCCATCATACCAATCAAGTCTTGACTTGAAAGGATGACCGCACCACTCGTAGCACAATGTTAATTCTACTTTGTCTAATTTGCTTGGGATGTAATCCGCTACCACATCTCTTCTATCCATGCAGACCTCATAAAGCTCTGAAGTTATTGGCGTTCTGTTGCCTACGCCATCTAAAAATTCTCGATAGGTTTGCTTCCCGGTAGTAGTCCTTTTATCAACATCAGGCTCAATAACAAATTCTTTATCAAAGTTATGATGTTCTAAAAATACAGTATGTTGAACCCTGCCTTCTAATAAAGCTGGTGTTGGTTGTAAACCTTTTTGATGTTTCCATGTATAAGCACACTTATCTATGCTGGTTAAATCATGAGACCTAAAAGCTTCAATTTTAGCGTAGTCATCGTATGGTAAATTTTCGTATATTCCTTTTTTAAATTTCATATCTTAATGGGTGGAAGAAGACAAACATATTGCTTGGGGAGGATTTTGGAAACAAAAAAAAACAATAGACCCGCCCTCTTCCATAAAGTTATTTAGAATGGCACATCATCTTCGACTTCTGCATCAACGATGTCCTTCAAACTTTGTTTATGACTATCATCATCATCAGAGCGATTATCAGCAGCTGCTTCAAATTCAAAACTTTCTTTTATTAAGCCCTGTTGCCACTCTGGAAGATTATCAAAAGCTTTGGTCATTTTGTCAGACTTCAATTCTCCAGACGCTTCCTCGCAGTATTCAGTCAAATCAAAAACCAAACTTTCATTTTTAGTTGGTTTGATTTTAAATTCGTCAGGTCTGAATAAATCTGCAATCTTGGCTTTATTATCATCAGTATGCTTAACAACCAACATAGCTGGTGCACCAATCATTTTTGATACATCAAACTCTGCAAGCTCATCATCAGTAAAAGGTTTGCCTCTCCAAAGTTTTAAATCTTTAAACAATGCAGAGTTTTCATTTAGCGATGCTGTATAAGTTTTACCTAAAACATAAGGCTCACCATTTTCCATTTTGGTGTCGCCCTGTATTTCCCAACTGACATGTAAGATAGTCCTTTTTTTAGGTGGACTATCTTTCCATTGCTCTTCCCTTGTTCCCAAGTCTACGACTCGGAAGCAAACTCCCTCATATTGACCTTCATCAATAGGAGTAAAGTTTGACTCTTCTTTACTTAATATTAGAGACATTTTCTTTTACCTCCTCCATATTTACTATCATTTCTTTTATTTTTCATAAGTACCCTCTTGATTGGTTTATAAATTTGTGTATGATTATACACAAATAAATATAGGAAGCAAATCAGAATGTCATTAAAAATCAAACGCCCTAATAAGAAAAATTTTGACAGACCTTTTACCGCAGATTATACAAACGATTTCATAGCCTTCATGTCTGAGCATGGTATGGAGCCAGACTCTAGAAGGGGGTTGGTGGTTGGTGGCGAAATAGGGCGTGCTTACATCAATCTCGGAGGCGAAAGAAAGTTGTCGGGCTGGTACCAGCTATGGTTAAATCAAGGAGTTCCTTTTGGAAGAGTTGGAGACTATAGAGTTTCAATGGACCAGCCCACAGCGATATGGAAGCCAGAGAATAAGAAACGTCAAACAATGACGAAGGCAGAACGAGAAGAAATTGAAAATCTGCGTAAAGATGTCGAGATTAAGAAAGCAGAAAAATATTCTAAGTCCGCAAAACGAGCACAGACAATGTGGGAGGCTGGAAAAGAATGTGAACGACACACTTACTTAGAGAAGAAAGAAGTTCTGTCCTATGGCTTAAAAATAGACGATAAAGGTCTTCTGATGATACCTCTCTTGGATGCTTCTTTAGCTGTGGTAGGTCTACAATTTATCAACGATGATGGTACTAAGAAATTCCTGACCGGTTCTAAAAAAAGCGGCAGCTTTTTTATTCTTGGACAAGAAATATTAAAGAGCAGTGACACTGTTTATTATGCCGAAGGCTATGCTACCGCTGCGAGTATTTATCGAGACATGGAAGCACCGGTCTTTGTTTGTTTTGACGCTTACAATCTGTCCGCTGTTGCCGAAGGTATTTTCGAGACGCTGTCCGACAGGAAACACATTTTTATTGCGGACAATGACGAAAGCAAGACCGGAGAAAAAGAAGCTCTTAAAGCTTGCTCAATAATTACTAAGGCTGGTGGCATGGCAGAGGTAAGAATGCCTACTTCCAAAGGCGATTACAATGACCACAAGCAAGTTGCTGGAGAGCTGATGCCTACGCTCAATATCTTAGACATACCGGTGGAAGTTGATTTTGAAAGGTCTGAAAAGGGCAGAATGCTCAACACCAAAGACAATGTGCAAGCGGTAATCAATACGCACTCTATAGATGTCCAATACAATGTAATTAAGAAACGAATGGAAATAGACATCCCACACATGAAGTTTATCGCTGACATGAAAGAAGAGGCTTCACTCGTAGAAATAGAAGACCGCTGTATCAAGCTTGGCGTGCCGCACACTAGGGTCAGAGATTACCTCAAGGTTTTGGCAAGAGAATATAATCCGGTAGCGGAATGGATAGACAGTCAAGCATGGGATGGTACCTCCAGACTGCAAGATTTTCTTGACACAGTCTCCACAACGACACCACAAGCTCTGAAAGAAATGTTGCTCAAGAAATGGTTAATTAGTTGTGTGGCAGCGGTATATGAGTCCAATGGTGTCGAACTAGAAGGTATCTTGGTCTTTCAAGGAGCACAAGGTCTAGGAAAAACACTTTGGTTTAAAAGATTATGCGATTACAACAAAGGTTGGCTGTTGGAAGGTGCAACACTTAATCCTAGTGATAAAGACTCAGTAAAGCGAGCTGTAAGCCATTGGATAGTCGAATTAGGAGAGATAGAGTCTACCTTTAAGAAGTCAGATATTGACCAGCTGAAAGCCTTTGTGACCTCTAAAACAGATGAACTCCGATTGCCTTATGACCGGGCGTTCACTACTTATCAAAGAAGAACAGCGTTTTACGCTTCAGTAAACGCCAGAGAGTTCTTAACAGATAGTTCTGGAAACCGAAGGTTTTGGACCTTATCTGTCAAAGAGATTAAATTTAATCATGGTATCGACATGCAACAGCTCTGGGCAGAGGTAAAAGAGACCTTGTATGTAGAAGGTCAAAAGAATTGGTTTCTCTCGCCAGACGAAAGGGAAATGCTTCAGGATAGCAATGAGGCATACCGAACACAGAGCTCGGTTGAAGACCTTTTACTAGAGCACTGTGACTTTAACTCCGAACACACCGCACCGGTGCAGATGACGAAGTTGCTTCGAGACTTAGGTATAAAAAATCCAAGGATGCCTGACTTTAAAGACGCTGCTAGGGTCTTACATGAAAGAGGCATCGAGCCCAGAAGGAGTAATGGTAAGAAGGTCTATGATTTAGATTATGAAGCACCAGACTTAGGTAATGGGAATGGTAATTCGGAGTTTGGTTTAGGAAGTAGTTTTGATTAAAATTTTGCAAGGTAATTGCTTGGATAAGTTAAAAGAATTACCAGACCAATCAATCAATACTTGTATCACAAGCCCACCTTATTGGGGTTTGAGAGATTATGGAACTGCTGAATGGGAAGGTGGAGATGAGAATTGCGACCACTTGGTAGGAAGATTTGAAAGACCTGTAAGCGAAAAGCAAAAAAGTAATAAAGCAAGTGCTGGACATCAAGCAAAAAAAAATTGTCCTAAATGCGGTGCAGTCAGAAAAGACAAACAACTTGGGATGGAAGATACACCAGAAGAGTTTGTTGAAAACTTAGTTCGAGTGTTTAGAGAAGTTAAACGAGTTTTGCGAGATGATGGTACTGTTTGGCTTAATTTAGGTGATAGTTATTCAAGTGGTGGTAGAACTACAACAACCAATCAAACTTTGCGTGGCGATAAAGATTATGGAGTGACAAGACCAAAACCAAGTAAAGGCATAAAGCCAAAGGATTTAATCGGTATTCCTTGGCGAGTAGCACTAGCACTACAACAAGATGGTTGGTATTTGCGACAAGATATTATTTGGCACAAGCCAAATCCTATGCCAGAGAGTGTAAGAGATAGATGTACAAAAGCACATGAGTACATATTTTTATTGAGTAAGAGTCCTAAATATTATTTTGATAATGAAGCAATCAAAGAGGATAGTAAAACAGAAGGAAGTGTTCATGTGCATAAAGAAGGTAATAAAGCCGAAGAATATGTTAAACAAGGATTAGTGACAAGACCTGCAAAAACCTATGTGACTCCAGCAAAAAGAAACAAGCGTTCAGTCTGGACAGTCACTACTAAACCTTTTAAGGGAGCACACTTCGCAACATTTCCAATGGATTTAATCGAGCCATGTGTGTTGGCTGGTTGTCCTGAAAATGGCACAGTTTTAGACCCCTTTGGGGGTTCTGGGACAACAGGCATTGTTGCTAATAGTCATAATCGTAAGGCAGTTTTAATAGAATTGAATACAGAATATATTGAAATAGCAAGAAAAAGAATAGAAGAACAAGGTAATTTATTTTGTGATTATGAAATAGAATGGAGTGTATAAAATGAATAAATGTTATGCCTGTGGCGGTAAATTAATCTGGGGAGCAGACCACGACATTCCGGAAGATGCTGATGACCAAGAATTTGAAATAGTGACCAACCTATCATGCCCTGA
>CEQV01011097.1_pt1 | contig 24137 bp, 10 predicted proteins | sample 530971 | NCBI WGS metagenome assembly CEQV01 (sample SAMEA2621173, study PRJEB7988) | marine metagenome | biome: marine biome (ENVO:00000447); feature: deep chlorophyll maximum layer (ENVO:xxxxxxxx); material: "saline water (ENVO:00002010), including plankton (ENVO:xxxxxxxx)" | depth 100 m
AAGATAACATGATAATAATTATTAACATGTACATAACTCGTGTTTTCCAGTTAATGTTATCTATCATAAAGCTTATCTTCTATTTTTTCCAAAGTTTCTTTTATTTCAGTAACATCTTCTTGTGTAGTTATAATAGTGTTACGTATCATTTCATCTTTCATTTGAAACTCCATACGTGTAACTTCGTCTGGTGGTAATTTTTCTATCCACTCTTCATTCCATTCGTTAGCTGGTAATTCTTTTGCTTCAGCAATATCAGCTTGTAAAGCAAACCACATACCAGCAATCGTAGCTATTGCAAATCCTAAAGCTATTATTGTTTTTATACTTAATTTAAAAGACGTATCTTCGTTTAATTCTTTTGCCATTTTTTTAATTTACTTTATTATTATAGTATTACGTATTTTTTGCTTTATTTACTTTTTTCTTTTGTTTTGTAACTCTATTATCTTATTAACTCTATCTTCTTCATACTTAAGTTTTTTAATTTGTTTTGAAGACAAACCTAAATCCATAAGCATGTTTACTTGTTGTTTTTTATTCATATTAAATAAATCTATAGACCTTTGTTCTTCTTTTGATGGTTTATAGTTTTTAATGTCTTTTAAAATTTTATTAATAGAATCAGGATTTTCATTATATTTTTCCATTATTATATCTACACGGTCTTGCTCTAGCCTATAATCTTTAGGATTTAATTTTAGTTGCTCTATTATTTTAACCTGTTCTCTTTTCTTTAAATCAAATACTTGTTTTATTTTTTCTTCTGTTAAAATAGTTTGCTCTATTTCTTTGTCTGTTTTACCAGGGTATTCTTCTCTTAATTTTTCTTTCTTTTTTTCAATCTTTTTCTTCTCTACTTCCATCTTCTTCTCCTGTTTCTTTCTTTCCTTCACAGTTTCACCTAAAGCAACTATATCTGGATCTTTAATTCCTAAATCCCATTTATTCCAACCCATTATAAGTGCTATTCTTTGCCAAGTTTCATGTCTTGAATCTGCGGCGTTTTCTAAATTTTGTAACTTATTTACTAATCTACCTAGCGGTATGTTAGCAACACCTTCTATTACATTACCGTAAATATTCCAAATAGGATTATCTATATTCCAACCTCTTTCTTTGAGTATATCCCTGTTAAACTTTTCTCCTTGTGTTGATTGATATATTTTTCTAACTTTAGAACCAATAGGCGGTGAAAAACTAAGCGCAGCTAACAATGTATAAGCATGGTCCGATTTGGTCATGAAATTTTCATCTAAATCTTTAGCTCTTTGTTTATTGTATTCCATTATAGTGTTTTTAATCGTACCAATAGCCTTACCACCATAACCAAATGCTGTTAACCAAGTATCTACCATTGAGTTTAACATTCTAGATTTCTTTTTATCGTATAACTCTTCATCATCATCACCTAATGCCGCGAATATAGCTGATTGTAATCCTGTAAATATAATACCTTGAATAGCACCATAGTATATTATTTTAGATATATGTGTCGCTGTATTTCCTCTACGATTTATAATATCTCTAAAAGATTTATCTATTATTCTACCGTACTGCATTGGTGTGTTTTGGAATGCTAATATTAATCTACCAAGAGGGTTTGCTTGCTGTTGTGATATTAAATCGGGTCTCGCTGACTGTTGGGATACTTCTGTTGTTTCCTGGAAGTCTAGCCAAGCTCTTTTTTCAGCTTCTTGTTGAGACATACCTTTTTTTAAGTATGATTTTATTCTGTTTCTATAAAAAGTAGCACCACCAGATGCAATAGCAAAACTATCTGCTATTTGTGTAGGTAAAAATCCTTTCTTTAACAACCAAGCGATAGCCGCTTTAGCTTTGTTTTGACTACCGGCCACAGCAGCGGACAGTTCAGCTTCATTAATACCTCTTCTATTACCAGATCTTCTTTGTTTTAAATAATCTGAATTAAAAATATAAACAAAATCTTTCCAAAATTGTTTTTGATTAGCAAATGCCGCAGCTGCTGCTGCTATGTTGTTATCTGACCAGTTTATATAATTTACAGCAGATATAGTTTGTAATGTAGCAGAACGTATATTAAAGAACATAATTGCTCCAACCGAATTGTTCACCCAATTCATATATGTGTTCGTCAACCTATTACTACCTTGCTGTCTATTTTTACCGGTTTTCATTCGAAATAATACATCTTCTAAAGCTTCTCTAAATTTATTACCATATATTGCTTCTACTTTATTTAAGTTTTCTTTAGAAAATATTTGATCTACATTTTGTTGCCATTCTTGTAAATAGTCACTTCTAGCGTCACCAATCGCACCATCACTGAATAAATCTGAATTTATATTCTCCATTAACCAGTATTCTCCAGGTTTTGAATATCCTTTTTTATGTTTAGAAACCAAACTCAAAGCATCGGCAAAAGCCTGCAATATAGGATCAAGTTTTACAACATCTGTTAGGGTTTTTAAATCTCTTTTTGATAAACCAGGTATCTTAACACCAGCTTTAGTCCATAAATAAACTCTAACGGCGTGATCATAATTAAAACCAGTTCCAGCTATTTTACTTCTTATTTTCTTTTTAATTTCAGGAAAAGAATCTAGTAAATATTTGTAATCTTCTCCTGCTTTTTGCCTTGCTGTATTAAGCTCATTTATACCTCTAGCGAAAGGATCTATTAATGTTTTCTTGAAAAACTCCATAGCTTGTTCTCCTTTCTCTCCTTTAGGTAAAAAGCTATATAACAAACCTTGAAAATCTTGAGCTGAAGGTGGTATTAATCCTGTAAATTTACGTTTTTTACCTCTTAACTTAGCTTGTGCGTCTGAAAATTTTATAACAGCTTGTATACCAGTTGATACTTGTAATATTCTATTAAATTCATTACTAGCTTTTTTACTAAACTGTATTTTTGCTTGAACAACTTTAGATTTTATATCAAGTTGATTTAAAACATCTTTAACCGCTGTGACATTAGTGATAGCATCGTCAACAAAATACATGTCGTTATATCCTTCTGTAAATTTATTAAGCATCCAAAGAGCTTTTGCTTCACCAGTACTGTTTCCTAAACCAGTAATATTTTTTAATGGTATACTTACCCCTTTTGATTTTAACCAACCATGTATCGCTGTATCAGATTCTTGCGGTCTAGCTGTTAAAACAAAAACATTTTTAGGTCCAAATTTATCAATTTGATTACGCATTTTTTGCAATAAAGGACCATCAACACCGCCCCTAACATTTACAAAATCTTCAAAATTAAATTTATATCCTTGTCTAGCTAATTTAGGCCCATCTATAGGCCAAGCGGCTGAACTTATTTTTATAGTTTCTTTTCCTTTTGTAGCTACAATAAAGTTTTTACCATCTATTATTAGTGTTTCATCAAAATCAAAAGTACTCATGCCTCTAGGATTGTTGTAATTAGATCTTGCATTTTGAATAGCGTCTTGTAAAGCTTTATTTTTATTACTATTTAAAGAAAAAGATATTTTTGAAGTTGGTTTAAAATAATCTTGTGCTTGTTTTAATGTTTTCTCTTTCATTATTAACTCATAAATCATTAGATTTTGAGCAGTAATTATTTCATCTGGTATATCTTTTTTAGCGAACCCTAAACCATAATTAGCTGGTATACTTTCACCATTATTTAATATTATATTATTCATGTTAACATTAGAATCTGCATATCTAATCAATGGATTAGGTAGATTTTTATAATCTTTATTTCCTAGTTTTTCATTAAATTCGTTTTGCCATTCTGATGGAAAACCTTTTTTATATAATATATCAACTTGATTTGCTGTTTCTTGTGTTAACCCAATAGTATAATAATTTTTCTTTATAAAATCAAACCTTTCATTAACAGTACCCGTAGTTATAGCGTCAAACATATATACAGACATTTCTCCAGCTGGGAAAACATGCTCGTTTCTTAAGTTTTGTACTAATTTACCATCTTGATCTTTAACTTTCTTTTCTATACCATCTTGTCTACCTTTAGGAATAGCCATCATTCTTATAAAATGACTATTAGGATAAGATTGACTATTAAATATAGCGGCAATAAAAGGTATATTACTTGGGGTTTTAGCTAAAGTTTCAAAAGCTTTTAATATAATTTTCACACCTTTATAATGATCTTCTATTTTTTGTTGATATCCTGGAGATGAAAAATCATTTATACTATACCACTGTTTCCACTGTCTTTTAGCTCTAATAGCCATCTCAACTTGTTTTACTTGTTCTGGAGTAAAGTTGATATTATTTTTTCTTTGATATTCTTTTACTTTGTTTTGTAAAGCACCTCTAGTACCAAGTTTATCTTTGCTAATATTAGCCGTAAAAAATTGATTTTGAGATATTCTAGTACTTTCTCCAAAACTAGCGCTATTAATAAACTGCCACGGTAAAACTTTTGATAATTTATTTACAACAAAATCTTCCATTAATTTTACATGATCAGGGTTTGAATTATCCAAAATATCATAACCTAATCCTGTAACAACATTATTTATAATTTCTATTGATTCAATATCAACATTTGCTTTTCGAGAAAACGATAAATTTGGTTTACCATCTTTAAGTCTAATAACTTGTAATTCAGTAAGTTTTAAGGCTTCTTTTTCTTGTCTTATAGCTTGATTTGATGATATGACACCTATTTGTATAACCATAGACCTTAAAAACGGATCGACCTTAGTTGTTTTAACAGTAGGTTGCCCTTTCACCATGCCGGCTTGTTCTAATAAGAAATCTGGATCAATGTGTAATTTCTTTTGTTCTTTTAACCCTGGGCCTGTTTTTGTTCTAGCTCCTTCGGTATATAATATACCTAGCTTAGTATTAGCAACTCCAGTGGCTTTACCTTCTTTAGATGTGCCCTCAGGTATTACATAAGTAATAAGTTCTGGATAATTTTTACGTATATAATCTTGTATCGCGGTTCTTTGTTTTGTAGTAAAATCTACTTCTTTAACTGATCTTAAAGCTATATTAGCGTCACCAAATAAATCTACAGATATTTTTTCCAACACTTCAAACAACTCACCAGTTGGAACACGTTGAGACTTTTTAGCACCATCATGACTAGTTAATAATTTTTTAACATCTTTGTAAGTCGGTTTTTCTGGAAGTTTTACTCCACTAAAACGCGTAATACTTCTTATATCTTCATGTGTTTTGTTTGATCCTAAAGCTGCTAAAGTGATTTTCTTTTCTCTTTGTGTTTTTGGTTTTTTAGTCGGTGCATCGTCCTGCTCTGGCAACTTAGCTTCTTGTGGTAAACTATCTTTAAACTCTTGTATTGCTCTTTTACCTAAAAACGTATTTATATAAGCGGCTAAATTTCCATAAGTTTGTCTACCTTCTTCAAATTCGTTTTGAACCATACCAACAACGCTTCTGTTAGCATTACCTTTATTAACAAAACCATAACTAGCAAATAACATACCATTAATAATATCGTCTTTAAAAGTTTCTTGTTTGGCTATCCAAGCACGTAAGTCCCTAGGTAATTGATCTACATAACGTTCATAAATATCATTAGCCATACCTTTATATAATTCAGCTATTTCAAAAGCACCGTCTTTACCTTTTTCTTTATATATTGCGTTAACATCAGCAGCGCTTTTTTTTGAAAACATTAATGACTTTTCGTACTCTGCTGTTTCTCTAGCTGTTCTCCCAAGACCAGTTGTATCAACATAACCTTCTGTTTCTATTTCAACTTGCTCAAGCAGTGTGCCCCCAATTTCTATACCTTCTTTATATTCTTTTTCTAAAGCTTTTCTTCCTCTTCCGGTTTCTATAGTGTTGTTATAATCTCTAATCCAATTCCAAACATCTCTTGGTTCTTTCCATTTCGCTGGAACACCATAAGATCTAAATATACGTCTAAAGAAATCACCAAGTTTGGTCCAAAAAGATACATTATAACTTATTTCCCCATAAAAAACAGCGTCTGAAAACAAAGCTAATACTTCTTCTGCTTGAGTAGCTGTTAATTCGTTTTCTAATTCTTTCGCTTGTTTATCTAATTTTTCAGCAAGTTCAATATCACCACGTGAAAACGCTTCATTTCTTTCAAATATTAATTTTTTTAATTTACCTGGGACTACGGTTCCCGTACTTGTTACATACTCCCAATTCTCTCCATACGCTATTAATCTTTTTCTAAAATCACTATTTTCAACACCTTCTGCGTCTATTTTAATTATCTCTTTATGGAGAGCTTTTCCAATAGCTAATCTAATAGCTGGGTTTCTTTTTAAAGTTGCTTGTAATAATTTATGTAAAAACTCATGGGCTGAAACGTTTAAATTACCACCTTCTGCAGATATAGATGTTTGAGTATTTATTAAAGCTCTTTTTCCATCACGTGTAAAATTTCCGTGAGATTCTCCCATTATCTCTTTAGCGTATTTACTTTTTTCCAGTTTTCCACTATCTGGATTTTTTACATCTTCCAAGGCAATTATTTCCGTTTGAACTTCAGATCTCTCTTTCAAAAGAAGGTTTCTTTTTTTATCGTCCCATTGCTGATTTATCATATTATCTAATTTTTTAAGATAATTTCTTAAATCTTTTGTATATTTTTCTACGTATTCTTCACTTGTTTCCGCTATATCTAAATCAAACTCTTCTTCTTCAATACCCATACTCCTAATCAAATCTTTTACATCTTGATTTCTTTGTTGAAAAATATCTTTTCTTTTACTTTCCGCTATATTAGCTTTAACGTCTTTTAATAATTTATTTTTTTGATCTTGGATACGTATTATATCTTTTTGTAAATCATTTATTTGTATGTTAGCAAGTGTAACTCCACCTTCAAACTTACTCTCATACAAACTATTCATTTCTTCTTGTTTTTCCTCTAAACTTATTTCAATTTTATCTAATTTTTCCGCTACATCAGGATTAGATTGCATAATTATTTCCATTTCTTCTGCAATAGCCTCGTCCATTGCTTTGCTTTCCATCTCAGCTTCAATTTCTTTTTGTTTTCTAGTAAACCAATTATCAATATTTTCTATTTCTTGGCCCCAGATATTCTTTTTAACTTCTGGTTTTGCTTTTGGAAGTATAACTTCTTGCCCAGGTCCAGGACGTTGATCTTTTACTATCTCAATACGATCATCTGATTCTCCATATTCTTCTTCATAAGCTTGTTCGTATGCTAAATCAGCTTCGGCTTCTCGATCTTTTTTGGTAGTTGTTTTTTCTTTAGTGGTTGTTTTTTCTTTAGTAGTCGTTTCTTTTTTAGTAGTTTTAGCTCTTAAATCTAAAGTTTTTTTATAAAGTTTTGGGTCTACCTGCTTATTATTAAGCTGTACTTCAAATTTAGTATTTTTATATAGTTCTTGTAATTCAGGATCGTTTTTAAGGGCTTCTTGAAGGTTTTTTTCTCCTTGTATTATTACCTCACTACCATCCTTTTTTTTGAATTTAAATCTATGTTTTCCTTTTCCGCCAGCCATAATTATTATTTATTTTTATATTTTTTTGGAAAATTTCCCCACCACTTTTTATTTTTTTGTTTTTTTCTAATATTAACATAATTTGCACCTCCAAAAATCAAAGAAGTTACACCCATTGCACCTGCCATTTCTTTAAAAAACGTAGGGTCAAACTCTCCAGTATTGGGATCTGTAAACGCTACATTCCATTTGTCACCCATTATTAAACTACTTATCGGTTGGTTTATAGCTTCTTCAAACATTTCACCTATAAGACCGTTCCAACCTATACCTCTAGACCCAATATAGGCTGCTAGTGCTGTTCTAGTGTTTTTATACTTTTTACCTCTTTTCCACGCTTTAAATTTTTTAGTAGTAAGTATTTTACTCATAATAGCAGATTCTAACGTAGCGTATCCACCTTGTATTTGTGCTGGTGTTAAGAATTTCAAAAAAGGTAACACGAGTTCAGCTGATCTTTCAGTCCCCATTTCAGCCCATGTTACACCATATGCTCTTAAAAGAGCTTCTCCAAGTGGCATTCCTGGCTCCCCGTCATACATTGGTCTCCATGTAAATTTTTTGCCATTAAGAGCAGTATGCTCTTTACCATCTTTTATGTTTTTATAGTTAGGACCTTCGTTTTCTATAGTATTTTTATTTATTAAATCTATTATACTACCCTTTTCTTGCGTTTCACTATCTAATATAATATCATTTTTATCATGCTCTTTAAACCCCATAACCATTCCAGGTGTCATATTATCAAACATATAGCCTAAATACATTTGTGGATTAGCAGCACCATGAATACCAGTACCAACCATCCAGCTTAAACCACCTGCTATTTTAGAACTAACTTTGCCAGTCATTCCCAAACGCGTTAGTCCTGTTCCTATATATTGTTTAGTACCAAAAAACACCCCTCCAGTCATAGCAAATTCTTGAATGTAAGGAGCCATATCCCTTAACATTGATGCTGAATTATACCAAGTACTAACTTCTGATACTTTAGATTGCATCATGTTGTTAAGTTGGTTCATGCTAACAAGTAGATAATCTGTTTCTGTAGGCTTTGTTTTATTTTTTAATTCTTTAATTCTATTTTTATCTTCACTAGTTGCTTCTTTCTTTTTAACTTTTAACTCTAACATATATAATTCATCTGCATGTTGAATTCTTACAGACGCGTTTTTCAAATTATGTGTTTCATAAATACCCTTACCAGCGGATAAAAATGCAACTAACTCAAAAGGATCACCTTTTAAACCTGCAAAAAAATTCTGTATTCCATTATATTTTCCTTTTAACTGTTCTTCATCTGCATCTAAAATTTCTTGAGCAAAATTCTCTATTTGTTTTAATATTCTCCATTCTTCACCTTCAGCATTATTAATTAATTTAGAAAAATTACTAACTTGAGGATCAAAAAGATTACGTACATAATCTTTAATAGCAAAAACACTGTAACTTCTTACTTTTCCACCAACTTTATCTGCTAATCCGGCATCTACATGTTCTTGTGTAGCTATTTCGTCAGTATATTCGTATGCTAGCTTTCCAAACGAAGGGCTAAACATCATATAATAAAACTCGCTTTTCATATTTTCTAGCATTCTGCGTTGTTGTGCAAATTCCTGTCCTTGACTAAAATCTACAGGGTTATTTTTCCTATAAACTTCTTCAATCATGTCCCACACATTAACCATAAATCTTTTTTGATCTATTGTTGACAAATTATGAAAATTAGTTGTTTTCATTTTTTCTTTAATCCAACTTACATACTCTGTGGGTAATAACTCAAACTCAGGTTTAAAACCTTTAAGAACAAGGTTTTTAGTATACGTTTCCCAATCTGCCTGGGCTTTTGCGTAAATTCCCTGCAAACCATCATGATTCTCCAACTCTTTATCTATAGCATGGTTCCAGTATATAGAATAATCTTTCATCGATAACATATAACGGTATTTACCATCTATCCTAACCCGTTTAAGTTTTACATCATCGTTTCCAGCTTCTCTAAGTATATTTAAAAATGCCATACGTTTTTTCCCAGCTTCTACAGTCATCTCATTAAGTTCATCACTTAAAAAAAAATTTTCGTCAGAATGATAAATTCTACCATCTTCGCTAAGCGAAAAATATGTACTGGTAAATTCATTCATTATCGGCACAGCTGCTTCTTCTGCCTCTTTATAAATAGCTTTTACTTCTTCGTTATTTTCTGGGTCTAAAGATTCTAGTAATTCTTGTTGATATATCCCCGCAGTGTTTATAATGTGATGTGTTTTTTTTGCTTGATCGTCTGCTTTAAAATTTTCAATATTATAATCAGACCCAATATTTCCGTATATCGAAAATTGAACTCCATCTGCTTTAGTAAATATTGCTTTCCAATCAATTTCACCCAAAGTTTCAGTATTTACTTGTTCCCACGTAATGTCTATACCTTTTTCTTTAAAATACTTCACCCACATCTTTTTGTTTTCATCTGAAAGCTGAAGTAAAACTTTATCACCATCTTTTTTACCAAAAGTTTTGTCAACGAATTCATCCAACAGTTCTCTAATTTCTGGCTCGTCATCTGGGTTGTCAACAAGGTTTTCTACAAGAGCATCAACACCAGCTTGTATTGAGTTTGGATTTGAAGAAATGGTAATAGCGTTTGGGTTATTTTCAAGTTCAATATTTTCTGATTCTATTATAGCACTACCCATCGCGCTTGCGTACAATTCGCCACCACCTAACAAATCATCACTATCCAAATCAACATCTTCTAACGCATATTTTTTTATAGTTTCAGTAATTCCAGCATCAAATTCAAATTGAAAAAGTTTACTTTTAAAATTTTCTATTTCCGAGGGTTGAGCTAGTTGTAAGTTTTCCCCAATTAAAAACTGATTTTCATCATTTTTATAGTTTAATATATCATAAACTTCATATTTAAACATACCATTAGAATCATATGATCTTCTTACACCGTCTATTTCTAAAAACTCCTTACCTTTGTCTAAACCAAATATACTATCGTCATACATTCTTAAATAGCCTAGTCGATGGCTTTGTTTATTTTCGTTTTCTTTTCGTTTTGATAAAGCTAGATTATAGTCTTCTGAATTATATTCTTCAAAAATACTTTTGTCAAAAAAACTTAAATCATTAGTGTTTGAACTGGGTACAAATTTTGAATATAAAGAAGTGTTGATAAGAGAGTTTTGATCAAACTCCATGTATTGTCCACTTATTAAAGGGGTGGTTTTTTTCAACCAACTTAATCCAGGTTCAAGTGTTTTAATTTTTTTAGGCGCAAGTAAAGATAATTTGTTTACATCTAAAGTGCCTTGACCTATTAATGGTGTTTCTTTTGTAATTAAATCTTTATTTAAATCAGTCTGTTTTCTTTCTTTTTGTACAGTGTTAAATAAATTAGTTTTTATAATACCTAATTCGTATTGGTTATATTTATTAGATTCTATAAAAGGTTGAATTCTATTTTTTACATCATCTTCTACACTAATTATAGTTTTTGGCTCTTCTTCAGCAGTTTCTTTTTCTTGTACTTTTAATAAATCTTTTATCTGAAGTTTTAATCTTTTTCTTATGTCTTCTTCTTCTTGTAGAGATATTGGTATGTTTTTATACGCCATAATATATTATGTGTTTATTCTAGCCATTAACTCTCTAGCTTTAGCAATGTCTTTATTTGATTGATAGTTTGGATCAAAAGCTGTTTTTAAATCATTAGCTATTACCTCGTGTATTCTTGTATCATAAGTAGGATCAAAAGAGTTTTTATCTAAATTATAATCAACAGGTATATTGCCGTTAGCATCAGCCGCTAAATGTAATATTTGTTGTAATCTATAGCCGTTGTGGTAATCATTCGGATCTAAAGTAGGATCTGGATCAGATAAAATACTTCTCCAGTTATCTTTTATTAAATTATTTACAAAAAAGTCTATATCAAATGGAGGGGGCGTATTTAAATCTCCTCTAGCTTTTATTAAATCTTGTTTAGCTTGCATTAACGTTTGCATCCAATCACCTATTGATTCCCAATCTTTAGTTATAATATTAGGTTTTTTATCTACCATTTCCCCTGTTGTTGGATCTAAAGCCCTTAATATTACATTCATGTTTTCATCAACAAAAATCTCTCCGTTTTCTGTCATAAAATTATCATCCCAACCATGATCAGTCCAATTGGATCTAGTTCTTAAATCCATAGCGTGCTCTTCTTTTATCATTTTAACTGTATCTAATTCTTTTGATATTTTGTAAATAGCACTTTTAAATGTTTCGGCTAGTTCGGTGTTACCTTGTTGCATAGCGACATCAGACATCATTACTAGATTTTTTACAACCGCGTTTATATTTGCTTGGTTTTTAGGACCATGTATTTCTGAAGATAACGACTTGTTACCATAAGGTACAGTTTCGTAATATCTTTCCATTGCTCTTATTTTTTCTGAACTCATATTATTTAATTTTTAGCTACCATATCTACGTCGATCATATTGTAATGAACTCCATAATAACCATTATCCATAATTTTTACAGCATCTTCTCTACCTAATTCCAATAAATCTTGAGCTATTGTTCCAGACCATTTTTTACTATTACCTTTATAATTAAATGTATAAACAGGTATTCCAGATTCTGAAATTCCAGTTTTTACTATATTTTCTTTTAACCTAATATCTGAAAACATTAAAGGAATTGCTGAACTAACAGCGCTACTTAAAAAAGCATCTCTAGATGCTCTAGCTTGGTCTCTTGCTGCATCTGCATACATTTTTCTTTCTTGAGCGAATTGTAATTGTTTTTCAACTTTTCCAATATCAAAAGCTTCAACCATTCTAGCACCTTCTCTTTCTAACATATCTCTTTTTTGTTCTCCTGTTCGTTCTAATTGATCTAATCTACCAGCCTCTGCTTTAGCTCTTAATTCGTTCGCTTGCTCTTGTCTACCTATATCAACAGATTGCTGTCTAGCTTGTTGAACCCCTTGGTTTGCTAACACTTGCGCTAAACCAGCGATACCAGAAGAACCAGCAGCGCCAGACATATTATTCATTATGTTGGCCATGTTTTGTTGTGATTGCTCTTTTGCATAATCAGCCGCTTGAAGATTAACTTTAGTGTCTTCGTAAACATTTTCCATGTCCGCATAAGGATTTTTTACGCCAGCATATGGGTTTTCCATTTTTTGATTATCCCATTGCGTCATCCAATATTGATGATCCTCATTAGCGGCTCTCTGTTCTCTTCTTCTTTTAGATCCACCAAAAAGTAAACTTAGAAACTTATGTGGAGAGGTTCCAGTTTCCGCCTCTAATCTTTGTACTTTTTTAAAACTTGAATATTCCATATTTTATTTATTTTATCTATAATTACACTTTTTACGCTTTATTTACTACTTATAAAAACTTCAGATCCAACACTAAACAACTCTACTTCGTTAGTACTACTGTTTGACATTAATACATTTGCAAAATAACCTACTAAAGTAGAAACATTAACCTGATTGTTTTTTCTAAACATAAAAATCGGTGGTATTGCACCATCTTCAATATCTTGATTGGTTAAGTTCTGTGGTGCTAAACCAGTGTCTACCTCAACGAATGTATCACCAATACCAGTGATAAACCCTATTTGATTAGGTTCCGTGGTTGTTGCATCACCGTTCGCGTTTAAATTAACAAAATATAACATGTCTCCAATTTGCGCTGAATCGTTTATTTGTTGTGTAAAGTTTATTCTATCTGGCATAGTTATTTTTTATATTATGAAGCGGCTCCAACTGCAAACAATCTACTTAGTCCTAGGTAAATCGTGGTGTTACTTGATGGGAATTTTCTAACAATAGCTTTTCCTGTTATAGTATATTTTTTAGCTAAGTTTACCGCGGTTAATTTAGTGTTTTCAACTAATGTTTGATTAGTTGTCATGACTATTGTTCCAGCACTTGAAGAAGCACTAACCTCTGTTATAGGATTGGATGCAGTGTTATCAACGCCTAAACCTTCTATATAAGACGAGCCTGCCGATGAAGCAACCTTTCCAAACCCATATGTTCCATTTACTGTTACCGACGTAGAGTTAGAAACAGTTCCCCTAACTGTTGTAGTACTTGGCGTTGTAAGTTCTATTTTTAAATCTTCAAATGATATATCAATCCCAGTGGCGTTTTTAATATTATCCGATCCGTATGCTCGAAATGTCAACGTAACATTATCTGAAAAAGCTCGTGCGGGTTGAATACGAATATAAGGTGCACCTGGAAGCTCTGTTGCTGTTAAAGGATAATTTTCAGCAACTGTAACTATAGTAGGTGTACTAGAAAGAACACCTGCAGAAGCAGCTGTTATCTCCATACCAACACCTATATTTGTAACAGTATCCATGCCGTACTCTGCGAAATTAGCACTAGCATCTCTACCTGGGTGATCAATAGTTTCAGTCTCTATAAAGAAGAAATCACTATCTACCAAGGTGTCTTTTAATTTATACAAACCAAATCCACCCGCGTCTGTAGCGGCGTTTTCTATTGCAAAACTAAAATCTATTGTTTGAGGATCGTTTGAAACAGGTGATGCTGTCGCTGTAGCGGTTAGAGCGTTTGTTGCACTAGAAAAACTAGAAGAAGCATCTCCTTTTGGCTGTATAGTTAAAGTCACATCTGCTATTTGTTTTATATCGGTACTATATAAAAATCTATTATAAACATCTGCAACTCGCTCGCCTGAATCAAAATAACTCCCAGCAACATTTTCAGCAAACTCAGTTTCGAAATGAGCTTCTGCGTATACTATAAAAGTGTACGTCTCTCCATCTGTATCTTCTGGAAAATTTATAGAACCTGTATATGAACCACCCTTCATGGTTATATTAGCTAGTTTATTATTAGGTCCATAAACACCGGCGTTGTCATATCTTTTTGCAGAAAAATTATAATATTTATTACCCGATGTTTTTACTTGTATACTAAAAACACAACCAGTATCACCTGTTATTCTAAAATTTCTAGATTGTCTTAGCGTAGATAAATCAGTTTCATCTATCTGTATTGATGTTATTTGTTTCATTATGTGTTATATTCTATTCCTGAAGTTTGTCCTATTCCCTGAAAATTAAAAGCTTGAAGATCTACAACGTTAGCCTCACCTTTTATATAATTAAACCACTTGTTTTCTTTTTCTATAAAATCATTTACCGTTCCAGACTGTTGATCCGTTATAATAGATTGACCAGTCCATCCTTCTGTACCCTCGTAGTTTAAAGTATTATAACTTTTAATTAACTTTGGGTTTGAGTTTAAAACGCTTGTTATAGTAGACGGTTGTAACACACCATAAAAAGTGTTTCTATTAACATCATCCCCGTCGAAACCAACCTCAACATTATGTCTCCAAATTCTTCCTTGATTAAAAGTGTAGTAATTATTAGATGAGCTTACACCAAATTCTGGTATAAAAGATTTAAAACTTGACCACCCTTTTACTGATTCTTCAAAAGATATAGTAACACCGCTTACAAGATTATCATCTGGACTACCTGTTCCTCTTGTTAGTACGTTATTATCACTAGATAATGTTAAATTATAAGTTTTATTACGATCATCGTAACTACCCACAATTGAGTCTGAATTTCTTAAATTATCTCTAAAATAATCATTCATTCCAGCAGATGATATAGGTGTTAATCCATCCATAGAAAGTCTTAACACCGCGCCTCTTTGTTTATCTGCAAAATAGGCTCTATAAGATTCTTTAGCAAAAGATTCTGGATTTTTTGATATACCATAATCTCCAACAAAAGGATTGCTATCACCAAGAACGGCGCTAGAAGCTATTAGTTGAGGTTTTCCATCTGCGTTATACAAAGTGTCTTTACCCGCTGTTATTCTAACAACTCTATCTTCACAAAAAGCAATTAAACTAACTCTTCTTTGAAATAATTTTTGTATACTTCCATAAGTAGGGTTTATATCTTTTGTTATTTTTTCTGCTTGTATAAATTGATTTAAATTATTAACACCGCTAGTTGAATTATAAATTCCTGAATATATTAAACCATGTTTTCTAGTTTCTTCTTTATATTGCTCTTCTAATGTCGCGGATGCTTTTACGCCTTTACCTATAGTCATTTCGTTAAAATCATCTCTAATTCTATTAGATTCCACACCATTACCAAAAGAAAAACAATCATAATAAGACAAACCAACTGCTCTAGAACCACCAGTAACTTTGTAGATTAAAGCTAGTTTAGTTATATATGTATCAACTATTTCTTCTACTTGGTATATTATAGCCGTAACAAAACTATTATCTTCGTTAAAAAATCTTATTCGTTTTCCTTGATATTTGTTTGTTTGCGCGGCTAATCCAGCAGCGTCATTACTATAAGTTTCTGTATTATCAATTTTTAAACCAGGAGAAGCTATTTCTACTATATTATAATAACCATTATTATTGGCATGCCAATTCGTAACTATAAGTGATAATCCCGCTGCATTTGATGGAAAAGTAGGCATAGAATCTGTTTTATCACACCATATTCTAGATCCAATAGGTGCAAACAATTCAGAGTTTGATTTTTTAGTACTCTTAAGAGTTACAGGTATTGCGTTACTTGCTTCATAATATATATCTAAATCTACATCTTCTTTTTGTTTTGTTTCCCATATAGCTGGTGTGTCTGGGGATTCAGAGCCACCGTCAGCGATTACCTCGTCAAAAAATCTAATAGCACTAGAAGTGTCAACATCTCTAACCCCATAAGGATTTATGTTATAAACAGTATCAGTGGGATCTTTATCCACTTCAATAATATAAAGTAACCGCCTATTAGTTTTGCTACCAAATTTAATCACCGCATTCATAAAATCATAACGAGATTGCGGTACGGTTCCATATGCGGTAAAACCATCATTTCCACCAACATAACTTTCATTAAGAGCAATGTTGTAATAATGCCTAATACTAGGTGAAGCAACGTTATCAGCTGGAGCCACCATACTTGTTCCATCCCAAATCTCAACGTTTTCATTACAGTTGGTATGATTGTAAATTCTTTTAACATTAAACTTTTTAATAGTAAATATTTCGTTACTACCTACGAATCTAAACTTCGCGCCAACTTGTATTTTTGCTGCAACATTTTTCTGATCTTCATCTTTTATTTGCCACTGTGTTTTGTAACGATCAACATGTTCTTGTGTGATTTTCAACGTAGCATTTATATTCTCAACCCCAGTAGAGGCGTCAACAGCAAAAGCCATACCAGTCCCACCTACTCCCTGCATCTGTCCCCGTGGGTCGTAACTAGGTACCCAATTACCATCGTGTAAATCATCTCCAACAGGACTAATTGATAGATGGATAAAATACGGTCCTGGAGCATTAGGATCAGTTGCTTCGTATTCCATATTGGAGGTGTACGCTTGAGTTGTCGTTGCGCCAGCCTCGTTACTCCAAAGTCTACTACCTACCTCACTCATAGTAAACTCGTAATCACCCATTGAGTCAACATTAATTATACCTTCTAAACTATCTACAACGTTACTACCATCTGTAGCAGGTGGATTAGTATTAGCTACAACACCATGACCTTTCCAAAGCCTACCACTCAATGAGGCTTCTAACGTGCCTGTGGCACCAGTTGGATCAGAAGGATCAATTGGCTGTGCCGAGGCCATATAAGCTCTATCTATAAACCAATTTGGTTGTAATTCATTTTCTCCAAAATCAAGTAGATTGTTCCAAGCTCCTTCTGTATCACTTTTATTAAAACCATGCAACGTTTTTGTGTTTTCTGTATAAGAGTTATTAACACTAGCAACCCCATCTGTGTTAGTGCCATTACCCGCATAATCAGATTGTTCATCAGCAAAGTAGTAAGCTTTTAAACTAGCTGTTAAACTATAAGATACTTGATCTACTATTAAAGGTTCTAAATAAGCGTTTGTTATAGAATCTGATATTATTTTAACAAAAAACCTACCTTCAAATTCAGAAGACTCTCTAATATTTCTCTTTTTAATTTCCACTCTTATAGTTGGATCTAACACACCTGACACATAGGCAAACCCGTCTTCATTTGTGATTGGTTTGTTTAATTTTAACCTATATTTTGGATCGGTGTCTTCATCTAAAACTTCCATACTTAAAATCTCGTACCTACTAGATTCTATTCTGTTATTACCATCTTCTATAGAAAATTGAAACGTTAGTTTTTCATCTATATCTTCAAGAGCACCCCCAGAATTTTCAACCCACGTGTCTTTAAATATTAATATTTGGGTCTCATCTTCTTGAGGAATATTAAGGCCAGATAAATAATCAACAAACAAATCTTCTACTATTGCTAACGAGCCACCTACATTACCTACTTGTTGATAACTATATTTAACATAATCTGGGGCTTCTGTTTTTATATCAACAACTTTAAATTTATTATTAATAGGAACTTGAACCTCTCGGTCAGCTTGTTTTTTAAGTATTAAATAATCTTCTTTTTGTAACTTGTTTACATCTGAAGAAGGAAAAGATATCCATAAATTCTCCGTATTTTCTGCTCTATAAACCCTATCCATAGATAAATTGTAATATTCACCTGAATTTTGTTTAATAAATATTTTGTAATACGTAGCGAAACCAGGCACGTTGTCTTGGTTTTCCAATGTAGCTGTTAGTTGTATAGATCTACTAGCGTTCCCATCAAAAATAGACGTGCTATCAGCATCCCAAGGTATTTTTACAGAAGCATTTTTACTTGTAAACACTGGAGTTTCTCTACCATATTCATCTCCATATACAACACCTAATTGATACGTTCTAAATGTTTTGAGTGATTTTTGTCCTGTTGTAAAATCTATATTATCATTATCATTAAAAGATCTTTGCCTATAATTAGCTGTGATTTCGGGTTTAACAACACCATCTTCTCCAACCATATTATATCCCTGCGTATAGTTACCGTAAATTAATCTATTACTAGTTATCTCTTGAGCTAAAGCTTTTTTAGGTACATTGTCCCAAGGTCGTAAAATTTGATTAGATGGTAAAGCGGCGTGTACATTTTCTTTAGATACAGTATATTTACCCATGTATGAAGTTGGAAGTGCTAATGTGTTTACTACTGGTTGACCGAAAACAGCTGAATATGTATCATAAACAGAAACACCCGGTGTTGTATTTGTATTCCAATCATTAAAAGTTTGACCATCAGGCGTGGGATCATCAGGTTTTATACTATCAAGTGAATAAATAGTACTTGAGTTTTCTTTTTTAAAAAGTATATCTATTTGTACTACGTCTTCGGGGATATCGGCTGGAACTATATTTAACAAATCTATACTTTGACAATTATTTTGAATACCTGAGTTATACATGTTTTTGGTAGGATGAAAAGCAAATGAAGAAGCATTAAAAGCTACATCAGTAAACGGTGAGAAAGCTGAGTATTCACCATCTTCGTACTTCCATCTAGTTCCAAATCTAATAAATTTTTCTTCAAACAATCTATCTTCTTCAATTTCCTTCATTACATTCATGTAAACGCCTTCTGTTGTCTTGTACATAAAACCAGGAACATTAGGGTTTGGAGGCGTATCAAAACCAGCTGCTGTAGTTGGTACTGAATTGTCTATACTAATAATCTCTACTTTGTATTCCGTAAAACCAGGCGTACCTATTTGAGTGTATATGTCTACAATAGAACATCTTACTTGGAAATTAGATGGCAAAGATCCAGATTGATTAGGCTGACTTAACAATAAAATATCCCCTATATTATAATTAGCACTAACTTGAAGATTAGCAACGTTAATACCTAAACCCCATTGATTAGCAGGCCAATCAGATTGTAAAATGTTTGGGTAAAATGTGGGATCGGGATCTTGTGATAACTGTAATGTCGTGTCATTACCACTAGTAGTAGCATTGAGAATATGTAAATTAGGACCAAACCCTGAGGCAACGATTAAATCACCACTACCAACATTAGTGCTACTAGGAACTATTATTTCATTTGTTGGTTCATAAAAATCTTCTGGAGCAACAACTTCAGCAGTTTTTGACCAGCCTATTCTATCAATATAATCGCCATCATCCGGGTTATTTCCAGGACCAGTTTGATCTGAAATAATAGTAGACCCACCATTATACATAACAGCTCTTATTATACCACCCGTGTGACTACTTGGTATCGTAAAAACATGGCTAAACGGTGTACCTAAAGTACCAACAGTGTTAACATCACTAGCGTCTCTAGTAAAATCTTTTGTATCTAAAACTTGATAGTTAGCCCCAAAACCAACATCTGCACTTTGACCATCGTAATCTATTAAAGCAATAGAAAGTGTTTGTGTAGACGTATCTAAAGAGTGCCATCTAAAGTAAACTCTAATTTTCTCTCCAACTTCCCATTGCTGCTCAGCATTTGTAGCTAGAACACCATTTTGATAACTATAAGGACCGCTGCTTGGATTATTGTAAAAATGAAATCTAAGCCAACCAGCACCGTTATCATGGTTTGGACCAGGGTTTAATGGATCTAAATTATCAAATCTTATAGCGCCAGTGCCATCATTACTAGGATCACTTGATTGGGAAAGACTTTCCGAATAGTATATATCATCTTGACTACCGTTGTCATAGTTAAATCTATATATTAAAGGTAAATTTTCATTTGTGTTACCGCCGCCATAATTAAATGTCCCAAATGGATTTATTGAAAGATAATAATTACCACCTGCATAGCCAATAGGATTTGATAGCGGTACTGTTTGAGCAGGAGGATCAACAAAATTACCAAGCATAGTAGCCTGTATACTACTACTAAAATCACTTGCTGTTCTAGCTATTCTTACAAAAGCCGTGTCGCCTTGTGATACTAGATAAGTTCCATCACCACCACCATCATATGGATTTGATGGATCAGCGTTTACCGATGTCGAACCTTGTGAAAAATCACAGTTAGCACTTAACTCTTCGGCACCACCAGGTATATTAACACTTAACTTTGGAGCTAACATTGGTCTTTTTTTAATAACGGCTATATGTTGCTCCTCTATATCTTTCGTTGTAACAATACCATCTACAACTAGTTTTGTATGTGTTGTATTAGAGCTTGAACCAAGCTTACATCTAGATATATTTATTTTTTTTGGCTCACTAGAATTATCAGTCCACATTAATATATCTTCTACTATATTAACACCTGTTATTTTATTACTTGGTTGAAACTTTAAAACACTTCGCTTTGTGTCAATTAATACGGGTGTTATAAGGTTTGTTCTAGTATTATGTTCTATTATATAGTCATTACCTGTTATTACGTGTATATTATCTATTTTTCCAGTAAAACCATTATTTCCAACTCTCCTTATCCAAAACTTACCCATCCAACCTGAGTTAGTTGTTGTCTCGCTGCCAATAACGCCTGTAAACACAAAATGACCATCAAAAGGTTGAAATTTAGTTTTAAAACCGTCACCATTTTCATTGTAAACAGCCAATTCTAATTGTCCCTTTTTATAATCTTTAATATCAAAAGAAACACTAACAACATCACCTACAGACAAAATATTGTTCTGTATATTCGTTGTTACCCTGTTATATAAACTAACATTTGTACCAACCATTGTTTCTTCTACAGAGCTCCATTGCCAACCAGTAGAAGTACTCCATCCATCAGCGAAATTGTTGTTGTTTAAATCTTGTGAAAAATCACCATTGTTTATTAAGTTTTGACCAGTAACAAAGTAAAATAATCTATCATTTTTTTCATCAGAAATTGAACCAATACAAGTGGCGTTATTGTTTATAAAATCTTGTCCTGGGATTAAAAGATTACCCAATATATTTTGCGCTGTTCCCACTTCTGATTGTTCTGAAGTAGAAACCGTTATATTCATAGCGTCTCTATATTGTCCATTGGGTATTATTCTCTCATCGAGATCTTTATTCATTTTACCCTGAGAGAAAGTGTTTGATATTTCGGGCATATTTTAGTGTTTTATCCACTTAGACTTACCTCTAAGTATTTGTGTTAATTCTTCTAACTTAAAGTTTGATAGTCTTAATTTGGCGTTTCTTATAGCAGCAAATCTTTCTTTTTTAAATCTTGCAACTAGATATTCTGGTGTATTAATTCTTGTTGCTAAAATAGCGTGCGTAATCCACTTATACATTGCTTCTTCTGCAAATTTATGGACTTTCATTTCTTTATCAGTTCCAAGACTATCACTTATATAATCTAGTATTACAGTTTTTCCTGAAATATTAGAACTAAAATGTATTTTTCCTAATCTTTGATCTATATAAAATGATCCATTAGTCTGGGCGTGACGTGGATCTATTCCATATCTATTACCATCTAATGGCCAATATTTATCATCTTCATAATCATCATAAGAAGTATTATTTTCAGATGGTGTTTGAGATTTATAACTATTCCACGTTGATGATTCTGTTTGATTTCCTTCTTTAGCTGATAAACTACTACTAAATGTCCAGTTAGATACAGATATATTGTCTATATTATTTGTTTCTGTTAACGTACCATCTGCAGCTGTAAAGTTATGAAACGAAACCACAACAACATAAACAATATCAATATTTCTAACATCTATTTTTTGTAAAAACTTTTCATTCGTGTTATCATCAGCAACAGACCATTCTAAATAACTATCAGAACCATCATCAGCTAATAAATCAAACATCGAAGTATCTGTGTTCGTTGATGGAACGTCGTTAGCTGTAGTAGTTGTAAAGTTTGTGGTGTTACCATCTGGTATCGTAGTGCTTATACCAACTCTTAATATACCAGGAGCAGTACCGCTATCAAAATCAACAGCTTGACCTGCTGCGGATAAATTAATATATTCTTTATCACTAACATCTAATTCTTGCCAAACAGACATAACGTGACCCCAATATTGAGGTGTTGAAGTAGCGCCATTATAATTTGTTCTAGTTCTATGGGAAAAAGTTAATTTATTAGAAGATATTTGTGATGATGCGAATGTTGCGAAAGTTACAACATCAGCATTTTTAGACCAGTTGGTAAAATCTCCATTGTCAAAACCCCCGTCAATAACTTCTTCAGCTCTTTCGGGGAAAGAATAACTACCATCCGTTTCTTGCGCTATTTGAAATGGATTATTAGTGTCGTTTGTATAATATAATGGATGTTTAATACCAGCTGTATCAACCCAAGATAATTTCGTGTAGTTTACATAGTCATGTGGAATAGGCATTGTCAACGTTATTGGTACGTCTATTTGTTGAGATTTTATAGATTTAAACGTGTCGAAGGATAATTCAGCCAATGCTCTTTGAGCGTGAAAAGCCACATCAATTCTTTTTGCTTTACTTATTATTTTTTCTTCTCCAACATAAACGGCCATAAATTGGTTTATAATATCATCTAAAGAAACAAATTGATAATTACCTAGATCACTTCCTTCATAATAATTTTTTTGTGTTTTTCCGTCTAATAATCCCATTTATTTATTGTTTTTCTTGTTGAATATTTTTATTATCTTCACCGGTGCCTATATTATATAAGTTTGGATCTTTTATAACAACACCAGCTAATGTTAATATTTTTATAACTAATTCGGTTTCTTCCGAAGGATGTAGTTCAAAATGTTGTGAGTTATTTTGGTTATATAAAGCCGTATCACCAACAACAGTAAAACCCCAGTTAGCCAAAGCAGGTCTTTTTATATAAGAAATTAAAACGCGATCTACGTTTTGATCTTGAGAAGGATAAGGATATATCTTTAATCTTTGAGGCACGTTACCTACAGAATAATTAATATATACAGGTCTTTTTGTCGTCCACTTTAATAAAGGAGAATTATTAATATATATCTGATCTTTTACCTGTATTAGTTCTGCTACTTTTCTTCCACTTTCAGCCTGATAGTCAACTCTTACTAATTCTAATCTATAAAAATCATCAAAGTTTTCATTAATATTAACATCTCCAAAATCACTAATAACATCAACAACATTATCGTATACTCTAAACAAACTTATTTTTTCTTCTAATACAGAACTCATATCAGAGTAAACTGTATCGTTACCATTCATTCTTCTAAATTGGTTTAAGTCATAAAAATATTGCTCGAATATATCCATTTGAGCATGGTTAGCTAATAAATTAAACTCTTGAGGCGTTATGTAACCTCTCTGCTCTTTATTGGCTAAAACTAAAACTCTTTGATATACTCTATCTATATTTACCATAATTTCTTTTTATTGTAGTTTGCAATCGCCCCGTAGGGCGACTGCCTCTACAGTTTGATTAATTGTTTAATCTTTTTTCTATACTTTTGTATATCTCCATACCTTCGTCAGTTTTAAACCAAGCAGCTAATGCTGAGTATGGGTGTTCATCAAACGGAACTGTCATTAACTTTCTATCATTAGACCCCCAAGTAAATGTTCTTTGGTCTTGTGATAATTTAATTATTCCATTTTCAGTTGCTTTAATACCAAAGTTTCTAAGCATTACGTTTTCATCAGTAACAAGCTCTAAGAACAGTCTAGGGTTTCTTCTAGCGTATAATAACAAATCACGTTTAAGCTCCTTAGAACTCATCTCTGTAACCGCAGAACCTAATTCTACCCTCATAACAGCTTCTACCATTTCGATATCTAGATTTCTAGCTGC
>CEQV01020940.1_pt1 | contig 24106 bp, 27 predicted proteins | sample 530971 | NCBI WGS metagenome assembly CEQV01 (sample SAMEA2621173, study PRJEB7988) | marine metagenome | biome: marine biome (ENVO:00000447); feature: deep chlorophyll maximum layer (ENVO:xxxxxxxx); material: "saline water (ENVO:00002010), including plankton (ENVO:xxxxxxxx)" | depth 100 m
GCATCCCCAAATATTTTGTTTAATACAGGCATGTTATTTACAAAAGAACGTAAAGTGCTGTCAGTTAAAAGGTAAGCAGTTTCTGGAATAGACGCCACACCAAATGAACCGCCTATTCTCCAGAAGTTAAAATCTCTAGCAAGTCCAGCCGATTCTTTGAGAAACTTTCCAGTTCCAGATGTAGGAGTAGGGCTTATGGGCTTACCTATTACAGTTCTTTCAGCAAATTCTAACATTCCAATTTCAAGACCAGGTAAGTTAGAATCAAATTTATTTAACTCTTCTCGACTTGCAGTCCTACGAAGAAAACTTTTAACATCTGCAAACGTATCAAAAGTTCGATTAGTTTTAGTAGATAATTCATCTAAAATATTTCGCATAGCCGCAGCACCGTAAATAGACCTATTGTATCTTTGCTGTAAAAGTCGTGCATTGTTTTCTAAAAGGTCTTCTATTGTATGTTCAACGACAGTTCCGTCTTTATAAGTAAGTTTAACTTTTTTAGTTTCATCTAAAGGTAATCTACTTTTTGCTCTAGATATACGATCAGCTTGAGGATTTTTACTTCTATATTGTTTTTCTAAAGTATCTGCTATAGTTTCAGCTAACGCATCGTCTTCTAATAATTCTTTTAAACTTAACCTTAAATCATCAATAGCATCAGAAGAAAGTACAGAAGGATTTCCAAACCCCATGTTGTCAGAGGCTGTCATTATTTTACGACTAAACGCTTTTGCAATAGCATTTAATTGAGTCGATGTTAAACCGTCAACCATTAAAGAACTTCTAATAAGTTTAGTAAATTCTCCTTGTTTAAGTTTAGATAAAAGTTTATCTGTCTTTCTTAAACTATAGAGACGAGGCACATACATTTGATTTTCAGCAATTTCATCAAATCCTTTAATACCGTTTTTCTTAGCAAAATCAAGCATTTCTTTGTAATATTGAATATGTCTTTTTGCTATTGTTTTAACAACTCCTTCAGCAGCAGCATCAACATTACCACTTCTAATTAATGTAGTAACTTGTTCAAAAATTTCTTCATCCGCCGCCCCAGTAAATTTACGTCCAAAAGATGTTCCTGCATTACGGTGATGTTGTTTTAAAACGTCTATTTCAAATTCTCTTAAATTCTTAATTTGTTTATTAGCTTCTACTCTTATTTTTTCTTCGGCAGATCGAATGCCCCGAACAGGAACTCCTTTAGCTGTTAAATCAGCACTAGCATTTGCAAAGATTTTTCTTCCTATAAACCTTATAAGCGGGTTTGTAGAACTTCCAAAACGTACTGATGGGCCGTAAGATTCTAAAGCTGATTGAGTAAGAACATTCCACGGCGTATCTTCTAAAGATTCATACACCAATTCATCAGCTTCATTTTTTAATTTACTTCTTTTAGGAGCAGGGCCTTCTTCAATAGGGTCAGTTGATTTAAATCTATTAGGGTTATCTTTATCAATTTGAGGAGAGGCTGGGTCAAATTCATCTATTTGTTTTTGGAGTAATTGGCCTTCTTCTGATAACTCTCCACCAGCTTCTTTTATTCTAGTAATAGCACTTTTATTTTTTGTAATAGCTCCAACAAGACCGCCTATGCCCCCACCAATTCCAGCACCCCACCCTATATAATTTTTAATATCGTCTTCGTTAATTATAGGATCGCCGTATGCTTGTAAAGCTCCGTAAGCACCAGCTTCTACCGCTCCTATAGCTCCTGTGGCTGCTGACATTTTTATAATACGTTGTATTCTTGACGCTGAAGAAAGTCCTTTAGGGATAAAAGAACCTGCTGCTATAGCTGACCCCCACACTACAGGATCAAGTAAAGTAGACACAACTCTTACTCCCGCTCCTGTAGCCCCCCAAGAAGATAAAAGTTTTTCTTGTTCTACTCTTTCAAGAAGATCATTTCTAATTTGATAAACTTGAGCGTGTGAACTAGCTTCATCAAAAACGTCCCAATATTCCATCGGAACTCCTTTGGTAACTTCATCAAATAAAGATTTTGTGTATTTAAAATTAGGATCTGGAGCATAGTTATTAGAAAATTGTTTATGAAAAAATTGTGGAAGTGTCCAATCGTAATAAAGAGATTTTTTTAAAAACTGTGAAGTTCCTATAGTGCCTTTTTCATCTTCAAAAGATTCTTTACGTAATTGTTCTTTTATAGGAATTCTAGTAGAAGGTAATGGTTGTTCTGCAAACTGAAAAACATTTTCATCAGTCATTTTCATTTCCTGCACTTTCATCAAGTCCTGAAGCTCTCTGTAATTTTTCTTCTATTTTACGAGTTATAGACGGTAATCCACGTTCTTTAGAAAAGAAGAATGTCCCTAAACCTTCAACAATAAACCCAGGAATACGTTTTAATTTATTCTTTGCTTTTGTCCATTTAGAATCAAATTTACCTAAAAGATAATCTTTATAGACATCTTCAAGTTCTTCGCTACTAAACTCTGTTTTAATCCCAAATGCGTCATCACCACCGTATATTTGATCTCCAGAATTAGCGTCATACATTACAAGTGTGTCATTAATAAAATCAAAAGTAATATCTTCAGCGTTTAATTTCATACCATCGTAAGGGCCAAGAGCCATTTCTTTTTTAAAAGCCCCACCAAGAGGGTCTGTAAAATCCCATTTTCTATCTTCAACTATAGATTTCCATTTTTCTTCGTACTCATCAGCAATAATAGCGAACACATGTGTTTGAATTTCATCGTTACCTTCAAATACTGGAATTCGTGGAACGAAATTTTTGTTGTAGTATGACCGTGTTGTTCTCATCTCCTTCATAGCCATTCTAAGAGAAGTATCTAATGAATACCCTAGACTTTGTAATTCATTAACTTTTGGAGCAATGTCTTGATAAAAATGAAATTTACGAATGTCTTTATACTCAGGAGGCAACGATTCAAAATCCGCAGCAGGATCAGAACTATCCCCAAATAGCCCAAAAAATCTCCACCAATCAGGACTCATGTGTTCTTCAAACGCTTTATCATAGGCTTTTCTATCAGTTTTTCCTATAGTAATTACAGGAGTTCTTGCTTTTTCTGCGGCTGTTACTACATTGTTTTTATTAACATTTAAGTTTGAAGTCATAGAATCAAAGAATTGTTTTTGGTTTGCGTCAGTAGTGAGTAAATCAAGCCCCACTCCATCATTACTATTTTTATATAGTTCATATAGTTGCAAAGCTCTTAAACCAGAATCAGATAAATTATCAGGATCTAATTTAGAAAATCTAAGTTCTCTATACCCTTTCTCAAAATCTTTTATGTGTAATTGATTTTTAAGATTTGATACTAAAGAGTATTTATAAAGTTCTTCATCTTGTATATAGCTTACAGCTTTTTCAGTAGATTCTTTTTGATCATACCCTTCATCGCTAAATTTAGCAACGACAGAGTTAAATCTATCCCCAGTATAAAGAGAGCTGTCGTTTCTTATTTCATCCATTTTTATATCAATAAATAATCTTTTAAATTCGTAATCAGAAAGATTAGTTTTAACATTTCTTCGTTTTAAAGTTAATTTAAATTCGTTAAAATCAGGAGGAAATCCTTCTTTAGAAGCGCTAAAACTTGCAGCAACTAAACTATCTGTTAATTGTTTTTCTATAATAGCTTCATTTTTTTCTTTTAAAGTGCCATCTAAAACTTGAATTAATCTTTTTGCTTCTTTAGGCGTGTACAACCCTCTCTTTTCTAAATCCAGTATTTTCTGAGCCATATCTGGAGTTGCTAAATTAGGATCTGCTATTTGAGACTCAAAAAGTCCAAGTTGTACATACCGTTCGTTAAAATCTATAGAAGCTGATTGTGCTAATAATTCTTCGTCTTTTTCTCGTAAAGTGTTTTTAACATAATCTTTGTCAATTAATTTTCCAGTTCCTGTTTTAAGTTGATTTAAAATATCGTATGCCCATTCTTTTCCTTTATTATTAGAGGCTTCATCAATAATCACATCTACAAATTTATTTTCAAGATTAAGACCAGGAAAATTATCATGCTCATAATCTAATTTTTCTTGTAATTTAGATATAAATTCAGCTTTTTGTTGACCTTTTAAAAGAGATTTTATTTCAAATGGGTCATCTCCCATCATATTCACTGTTTCAGGTAATAATATCGTAGCGTCAGGTGTTTCATCTATTTCTGTAATTTTATTATTGTAATCAAATATAATACCACCAACAGCATTTTCATAATTGTTTTTAATTCTATCTTCTTTACCCTCTTGTACTCGTCTTCCATGTAAAAGGTTATTTCGACTTATATTAGTTTTAATTATTTTATTAAATGCTTTCTTATAATAAGGAGAATTTTCTCCTTGGTCTTCGAAAAATTTATTACGCTTATCTACAATATAGTCGTTGTAACCGTTGGGGTCTGAACCTATATTATTAGGGCCGCCTCCAGTTTCATAAGATTGTTTTAGTTCATTTTCTATTTCAGCAGAAAATATAGCAGCATCATTTTCCGCTTCTATTTCTAAAGCCCCAACAGCAAACCAAGGATTTACAGATCTAGCATCTATACTAAAATCATTATCTTTTATAGCTTGTCTAAATTTCTTTTTACTATTCCTTCTCCACTCTTTTCCTTTTTCAATTTCTTCTAAACTTTCTTGTTTAAATTTGCCTTGATAAAACGTAGACAATGATTTAGATAATGGCCCTAATGCGTCTGCTATATCAGCTAACTCTTTAGTTCTAGGATCAGTAATAGTATTAAAGGTTGTAGCAGATGCTCCTACTTGCCTACCAGGAGTAATTCCCTTTTGCTTTAAATCTGATGGAGTTATTCTTTTAGCCATTTTAAATCCTTATACTTGGGGTTATTCATTTCCAAAGAATATATTTGTTTGATTAGAAATATTTCGAGTTTCTATAGCTCCTGAATTTTGATACGCATTTAAAGCTCCTGTTCCTATTTGTAAAGCTGTTGCTAAAAACGAAGGAGGGGCTATAACTTTTGATCTTAAATTTTCTATTCTATCTCGTGTTCCAATAGAAACTTCATGGAATTGGTCTTCTAAGTTATCTGAGAAAATATCAAAGTTTCGTTCTGAATTAGTTTGAAACTCTAACTCTTGACGTTCAAAATCATCCAGTAATTGATTAAAAGATTGCCCAGTAATCCCAGATTCCATAGCACTTGTAGATAAAGTTGATTGTTTTATTTTACGTTCACGAGATACATTCTGTATTTCTTCAGCCATTTTTTCAAACTCTTGAGCTTGTTGTTTACGGCCATACCCAAACTGTCTTTGCGCGGCGGAAGTAGCACTGGCACTACTAGCTGCATACGCTCGTCTAGAAGCTCTTGCTTGCCTACGCCCTGCCGTGTATGAAGCAGCTCCTTGAGCTATTGAAAGCCCCATCCCGACATTAGCGGCCATAGCGGCGGCTGCTGATCCTGTAGCAAACATAGATGTCCCTACTGCTGCTGCTGTAAATAAACACATTATTTTATCCTCGCAAATTCATAAAAATTTTCACCGTTTACACCATGTTTGGGTACTTCTCGAAGAAACGTAAATCCAAGCCATTTTAACCACCTTATGTGTAATGTATTATCTACATGCACATAATTAAAAGTCATATCGTATGATTTTGAAATAATATTTAAATACTTTTTACTTTCTTTAAGAAACCTAACACGATGTTTGAAAATATCATCAGTACCAAGTAACCATATACTTGCAATATTTAAAGAATCTGGTAACTCACAGCACCCGAACATAGCATGGGGGGTGTTGTGTTCATCTACTACTGTGTAACAAATACTAGAATGAACATAACCTAGAAACAAAGCATTAAAAGGATTAAGCCCATTAGCTTTTACTTCAATTTTGTCAGCTTTTCGCATCCTTGGAGCAATTAAATGACAATCAGGAACAATTGAAAGTCTTGCTGTAATCATGCCCTCATTCTTCGTGTCCTGGGGTTGTATGAAAGTTCAAACTCTGCCGCCATTAGTTTACAAGGTAATGGAGAATCATTGGTAACAACAATACTTGTTTTATCTGCTTTCGAGAAAACTGGAAATCTAAATTCACCAGATTCAAAAGGAACATTTCCAAGTAAATTTATAGCTGATCCTAAAATACGTCCTGTAAAGGTGTGAGTATTTGCATCTCTTTGATCGTTTGTAATAGTGACAGAAAATCCTCCACTATCAGCAAACACAATAGTTCCGTATCGAACTTGTAATCTACCTTTAGGAGCAATAGCACTCCCGCCAGCTCTTGTAGCTTCTTTTAAAGTCACATCACTAAATTCATACGTCATTGTGTAGGCTTCCCCCGCAAAAAATGCTAAGTTAGCTAGGGATTTAGCCGCCGTTACCGTAGTAGTTCCATTTGTGGTAGCGGTTATTCTTTCACCAGTTGTAGTAATAATCTCAATCGACCTACCTGAAACAGGGACGTAAGGAAGAGTAAAGGTAGTACCTCTCCCACCATCAGCCGCATAACTTACTCGTCTATCAAGTCTTGTGTAATAATCAGATCCAGTGTCTACAGCTCCAGGTTCAAAGTTTAATTTCTCTATAAAGTAATCTGATCCTCTTTTTATTACTAGAAACAATGTAGATTGAATAAACTCTGCTGCCATTATGGTAGATGAAGTCCCAAATTCAAATCTATGCCAAGAATTTTGTAGCCTTTGAGCGTCTTGTGAGTGGTAATTATATACATATATTGAATCTGTTTTTCCAGAGGCGAGAGCTACCATTACTTTTTCTTGAGAAGCAGTGGCTAGTTTTGTGATATTTCCAGATATATATTGAGGAACACTCGCAGTTATATCTTGAGAAGCAAAGGTTTCCCCATCACCACTAGGAAAATATTCTTGTACGCCTGAATATGATCCTCTTTTATACGCATAATAAATTGATCTAGCAACAGGTATAGGAGTTACAGTAGATAAATTTGAATAGTCTGTAGTTGGAGTAATACTTACTGTTTTTGTAGTCAATATAGGATCACCAATAAGAGAGAATTGACTGTGATCTGAGAATAGAATTAATCTATCAACAAAGGGAACAGCACTGTGCATTAAAGCAACTTTGTTGTGAGCCGCTTGAACATCAATAGGTTGAGAATCTAATATATCTAAGACAGTAGATCTAAAGAAATTAAAGAACGCTCCTGCTCTTGAAAAGACAATACTTTCTCCAGCTAAAATCCCAAGTCTATTTTTAAATAGAAATATATCAGTAATTTTTTGATCGACAAAAGTAGGAAAAGGGTTTGTAGTATCGTCCCCTACTTCTCTATACCTCCAGTAAAATTCGGAAGAAGAGTCACTTGCTTTTCTCAATTCAAATACAGGTGTACTTCCTGACCAAGTTCTAATAAGAACATGCGGCATAGTAGCTTCATTCCATTTGTACTTGTTTCCTGGCTTATCTCTTTCTATCCATACACCATTTCCGTCACCAGAGTTAGAAGCCTTAAATTCAACATAATAATCATCTAGAGCTTCTTCGGGGTTACCTTTAACTAATACGGTGTAACCATGTCTAGCTTCTACAGGTAATTCAGAGAAAGATTGAACTTCATCTTTAATAAGCAGCATGTCTCTACCGCCGTTAGAATCATTGACGGTAATAGTAAAAGATGCTGAACCAGTGTATTTAACATATACAGAAGATCCTATTTGAACCGCAGTAAGATCGCCATCAGCATCTAATCGTTCTGCTAATTCTTTAGCAATGTAGTTTGTAGCTGCTGATTCTGATTCAGTTGTTCCAAAATCTCCTCCATCAAAATCTCCATCACTATCAGTATCGGCTTCAGCAGGAGCAGAAGAAACTAAGCCGTCAGGTGTCTCGTAAACAAATGCTGTATTACTTGTCCCATCATGAAAATTAACTTCATACTTAGCTCCAAACTTTCCTTGTTTTACAAATATAATAGCTTGATCAGCATCTAAGTTTCCGTTAGGAGGATTAGCTCTAAGACTTGAATTATCACGTTCTACTGTTTTTGAAGTGTTTACTAAAAAGGTAACATCAGCAATAGTAACGGCTTTAAAATTTGAAGCGGGTTCGGTACTTGTTATATAACTTGAATCAGCGTTTGTGGTTGTAACAGGTCTTTCTACACCATTCTCAATATCATAAATCCAAGGTTTCGCGTTTTGATCTAAAAAGAAAATATATCTTTCCGTAGAATCTCTATCAATAAAATGAGTAAAGATTTTACTACCTGGAGTAAATGGAGAAGAAAACCCAGACACATCAATTTTATCTTGGTGTTCTGTAGGCATTCTTTTAGTCAAGCCTTCAACAATACTAGGGTACGCATTGATTTGATCTTCACACTGCGTATCCGAACGTATAGCATCAGGTTGTTGAGATACCCCATTAAGAAGGTTTGGTATATTTTTTGATACTAACATTAGCTGGTTATCCGTTTAACAACATCCCCACGATCTATAACCCTATACACACTGTAATTATCAAATATTGAATAATCCGCAGTGTCCATCTCATATTCACGAAGGGCCATAAAAGCTGCTTGTTCATCTCTAAGACTAAACATGTGATGCTTTTCAGACCCTAACAATCTATCTTGATATATTCTTGCTGAACGAATCATGATATAACGTCTAGCAGTCTCAGGTAAATCAGTAAATTCCATTAAATAGACGACTGTTCCTTTTAAGGTTTCATCAAATAAATAAGTTCTATTTTTTCTATCGTATAATTTTTCGCCTCGAATAACTAAATCTATATCTGATTTTTCATTTTCACCTTCTAAATCAACACGAACAGTATTTGTTGTGATGCTGATTTCTTTAGAGGTAGCATCTGGAATTAAAGGTACTTCTAAATCAGTGTTAAAGTGCCAACCTGCCGATTGAACTTCTCTACTTACTTCATTTAAAATATTCTTTGCCATACTAACATCGGCAGTTACATTTGTTGTGAGTGAATTCACAGGAGCTTCACCAATGTTAGATAGCATTATGTTGACGGCATCAAGTTCTGTTGTTCTAGATAAAGCCATGTAAACTCCTTTTTTAAAAATAGGGGACATCCCAATGTTTCAGAGATGCCCCCCGAAGAGCGATCAATTAAAGATCAATCAGCACTAAGCAGACTTAATACCGATACATCCACGAGATCGTAGCCAGTTATGGCCCATAGCATATTTAGCGACCATAAGTGTGCCTTGGTTTTGCACAAGATAATCGGATTCAATAGCTAGATCCATAAGTTTCACAGTACCTACTGAAGATTTGTGGAATACAACACCGTAGTAATTACGGAAGTCGAAACCTGAGTAACCTTCGTTAGCATCTGCGTTAGTAGCACCAGCATCATTACCTGGGGAGTTATTAACAGCAGTGCTGCCAAGAACAGTATCAACAGTACCTGAAGCACCGTCATCTTCGTTAGCGGTTGGAATATGATTACTCATAAAACATTGTACGCCACCGACAAGTAATGTTTGACCACCACCAGCTTGTAGACGACCACCTGCACCGTAATCACTGTTGAGTACAGCAGCAGAAGAGTTTGAGCCACCAGCTTGTGATAGAACGTGGTAGAAAGCGGCTGGAGTAAGTACAGCAAATCTATCGCCTTGAGGGAAATCTCTTTCATCAAGAGTTTGTGCGCCTTCAAGAATAGCGTCTGTAACATTACCAGCAGAAAGGCCAGCAGTAATAGTCTTGCCGCCAGATACGCCCACAGGGTCTGAAGTATCGAATGACCCAAGAAGGGCTGAACGAATAATTGCTTTGTCAGCGTGAGCTGCTAGGGCATATCCTAGTTGTTTTGAATAGGTGGATCGCAAATCCCAATGTGCCATAGCTTCTTCAATATTAGCAATAAAGCAAGAAGCAATTAAAAGGTCATCAATTAAAATTTCTTTCTCAGCAGTCGTGATAGCAGCACCGTTGATATCAGCACCAGGAGTGTGATAAGCAGCAGTAGCACCAGCAGTCATAGGAAAGGTTGCGCTTTTACCTGAAGTTATGGTTCTAACGGTATGAAGAGGCATCATTACGTTGCGCTCCTCGAACGCCGCTAAAACTTCCCCTCCGAAAACCTTTAAAAATAAGGCTTCAGCAGTTCCACCAGCACCTACAATTGTTTTTGCAGACATGGTTAAATTCCTTTTGGAAAATTAATTAAAATAATAAAGTCAATGTCTTTTAAGGATTCCAAATAACTGCCACAGTTATCCTTCGCAAAGGACTGTCTTAGTAAACTTATTCACCGTCTTCGACATTTAATGATCCAGCATACCAACCTTCTGGTAAAAGAACTGGATTCTTTGATTTCACCCATTGGGTTCCATCATAGTGGTAGACATGGCCTTTAACGTCATCAGCCAGTCTGATTAAACCATCACTTTCGGGAACGAATACGATCCTGCTGCCTCCGCAACTTACGGCTAAAAGCATTACGAATACGCTTAGGCACACTAGGAGCATCTTTTGCAGTAGTTTCTTCATTCGCTTTATCCAATAGTGTTGGTAAAATTTTCTGTACAATTGAACTGATTAAACTGATTAAGAACGACATACATCATCCCTCAGTATCAGATTCCCATTGAGCTTCTTCTTCAGCTTGTTTTTTCTTAACAGAAGCTCGGCTACCTGTATATCCTAAAGCAGCTAAGGTACTCATAATCATACCTAAAATTTGCCCAAGGCTACTTTCCATAGGAAATGCGCCAGAGGCCATTAAAATTCCTCCGAGCATGGCTCCTGAAGATAACCAAAATTCTGTTGATTTATATCCTGGTTTCATACCAATCCTTTCTTAGAAAACATTAGAAACAGCTAACCGATTTTGAACGTCTTGTCGGTAAGCAGGGTCTTTCTCGTATCTTGGATCTCTCATATCTTTAGTAAGTTCTGCAAGAGATCTGTAAGCAGATGTTGAACTTTTTGATCCAGCATTGCCTTGTAATAATGAAGGTGATTGGCCGTTAGTTTGACCGAATCTTGCATGAAGACCACGGACAGCCATCATAGCAGTATCCATATCACCACTTTCAACAGCATTGTTGTAGGCGTTTATTTCTGTTTCACTTAGGTTTTCTTCTGCCCAAGTCATCATACCTTTATAACTCTCTTCGCCACCAACTTCGTTATAAACTGTGGTCAATGACTGTTGCGCCATTGCTTGCTGACCTTTGATATAAGCATCAACATATTCACGAGGAATTCCGCTTTCTGTAATTTCTTTAATGGACTCTTCGGAAAGATTCCCATTTTGAGTAAACTCGTTTGTATATTTTTCAGCATTTTCTCCGAAGAATTGGGGTGTAGTATTAGTTTGTTGAGTTTCTTGTATTTCATTGTTTGAAGATCCAAGTTTTGATTCAAGTTCTCCGTAGGCTTTAGCGAGATCTTCAACATTTTTAAACTTCTCAGGTAGCCATTCGGGTCGTTGGTTTTCAACTTGTTCCGTTTGACTTTGCGCTTCGGTTTGCGGCTCAACACTTTCCTCCGTAGGGGCTTCTGGGCCAGTGACGTTAGGGGGGATATTTAATTTATCCATTTATACGCTCCTTATTGTTCTATGGCGGGTTGACTCGCTATATCTAGGGCTTGTGGCCCAAACTGCTGAATCAATGCCTGTTGTTGTTGCTCTTGAATTTCTTGAGCTATTTGCTCTTCAGATTTAATTAAACCATTAATATCAATACCTAAAGCTGATGCACGTCTTTTTAGGTATTCGCGCACATTCACAAATTGATTAATAGAATCTGGCCCTAATACTTGAGCCAATCCTTGTAAGTATAGATCGAGACGATCCAAATCATTGCCCCTACCTAAAGCCTCAATGCCAGTCACGATAGCAGGAGTTACGAATTTTTTAGGTAATTTCGGTAACTTCTTCTGTTCAGACATTCTACCCATTAATCTATTTACTAACGGTAATTGAAATTCTTGACTTAAAAGTGAATAAATTCCCCCAAGAGATCTTTCTAATGATTGTGTTACTAACCTGATTTCTGCTGCTGTGACTCTATCCGCATCTCTAATTGTCGATTCAGTAAGCATGAACGCATACGCCAACCTGTCTTGAAGTTGTTTGGCCGTACTAAGTGCAACTTGAAAATCAGCTTGTTTTTGAACTTGTAGAGTTGAAACATCTCCTGCATTCCCTTCCACAATAGCTCCATTATCGCTTTGAGCTAATGTTCTCGCTCTCGTTGTACCGTTTGGATTAACAAGAAACAGGACTTTTGCGGAAGCGGCTGTTCCTTCTACAATTGCTTGAGTTAATGCTTCAAGACTTTTTAGATCGCCTAAATATTGTTCTACAAAACTTCTACCATAATGTTCGCCTTCCACCCTATTCATTCTTAGAATAATGTAAGGACTTTTATCTTTTGGAAACGTGCCTCGACTATTAGGAACTTCTTTTCCACCAATTTCTTGGTAAACTTCTACCATATTATTAGGTAAATAATGAATACAAGTGTACAGATCTATTGCTTTATGTAGAGATAAATTATCAGGATCTAGTGTTTGGATAATTTCTTCTGGAAGAGTTGAAGCAGCAACAGATTCTTTAGTGATGATTTTTCTAGGATTCCCCATAGGATCACGTTCAATTACAAATCTATTAAGATGAAATACTCTCATAGATCCTTCAGGGGGTAGATATAAAAGAACATTTCCTGTGACTATTAAGTGTTTAATAGCTTCAAAGGTAGATACACGCACAGAATTTGTTTCTATCTCACGCATGACACTACGTTCAATAGAACTAAGTGATTGTTCAATTTCAGCCTTAATTTCAGAAGCACCTTCAATTTCTTTTAACGCTTCATTATCTAGAACTAATCTAAAAAAAGGAGCATTAGGAGGTAATAAAGATAATAATAAAGCTGAAGCTAAATGATTAACTCCCCTAGCTCCTAAAGATTGGTAAGGACAATCAAATAATTTACTATCAGTCACCCCTTCATCAGGTAACAAAGTAGGGATAGTTAATCTAGCGCAGTCTCTACCTCGTTCGAGATAAGGAAGTCTGTCCGACTCTAATTGAGTGTATAAAGATTGTGCATTATTCATTTTAGTACATCACTTCAATACCTGGAGCATCCCCAGGAACTCTGTTAGGTTGATTGGGCCTTCTTATACGAAGTGCTGATGGCCCTCTTGATCGTTTTCGTCTACGTTCAGCATCAGATTCTTGAACTTTCTTTGCTGTCTCTGCTGGCTCTGGAGGCGTTAAAGCCATTGGAGCGGGTTTCGGCATTTTAGGCCCACCTATACACATGTTAAGCACCTAATCCTTTCTCAACACTAATGTTATATTTTTCCCATAAGAATCTTACAATAGCTCGTTGCCCAGAATAAAACCATATAACACGATCTTCAGTGTTTAAATCAGGGCATCTCTCAGGAAAACGATTCTCAAGTTCAGCCAATAACTCTCTCGGAATAACAGGAAATGATTCTTCTGACATAAAAATTCTCCTTATACTTATCTATTTAATTCATCCATTGTTTTAGTAGGGTGAGCTTCAAGCCATTCTTGCACCAATGGATCACTTTCAAGTTGTTTTCTTAAACGTCTAATCATTCTTTTATTAAGATCACAACAGCCTTGGCTAGTGATTGATCTTTCTTTCCCTTCTTTACGTGAAATCTCATTAGCAATCTCACGCCAAGTCATAGGCTTAAAGGGAACAGGATTCATCGTCACAACACCCCTCACTTCCACAATTTTTTTGCTGAACATAAGCAGCTAGTAGACAGGAATAATTTATAATATCTAATATTGTATCTTCAAAATTTTCATTAGAAACTTTAAATTCACCAGTCTCAGAGAAGGTACTTAATCGACTCATCTTATCAGTCATCCTCACTAAGAAACCTTTTTCAGTTGTAGTAATACCTAAAGCCTCACATCTTTCAAAATTAGCGAAAGGCTGCATACCGTGATCCCCTGCATAATCTGAGTTTTTCTTTGCAGACAGTGACCTAGCTTTGTCGCATAATTTTACATGAAATTTTAAATAATCATCTCTAGTCATTCTGGTTTCCATAATTTAATCTCCTGATTTTTAGGGTTGTATTCACCATTACGAAGTATTCTCGCCACCCTAGCTTGAACGAGCGCATCGTTTTCTGTTAATCCATTAATTTCATAAGTCTCTTTAACTTTAGCCCATGAACATTCTTGATCTAAAATTTTAGCAGCAGTCTTTGGGCCAACCCCAGGACACCCTGAATACCCATCTGTCTGATCCCCCATAAGAGATTGATAGAGATGGTAATAATCTGCTTGTTCTAAATTTATTTCAAATATACCGTCTTCATCTTTGTCAGGATTGTAATGTTTAGCTGGGATTGTTTTCATATCTTTATCAATAGAAACAATAAGAGGATCGCCTTTAATTTTTTTCATCCCAGTAGCTAAAAGACCTAACACATCATCGCCTTCAAGATTGTCATATTCGACAACAGTATAAATAGTGCGAAGATAATCTTTTAAAGCTGGAAAAATAACTGGTTTTCTAGTCTTTTTTCTATTACCTTTATATGTAGGAAGAATATCTTTTCTAAAATTATTCTGCCCCGACAAAGTAATTATCATCTCGCATCCTTCAAGACGTTTATACAATCGAGAAAGAACTATATCTACTCTTTGTTTAGCTTCTTTAGCATCAGCATGTAAAGTCCAAAAATCATCACCCCAATTAATACTAATTTCTACGGCTGATGAGACTTGATAAAGAATTACATCACCGTCAATTAATATTGTGTTCATGTATGTCGCCTCCTGCTTCGGCTGCTATACGCGCCATTTCACACAAACCTAAAATACCGTGGTAAGTTCCTTTAAAAGAAACAACGTAATCATCGACAGTCCCTGTCCTTTTTTGATTACCCACAAAAACAAAATCATCGTATCTTTTTTTTAATTCTAAAATTAATTGATCGGATGGAATAAAATCAAGATGGCCCATAATATACTTTCTTTAAAGATTGAAGTTTTCTATAAATCTTTTCATGTTGAGAACTTTTTACTGGGTATTTCTCCCAATCCAATAAAGTAATAGCTTGATTACGTTTCTCTTTTAAAAACGGAAGAAGAACTTTAATAAACTGTAAGGCTTTTTTCCCATTAAAAACTGCGACATAACAAGGACGACCGCCTGTTTTACCTTTACTCCCTAAACAGCATTTAGTAACTTTTTGTAGATATTTAAGAGTAGGGTAATAACACCCTGTTATAGAAACTCTTGGTTTGAAATACACATTTCCATTTTTACTTGTAGCTTTAGTCAATTGTATACATCCTTCACCATCCATGATCCCAGCATAATACACAATCTCAGTGTGTTTCAGCCCAATTTTTTCCAGATCGACTCTCCCCATCAAGGGGACATCTGAAAGAAAGCTCGTACCCAGCTCTTCGTATAGCGTCAACACTGAGTTCTCCAACTTCATCTTCAATCCCCCTTTCCACTTCAAATTGTACTTCATCGTGTACATGAGCTACTTGTAAAATTTTGTCAGATAATTTATTTTCTTGAAATGCAACGTGCATTAACTCAGTAGCTTTTTTCATAATAATTGCACCAGCAGATTGAAGAAGAAGATTCAATGCTGAATGCTGTGATCTCACTGGAAGGTATCTACCATCAAGAGCTTTAATAACTTTATTTTCCTTAGCAGTTTTCTTAACAGCTTCTGTTAAATATTTTAAAGCAGGGACTTGTTTAAAAAATTTATTACGAATAGTCCTACCTTCTCTACGTCCACCATTAATTATTGATCCCAGCTTTTCATCGCCTCCACCATAAATCATGCAATAAATCATAACCTTGGCTTGCGCTCGATCAGATAAACCAGCCGCCTTTTGATTAGCTGTATGAATATCTCCTTCAAGAAGCTCCTTCACATACTTACCGTTATCCCAAGGAAACATATAATGAGCAAGGCATCGAAGCTCTAAACCAGAAGCATCTACCCCCACCATCACTTTTCCTTCAGGAACATTAAATAAAGATCGACATTCCTCCCCCCAGGGAGAGCCGACTGAAGGGACTTGAGCCATATTGCACCTTCGATGGGTACACCTTGATGAGATAGCTCCGTTTGTGTTGACCTCACCGTGGATTCTTCCATTCTTTTCTAGTTTAAGCCATGCCTCATTCCCATCACTAAGCATTCCTAATCTTTTCTGAATGGTAAGGAACTTAACTAGATCTTGGGCTTCAGGATATTTAAGAGAAGATAGAGTAGCTTCATCAACTTTAGGTCTACCTTCTCCAGTAAATTCTTTAGGCTTCCATCCATACTTATTAATAAAAACATTCGCAATTTCCATACGACTTCCTGGGTTAAAAGGAATAATCTTTTTCTTTAACGGCCCAGGTTCTAAATATTTTCTAACTTCTTTAGGAGCTTCTGTTTTTGTGTCATAAATATCACGAGTGTTTATATCAAAATAATACTCAGGCTTTTTCATGTGAATAACAGTGGGAGGAAATTCTTTACGCATCTTTGTTTCAATATCTATTTTTTCTGCCACAAGTTTTGTATATAATTTTTTTGCCCCTTCAACATTAAACCCAATACCATTCCGTTCTTGCTGCCTTATTATGTTGGCAAAAGAATGTTCTAACATTACAACATCTGGATTTAAATTCTGATCTTCTAAAAGACTCCAAAGAGCAGCAGTCACTCGAACATCTTGTTTACAATATTCCCCCATTTCATCCGTATATTCATCCCATTGATTTGATTCTGAAAAATCTCCTTTGAGTATTCCCATACGAACGCCCCAGGCTTTTAGACTATGGCGACCTACTAAAGAATTAGGAAACTCTTTGTTCCTAAAATCTTCAGTCTTAATATCAGGCCATGCAATTCTTGTCATTAACAATGTATCTCTTATACATCCAGTAGGTTTCCAGTCAGGATAAAAATGTTGAAGGCATGGGATATCAAACGAATGTGCATTATGTCCTACTAAAATATCAGCTTTTCTCATGTGTTCTAAAGCCTCTTCTATAGGTAATAACTTAGCGTCTTCATCCCCCCTATCCATAACCGCTATACAATGAATAGTCTTTAATCCTTGTAAAGTAATAAAGTTATCTATCGCATTTGTTTCAATGTCGAATATTGTTATTTGCATTTAACACCTCCTTAATTCGTTTCCAATATTTATTTGTTTTTGTAGAAGTATGGCCATACGGCCCTCCGTTATGGATGCGACACAGGGTTTCTGTATTGTAATTAGGCGACCACTTATCCCAATACGACATCATAATCCACTCCGCATAATATTGATTAGACACATCTTTATAACTCCCGCCAATTTCAGGCTTATGGTTAATGGCATCCATCCAATACTCAGGAGTAATTTGGTACGGCCCATACTCCCCCGCATCCCCAGCAGCATGTTCAGGATCTGGGTGTCCACCAGTCTCAACTACTCTAATTGCGTTAAACAAACTCCGAGGGTACATCGTCCATATCGTCCAACCCTTTGATGACTTCATGGAGTCTTCCAGTGATTGAATCGTATTCGAGTGCCGTAGCAATTCCAGTTGTTCCTGCGTATCTATTTTTGAGGACTCTAACATTGAGCGTGTTTCCTTTCTCTGTGCATTGCTGATCTCGTTCAAAACCAAGAACTGCATCACTAAGTTGAGCGATAGCAGAACTACCGCGCAACTGACTAAGAGATGTTCTTGCTCCTTCTTCATGGCCTCTCCCTTCTGGACGTTTTAAATGACTCACTAAAATCATGGCACAATTTGTTTCTTCTACTAAAGAACGAAGTCTAGTCATTGTATTATCAATAAGTCGGCGTTCATCACCTTCAGCTATACCACTGACAACAATACTTAAATGATCTAAAAATATAACTTGGCACTCCATTGACTTAGCCATGTATCTAACTTGATTAATAAGATTATCTGAACTTGTTGAACCCCAGTGATCATATAAAACCATTCGACCCGAACCTACTGAGGCATCAAACGCTTCTCTCTTCATTTCTTCCGTCACCCCACGATTCTTCCATTCAGGTGGCGGGATATTAAGATGAATTCCCATAATACCTTCAGCCGTTCTTTTAACACTTTCTTCTAAAGCAATGTACCCAACCTTATGACCGTCCATAATTAAAGAGTAACATAGCTCCCGACACACTGAAGATTTTCCTATACCTGTACCTGATGTAAGAGTAATTAATTCCCCACTTCTCATCCCATAAAGCATTCTATTAAACCCAGCCCAAGGGTAATTAATAGATGCTACATCCTTATCTTCAATAATAACATCCCATAATTCTTCCCCAGGGATGACTCCATCAGGTGTCCAAATCTTAGCATTCCAAATACAGTTAATTAATTCTTTCCCCTTATTCATCATTAAACATTCATTCGCATCTTTCTCTGGTAATGATTGAACTATAGACGCTTTACCTGGGGATAAAACATTAGCGCATTCAACTGCCGCTTTCTTTCCTGGGGTGTCCATATCAAAACAGAAGACAACATTTTCAAAACTTTCTAACCATTTAGAATGATAAGCTACACTTCTAGCAGCACCCGCCGCTCCGTTTGGAATAGAAACAACAGGCCATTTGTTATCTTGAAGTTGACTGATTGACAGACAATCTATCTCCCCTTCTGTAACAACAATTCTTTTACCGCCTTCTTTCCATAGATGCTGTCCGAATAAGTTTAAGTTTTTACTTTGACCTATGATTCTAAAGTCTTTGTTTTGAAACCGTAACTTCTGGGCAACCTCATGTCCTTCATCGTTGTGATAAGACATAACATGAACAGGGTTCCCCTTGTAATTACCAACTGAATATCCAAACTTTCTACAAGTAGTCTCTTTGATTGATCTTTTTTCTAAATGAATAAATTCTTTTTCATTAATTAAATCACTAGCCATCCTTGACTCCTTCTTTATCGGCTCTCCATCAGCATGTTCATAATGATTACAGCCGAAACAAAACCCATGCCCATCCGAGTACCTTGCCAAGTTGTCCTTTGATTTACAATTAGGACATGGCTCATGTTGTACAAAACTACTGTGAGTTTCTGAATCTATAATTCTTTGATTTGCAGTTCTATTGATGGCTGATCCTTCGCCCACTTTTTCTCTCCATGAATAATCACAATTTGAACATCGTCTTTCCAAACAACACCGTTTAAAATATCAAGAGTTTTTAAGTAGTTATCTATGTCACCTCTCGGATGTTTTAATTTTGATGTCTTTGGTTTTTTAACATGAAAGGTTGCGCTTACTTCAAGCTGCCCCAAGAGCGGTAAGGTAATGTCAGGAAGAGACTCTGGAAGAACTGACACTACCTTAACCGCGTCTTTTCTAAATTCTGTGTACTTCTTGCCGTAATAAACTCCCCACCGAGTTACCCTCGGCCTTGAAGCTGGCACAGGATTCAGATCAAGGGAGAGATTCAAGCGAAATCATACTCATTAGTAGAAGTATTAGGTTCTGTTTTATAGCCTTCAGTTTTCTGAAACCCATAAGCATCTAACCCACCACCTGATGAATAAGAAATCAATTCTAATATCTGACAGGCTCGTAGTTTTAAAGATACCCCTGCTCCAATACTAGGAACAAAATAAGGGTGCGCTTCAAAAGCAATTTTACCTATCGTTCCAGCCCCTATTTTTTCAGGACTTTCTTCTGTACCTTCCATCATTGGTGTACCTTCAGCATCAAAAATAGCAGGACGCTGTGTCCAAGATTCACCTTTGTTATTCCCTGACGCTTTCATTTTAAACTTTAAATCTACATACCCTTCTGGAATATTGTCATCATCGTTATTTGTTTTGTAATAGCTAACTGTCTTTACTTTTTTATTTTTTTCTTTACAAATTTCATCGTAATGATGATCAAATATACCCTTTAAAGTCCCTAAAAACTCAGCGACTTGTGGGTCTTTTTCTTCTAGTTGTAACCTTACTTCATACACACCTTCTTCATTAAACCTAGTGTTGGGTGTATTTAAATGAGGCCATACAAATTTCCCTGGGGGTGTAGTCATTCTTTTATTCATAATTTTTTCTCCCTTATGAAAAATAATAATCACTATCCATTAGTGATTCGATTTGTAAATCACCGTACTCTGGTGTCTCTGGTAATATTATATCTGGTGGTAGCTGTGTTTGTAATTGTTGACGAAAGTTTTCTAATAAATCTTCTTTAAACAAATTAACACTTGCGCTTCGTATACAAGTTGCAAGCGTACTACAATTTTCTGCATGAGTGCTATAGCTATCATGAACAGTAGAAATAGAATCAATCCCATTTTCTATAGCAAGTAACACAGTGCTACCTAATAAGCCCCCGATACCATCAAGTGAATGAATGTAATTAGGAGCAATACCATTTAAATTTTTTCTTTTATTTACTTTCCCATTCCCAAATCTTAAACTGTGTTGACGGACGACTTGCCCAATGGCTGTCTTAATGACACGAGCGGAGGTTTTTTCGTAGTCCATCTTGACAATAAAACCATTGGGAGTCACCCATCGAATAGCTGTGTTGTGGTCGCAACATATAGAGACACAATCTTGTAACCAGTCCATCCCTTTCCTTGCAGACTCTACCACCTCTCCTATAGAGTCCCAAATAATAGAGGCCAACCAGTTACAAGGTTTGTAAGTCTCTTCCCCAAAAGGGTTTACGTTATTTTTTTCTTTCTTTAATTTGTCATAAAACCATTCATGAGTGTATTGTTTACAAGCAAAAAATGTAGAGCTGTACACCGTTGTCATAGTGCTTCTTTTACAGGCAGCCCTCGTCACCCCAAACTCTAGCCAAGTACGAGCATAAGGGTGGTCTGATCTTTTTAATTTATCTACAACAGAATCAGCCACATCACTGTACACATCCCCTGGTCTTTCACGCTTCACACAATTAGTAGCATACGCTGCAACAGGATCTCTTAATAACAAACTGAAAAGTTGAAGACCTTGAGTTGTTGCATCTTGGCTTATAGGTAATGAACTCTCATACCCCATACCGTACTCTTTAAATTTAGACCACTCAAAACACGCTGCTAAAAATTGCCACGGTTCATCAGCATTGGCCCACTCAGTAAATCCTTTAGGGTCTTTCGCAATACACTCAATCATATCTTGATTGTTCCAAACCCAATTGATTCTTTCTTCATAGGAATTCTTTGTCATGCCCCAACAATTAGCTACATGAATTGCAAGCCATGCTGTTCCATCTTCTGTTGTTATAGGTTTTGTTTCCCCAAAAGTAAGAAGAGACTTTGCCCACTGTGGCCCTTGAGGTGTTAAGAAAAATGGAGTCGGATATAACCTAGCTCTGAAGTCTAAAAAACTAGGGTAATAAATCTTTTCATTTCTAAACTTATGCGCTACCCATAAAACTTTAGAAAGCTGTAATCTTTTTGAAGCCTGTCTCTCATTATCAAATTTAATTTTAGCAGCTAACCTTCTCCATTCTTTTCGTGCTTCTAAATTATCATCTATGTCAATAGGTTTTGTTGGCGGTAAGTCATCAGCCATTGAAGGCAGCCCACCTAAAGAGATACTTTTTTTCCAACAATAATCCATAACTTTATACACATCAGGATTGATTCTAAAAGAGGTTCTTTGAATAGCATTCACAGCCCTGTAAACATTATCCATCGGTGCATTTTCTACTTCTTTATAGTAACTTTTTGAGTTTGCTTTTATTAAAGGACGGCGGTGCATCTCTTTCGATGAATACCCTCCAAGATAAGGATCAGCCCAATCACTAGGAGGCTCTACTGTCGGTAAAAAAACAGGAGACATAAGCTCTGAGAACTCATCTGATTTTTTAATCCACTCTAACAAATCTTCAGTAGGTAAAACCATAGTAGTAGCCCTACCCTTTGAAGGTCTTTTTGTAACGATGTCAATGATGCCTGTTGATTGTTTAAATAATTCAACACACACAATCCCCACTTTAAGCGCGTCTGTTTTTGCCCATGAAGAAAGGATGACATCATTTTTTTTAGCAGTGCGCCTAATAAATTTTCTTTTATTAAAGTAAGAAGTAAATTTATCCAACACTCGTTGCATGTGTTTCCACATAGCTGGATTGTTTTCTTTTAAATCTCTATACCTAATCTCATCCTCAAGATAACGAGACACTGCCATAGCGGTTGAGACTAAAGTTTTATGTTGACTAATAGAATCAAGAATAACCTTACAAGATATAGCACTTGTAACTTTTGAAGGTAGGCTTTTAAGATAAGGCAAGGCTCGATGGCTTCGCCCTGGCTGAAGAGCTGCTGTCTTTAACCAATTGTCTAAAGACTCACTCATTTTTAATGAGCTTTCAGAAAGTAATCTCTGCCCTGATGGGACGGTGGTTTGTAGCCCCATCTCTTTGGCTTTATTTACTTTAGACCAGTATCGTTGACGACCCAACTCCACCATTTCCATGTCTAATTGAGATTGTTTGATGGCAGCACCTCCATGTGATCACCATGTATTTATTATTTATTTAGAGTGTACCATATTATCCAAACGACTGACTGCATCTATAAAATTATCAGGACAAAGATGCGTGTATTTTAAAGTCATTCTTTCTGACTTATGACCCGCTAGTTTTTTAATGATAGGAAACGGTGTCCCCAACTGAGCAAGCCTACTAATATAAGTATGCCTACATGTATGAGGAACAAAGTTTTTATCAGACTGCATGTTCAAATGCTCCCTCATCTTACCCCATGCTGTCCTCAACCCCTGTTTAGTTACATTCTCAAACGGTTTCTTATTGTTGCCCCTTAATAATTTAAGAATATCTTTCACTCTCCTAGTTAAAGGCACAGCTCTAGGCTCATCATTCTTAGTCTTATCAATCGTAATCATCTTTTTATCTATGTCACTCCACCGAACACCCATAGCTTCTGACACCCGAAACCCCGTATCGCATAGAAACACTACGAAATAAGCATACTCCTGATACCCAAACTCTTCTAAAGTATCAGTGATTCTCCTCTCTTCCTTTAAATCAAACCATCGAACACGCCCCACAGGCTCTTTAAGTTTTCTTATCTTAGGTTTATTTTTAATAGCCCCTATATCAATAGCAACATTCAACATCTTTGATAACGCGCTCAGTTTCCTGTTGATAGTAGCGTTGGAATTCCCCTCCTCTTTTAATTCAGATATCAGTTGATTGATTAAATCATTATCGACATCACAAATCAAGGTGTCTTCCCCCAGGAATTCAGTCACAATGTCCCCATTAATGTAGGAAGTTTCCTCACTCTTACTCCCCCTCCAATAGTGATTGTAGGTATAACTAAAAATATCCTTCATTGTAGATACTGAATTCATGTGGGCATAATGATCTCTTCTATTAAAAGGAGATCTTGCAGGAGTACCGCCCCTTAACAAGCACCCCATTGTTTCGTTCTCCCAGATAATAGCATTCTGTTTAGTAGTAAATTGCCTACGAAATCTACGCCCATTGTAATGAACCGTAGCTTGAAAAGAATTTCCTCTTACTTTTATAGACATCTCGCCCCCTTTAAATAAAGCCCCCATCTACCTAGTACGTCAAGTAAAAATAGTAGATGGAGGCTACAAGAAGGTACTGTTATTTTAGCACTGATCATCGTAAATTTGTGGATCATCTTGAGTTTTTTCGATAAGTTTTTCATGCTCATTATCTTCTTTAGGTTTATCAACAGCTTCAGTAAAGATCCTGTTAATCTCAGCCCATATATAATTATCCATTTAAATCCTCGCTTGCTAAAAGTTTTATAGATGCACAGTGAACAACCTCATTATAGGTTAGCTCAATCCCTAGTGATTTAATATGATTGATCATCGCTGCTGCCCTATCGTAGCGCCCTAGTTTTACCCATTCATCAATCAATAATAAGTAATCAGTTTGTGTGGTCTTCCATGACCGTGGTATTTTCATCCCTGATTCTCCTTTTCATCGTACACCCCCTGTTTAATTGATTCAACTTCTTCAATAAAATATTCTGAATACGCAGCCCCTAGCTCATTACCTTCATCGGTGTATTCAGTATTTATTTGCACTATTGTGCCATTAATATTTGCAGGAACATCTTTACTTAAACCCCCGCATACC
>CEQV01007515.1_pt1 | contig 24082 bp, 9 predicted proteins | sample 530971 | NCBI WGS metagenome assembly CEQV01 (sample SAMEA2621173, study PRJEB7988) | marine metagenome | biome: marine biome (ENVO:00000447); feature: deep chlorophyll maximum layer (ENVO:xxxxxxxx); material: "saline water (ENVO:00002010), including plankton (ENVO:xxxxxxxx)" | depth 100 m
TATGTGGGGATCTAATGGTAGAAAAATAATGACAATACCTTTTGACGAGCATCCATATACTGCTTTGGCTCATTGGTTTAAAACTGATGAAGGAATGGAAGTTTACAGTAATATTGAAAAAAGAATGAATCAATAGTAAATAATATGGTTGCCCTTCGGGGCGACCATTTATTAAAAATTAAATTATATGGAAAATAAAAAATCGAAAGGATTAGGTGATACAGTAGAAAAAATTACAACAGCCACTGGTGTAAAATCATTTACTAATTTCTTAGCTAGAAATGGTGTTTTTGGTAAGAAAAAAGATTGTGGTTGTAACAAAAGAAAAGAAGCTTTAAATAAAGCTTTTCCTTATAAAAAATAATAAAAAATGGCAGTAAACGTAGATACAGTATATCAAACAGTACAAGCTTTAGCTAACAAAGAACAAAGAGGTTATCTTACACCTCAAGAGTTTAATTTATTTGCTAATCAAGCACAGCAAGATATATTTGAACAATACATCTACGAGTTAAGCGCTTTTAAAAGACAATCTCCACAAGAGAGAGAACTAGGTGACTCCGTGCAAACTGTATTATCAAAAATACTAAATACTAGCGGTGTTACTCATAGTACTAGTACCCCAGTTACTGGTGGAACAAATATACCTTTCACTGCTGCGTCTACAACTGTTTATACCGGTAGAATATTTGCTACTGTAGCTGGTGAAAGAAGATCTATAAGATTAATAGAGCCAAGTGAAATATATGATATAAGAGGATCTAGATGGCACAAAATAGGTTTTAGTGATGTTGTATATTTTGAAGATGGTATAAACAGAATACAAGTTTGGCGTGGTAATGGAACGACATTAACACAAATGACAACCGGTATAACATGTGAAACAATAACAGGTAGACCTAGTAGTGTTTATTGGGGTTACAATATTGTAAACGAAAAGCCAGTTTGGAATCCAGCTGCTAGTAAAGATTTTAGTTTAGAAGTCGGTGAGCAAGCTGATATAGTGGCTAAAGTGTTAAAACTAGCCGGTATATCTATTGAAGATCAATTATTATATCAAGCTGGAGCCGCTGAAGAAGCATTAAATCAACAACAAGAAAATAAATAATTATGCCTATAACTTTACCAATACCAAACTCTCCTGGAGGAAACGCACAAGCAACTAACGCTCAAAGTTATTATTCTGGTAGTAACTATGGTGAATATTCTTTTGTATCATTACAAGAAATTATAAATAATTTTACAGCGGTGTATGTTGGTGAAAACAAAATATTTGCAAATTTACACGGTGGCGATATATCTTACCATGCACATAGGGCATTACAAGAATTGCATTATGATACGTTAAAATCTTGTAAAAGTATTGAGGTTGAAGTTTGTAACAATTTAAAAGTACCACTTCCAAATGATTATGTTAACTATGTAAAGTTAAGCCGTGTTGATTCTGATGGTATACATCGTGTTATATATCCAACTAGAAAAACTAGTAATCCATTTGCTATAGAACAAGATCAAGATGCTTGTACTGATTGTGGTGATAATAATACGTCTCAAACATATCAATATAATGGTCAAAATTTAGATCCACAAGATGAAATATGTAGTACTCAAGATTTGACAACTACATCACCAACTTTTAGCAATTGGGCTGGTTGTGCTGCTCAAACAATATATACTCTGTATGGAGTGAGCATAGCTAGCACTGATTACACTGTTAATGATATGACTAGTATATTAGATATTTTAACGGTTGGTGGTACAGTTTCAGTAGGGAATGGCCCTTGTGGTTTTGCTATCAATCCAAACGCTAACTCAACTACAAATGGATATTTTCAAGATTTTTTTGCAAGTGTTGACACTTATTGTCAAGAATTAGCAGCAGCTGGTGGACCTATAAATTGTGGTGCACAAAATCCAGCGGGATGGACTAATTGGAATATGAATGTTAATAACATGACATTAAATCAAATATTTACCGAAACTCTTGCTAATGGAGGTTGGACAGCTTTTACAGACCCTCAACAACCAGCAAACAATGGTATAAACTTAAATGCTTTATTAACCGGTGGGTTACCACAGGTTACACAAACCGTTACAACTTACGAAGATATATCTGATAGTTGGTCAAGATACAAAAGTAGTTCAGCTAACTCAAATAGTGTTAGTGTTAACTCTAACGCATCAGTTGATAATAGTTCGTACTTTACAAATATGGGACAACGTTTTGGTATGGAACCAGAGTTTTCTCACAACAACGGATCTTATTTTATAGATTGTCGTACAGGTATGATATTCTTTAGTTCTAGTATGGTTGGTGAAACTATTGTGTTAGAATACATAAGTGATGGTCATGGTACTGATGATGAGTTAATAGTTCCTAAATTAGCTGAAGAAGCAATGTATAAATGGATTGCTTATGGATGCGCTCAAGCTAGAGCAGATGTCGATCAAGGCACTATAGCTAGATTTAAAAGAGAAAAATTTGCTGAAACTAGAAAAGCAAAAATAAGATTGTCAAATATTAAACTAGAAGAAATAACACAAGTCTTTAGAGGTATATCGAAACATATTAAACATTAATTAAATGCCTGAATTAAAAAATACTTTTACAGGGGGTCGAATGGAGAAAGACCTCGATGAAAGAATAGTGCCTAGAGGTTTATATAGAGAGGCGCTAAATATTGACGTGTCTAATTCTGAAGACTCAGATGTAGGTGCTGCTCAAAATATATTAGGTAATTTAAAAGTAACAGAAGCAATACAAGGAGATAAAGGTGATTATATAGTAGATCAAATAACACCTAATTGTACTTACACTCCTAGTCAAAATGTAAATGGTAGATATTACGGTACTAATTATCATATAGCCTCAACTATAAATCCTCAAACAGATATGATTTATAGATTTGTTAGTACTACACCAGATGCTAATAATAGACATGGTGTTTGGATGGATCGAATAGTAGAATATAACACTACTAAAGTATTAAGTGATTTATGGTGGCAAAAAGAAAGGTCTATATTTGTTGATATATATAAAATTCAAACAGAAGTATACGAAATAGATCCGTTATCAGGATCTTTTAGCGGTTGTGATCAATCAATAATACATGTATGTACCAATTCTTTTCAATTAAGATGGGGTATGATTATTCGTGATGACAATGGTAATATACCCGCTAATAAAGATGTGTTTATTGAAAAAATAGTTTATAGTGGTGATATAGCTATATTAACATTAAGTGAAAACATAGATACTTATTTAACTCAATGGGACACTATTTCTTTTCATGGTGATAGAGTTTTAAACTTTCATCCAACTAGAAAAATAACAGGTATTAATATAATTGATGATATGCTTTTTTGGACAGATAATTATTCTGAACCAAAAAAAGTAAATATAGCTAGAGATAGAGTTGGTTCTAATAGTAGTTTATATGGTTCTGGTTGGGATCATAGTGGTGGTATACCTAGAACCTATGGCTGCGACCCTAGTGGAACTCAAGTTTGCTTTTCAGATTTTGATCAACATACTAAATTAATAGTAAAAACTTCTGTAGCTAGAGAATGTAATAAGAAAACAGACGCTTGTCCCGTTACTGGTTGTACCAATCCTTTAGCGGTTAACTATGATCCTTTTGCAACTATAGACGATGGGTCATGCTCAATGCCTACATATGGATGTACAGATCCTTTAGCTTGTAATTTTGGTACATTTGATTTTCTTTGTGATGCACAAGCTGTGCTTGATGGTAACTGTACAAATGTTGACGAGTGTGATTTTACCTCTTGCACAGGATGCACAGATTCAGGAGCTGTAAATTATGATGCAAGCGCAACAATTGATGATGGTAGTTGTGAGTATTATTATACTTGTGTAAACGGTTTTCAAATTATTAATTGTGCTTGGCCGTTTAATGGTACACCCCGAACTCTTGTTAGTAATATGACGATAACAAGTCCTCAAACTTTCTTAGATTATATGACTATTTCTATGAATGCTGTAGAATTGGGATCGGTATATTTTTACAATCAACTTGCTTCAGCAACCGCAACTGATCACTGTTTTAATCCAAATTGGTTTCCAACATCACCAACTGGAGGTGAATTAACAATAATAACCGATATACACTTAGAAGAATTAGATGATTCAGGGGCTTATGTTCAAACATTATACTCTTGGGATTTAACAAACACAGCAACTACTTCATGGGGTAATATTATTGGTGATATTAGAGTTGGTACCGGGGGTTGGCATAGTGGAACGTTAGATGGCAATGTAGACCTAAATTGGAACTCTAATCAAGTTAATGTTAATATAAATTTAGACTGGAACCAACTTAATACTATTTTAAACGCTGGACTTGTTGGTAATTCATATCCTAACGCAAGACTTTACTCAAGGCTTACTTTTGAAGTAAGTGAATGCAACTGTACAAACGAACAACTATGGAGCGGTGATCCTAATTTTTCAGCAATACCAGCAACGTATTATGTAGATACGTGTTTACAAGATGATAACTCTACAAATGATTTACTTACTTGTCAAACTTTATGTGTGGACCATTGTACTGCCTGTCAAAATGATCCAAGTGTTTGTAATAATGGTACGTCAACCGTGTATGGTTGTACTGATCCTTCTATGTTTAATTACGATCCAACTGCTGATTGTGATTGTGATACAGATGCTCTTAATAATGGATATTGCACAGTTAATGATATGTGTATTCCTATTTTAACTGGTTGTATGGATCCAAATGCTCTTAATTACAACGCAACCGCTAATGTAAGTAGTGGTACATGTATATATACTGGATGTACGGATCCTACCGCAACTAACTATGATCCAAACGCAAGTATCGATGATGGTTCATGTGCATACGCGTGTAGTGGAAGCACTTCTGTGCCAGATCAAGTATTAGAAGATGTTTTAGAAGGAGGTCCTATAGGAGCAAGTAGTAGTCAAGATGACGGTTGGTTTGATGTAGCAACCTATGGTAGTGGCAATGAATGTGATAGTGCAACTGGTACTAATTGCGACGGACTTTTCTACAACATAAATAATCAACTACAAGATCCTCAAGGTAATTATTATAATTGTTGTACTTATCCAAATAAAATAACGCTTGACGGAGAAGGTATTGCTAATACAACGGGGTTAGAAGTGTTTACTAACGTATGGCAAGTTTTAAACAAAAACAACCCTATGACAACTCATCATGTCTTTAACCATCCTGTTTGTCGAAACTTTCATTTATTTGGAACATCACAAAATGCTTTAACTGCAGATTCTTGGTATGACACAGCTACTAACACGCAATTAATGCCTGCATTAAAATGGTTTGACATGGGTAACAATCATCTTACCGTTGGTAGTTTAGATGAAAATACTTTTGACTTTGGTAGTTCTGTTAATGATGTCTGGATACGTAATGGTGGACCAAACGGTAATCTAGGAGGGTTTTTAACTGGCGCTACAAACTTACAATATATTTCAATTGCTCATAATAGCGTAAAAGTTTTAGATCTTAAAGACGCTCCAAACGTAGTAGGAATTAATGCTATTAATAATGGAGATTTTAGACAATTGTATTTAGGACAAACAGATGCAGAGACGCTTTTACAAATGTCACATTTAAAAACTCCAGAGTTTGATTTAAACGCTTTAATGGATGATGACACAGCGCAACAACTAATGACATGGTATCCGGCTACTTATGGTAATGGTAAGATAAGTATTTATTCAACTGGAACACATGGAGGCTTGAGATTTGTTGGGACTGATGCCACCAATACTGGTGGTGCAGATGGTATACTGGTCCATCCTGTTTATGTAAAAATTATAGTTGGTACTCATAGTGTAACCTGCGATGATACTATGTATCCTGGTTGTAGTGGTTGGAATGCTGGATCGGACACTGGTTCTGTAAAAGATTTTTGCAATTGGATAGGTAGTCAAGGCGGTTGGTATTTAGATGAACCAGGTATGGGTGGTATGGTAACTAAAAACAATTGGTATTATTACTTTGACGCTAATGCATCAAACCCAGCTGCTGTTACGTGGACCGGTATGATCGAGGCTAAAGCCGTTGAGTTTTGCGCTACTTGGGATGGAACAACATGTACTTAATAATAATAAACTAAAAATATGCCTGAATTTAATGATCCGTTTGCTTTAAATGCTATAATATCTAACGCGGAAAGCCAAAATACATACGCTAGTTTAAGCTCGTACAACGCTGTTGTTAACGTGGAGCCCATTATTAATGAGACTCCACCACCTGTTGTGTTTCCAGTAAGAGGTAGTGAAGGTTTAGAACCTGATGGCTTATTTAATTATGAATGTAGACCATTATATAAATTAGAAAAACATGTTTCAGTTATTAGAAAAGGTCCTACAATGCCTCCAAAAATACAAATGTATAGTTGGGAAGACGAAGATGATATAAGTCAAGGTGGTGCTGGTGACGATTCTATATCTGTTGAAACATCTTTTAACGGCGCTGACATGCCTCAAAAAGCTAATCATGAGATTATTGGTTTTAATGGTGTACAAGATACACATACTTATGGTACAGCTATTGATTTAGGTGATAAAAGTATATTTTATAATGAGTTTAGAATAATAAAAGACGTAGGCGATACTATTATATTACCAATAACAAATCCATTAGATATGGATTGGGATATTAATATGGTGCTTAAAGTAACACATCAATATATAGATAATTTTAACAATACCCAAACCGCTACTTGTAGATGCGCTGTTACAAATCTTAATTATACAAACGTATTTATAAATAACCCTCCTAATTTTAACGCTAATTTCAGTGGTGTTACAGCCACGTATAATACTGATGGTCCATTTATAACACCAGGTGGTGTAGAGTGTACTATATTAGCCATATCACCTAACTTTCCTGTTAATGCAATTACGATAAACGATGTGTATACGGTTTCTGCTGAATTACCAGAGCCTTTATTTGAATTTAAGTTTACAAGATTTGCTTATAGATATAAATATGACGATGGTGAATACTCTGTATTTAGTCCTTGGTCTGAGGTAGCTTTTATGCCCTCTGATTTTGATTTTTTACCTAAAAAAGGTTATAACCTAGGTATGGTTAATAATATGAGAACATTAAAAGTTCTTGATTGGAATCCAAAAGATAGACCTAGAGACGTTGTTGAAATAGATATTTTATACAAAGAATCAAACTCACCCAACGTATACACTGTAGAAACATTTAAGCCAGATCAATTAGGGCCAGGTGGTACACCTGCTGATAACCCTTGGAATACTGGTGGGACTGGTGGACACAAGGGGAGATATAGTGTAACATCTGAATTAATACACAAAACACTACCATCTAATCAAATGTTAAGACCTTGGGATAATGTCCCTAGAAAAGCATTAGCACAAGAAATAACTGCTAATAGATTAATATATGGTAATTATGTTCAAAATTATGACAATGTAGATGTTACTACCGGAGATCCTATTGCTCCTAGTTTTAGTTTAGCTGTAGATAAATTTAATTATTCTATAGATAGTAATATTGAAGACTTATCAAAACAACCTTTAAAATCTTTAAAATCAATGCGAACATACCAGCTTGGTGTTGTTTACAGAGATAGATATGGTAGAGAAACACCTGTTTTAACATCACAATCTGGTTCTATTGAAATACCTAAGGTTGACTCTAAAATGCAAAATAGAATAAGTATTGGATTAACTTCTTCTCCTCCTAGTTGGGCTGAATCATATACTTTTTATATAAAAGAAACATCTAATGAATATTATAATCTAGCAATGGATAGGTGGTATGACGCTGAGGATGATGGTATTTGGATATCTTTTCCTTCTTCTGAAAGAAATAAGGTTAGTGAAAGAAGTATACTTTTACTTAAAAAACAACACGATAGTGATGTTCCAGTAAGTTCTAATATAAAATATAAAGTATTAGATATAAAAAACAATGCCCCAACTTTTATAAAAACAGAATATCAATATTGGGGAGCCATACCAATGATGCCAACTCCTCCTGGTTGGGGAGAAGAAACAAACGCTGGTACACTTGATACTGGTATGTTCCATGTAACTGGATTACCATTACCAAATAGATTGTATATAGATGTTTATGCTGAGTATTTCGATCAATCAGTATTACACGGATTAACAAATAAAAGTGGTGCGCAAGTAAGAATAACACAAAGCGGTGAGGGTACAGCCACTGGTTATAATATGCCAGCTAGTGCAACAACAAATAAATCTTTATGGTATGATGTAGCTAAAATTAGTTATATAGGTTCTCCGGCGGAAACATATATAGATATTGTAGATGCTCCATCTGGAGGTGGTAGTGTTGAAATAGAAAAAGAAATACCTGGTCAAGCTGAACAAATAGTTAGAATTACTTTAGAAAACATAATGGGTAATGATTTAGGTTTTTGTGAGCCAGACTCATCAACATCTTTATCAATAGCAAACGGTATATCATTAGAAGCAAGAACAAAAATAGTAAAAGAAAAAGCTCAATTTGAAGGTAGATTTTTTGTTAAAATATTTAGAGATCCAGAAATAACAGAACATATAGTTAGAAACTCTCAAAAAGCAGAAGATGCTTACCAAGTTTTAGCATCTAGAGATATTAGATATATATCTATAGCTAACCCTGGTGTTCAAGAATGGAGAACAGATGCCGCTAATACTTATGGAGCATACAGAACATCTCAAGGAGATCCGGCTAGATGGTCTGGTAATTTAGATGAAGTAGGAAGTGCCTCTAGTTACAACTACATACCTATAAACAAACAGTGGCAACATGTAAATGTTGGCAATATTAAGGTAGAAGTTAGTAGTTTACACGAGAACGCTGGGGCAGCGGAATATTATGACAGTGCTAACGTATTAAGCACTCCACCTCAAGATCCAACAATGGACTGTACTTGGCCGGCGGGCCCTGGTTATTTTTCTAATCAAGATTATACTAGTGGTTGGTTTTTTAGAAAGTTTTATGATTTTATAAACCTTGATATATCCAGAGATTTTGCTGATCACAAACAGAATACAATATCAACACCTGCATACTCAACTTGGTTAGAGCCAGACACACAAAGTGCAACGCCTAGTCCACATCACGCTGGTAATACATACACTGGTGGTTCTATATGGCCCGACTGTTCGGACACTCAAAATAATTGGCCTTCATTTTACGTTAATGATCATGAGCCAGTGACGTGTGGTGGTACTGATTTACCTTGTAGTACCATCGATACAACTTGGTGTACCAACGAGCAGTTAACTGGTGATGGTAGTTTAGTTCTGTCTTTACATAACCACCAACTTGTTAATCCTCAAGTTAGTGGAGATGGTGCTCCTGGATACAAACATGAAAAAGGTGGGGCAAACCCATTACAAGTACCAGCTATTTGGGGTGACCAACAAGATTTATTAGGATATACTGGTAACGCTGGTTCTCCTACAGCTTTAACTGACAACGGTGATGTTACAATAACTAGAACATATCCAGCTACTTGGCAAATAGATACAATTGAAAAATTAAGAAGCGGTTGGTATTATTTATTTCATGGTAGAGATAAAGTTGCTGATGATTGGCCAGTAAGTAGATTTTCGTCTCAAAGATGGTTTTTTGACAAAGTTGGGTCTGCTAATAAATATTCTGGTAATGGTATTTGGGATGAAACTATTGGCGGTGTAACTGTTTCTAAAATAGATTTAGGTTTCTATGGTATAGGTACGCTAACCACTGACCATAGATCACATGAAATGGCAACACATCAAGATGCAGAGCAAGCTTTTGGTGAGCTTATGGCCACTCCTGGTACTCAATTTAGATTTAGACAAGATCCAAACCAAATAGTTTATACTGTAACAAACTCAAAAATAGAAGATTATATATTTAACTACGAAACGGCGCATGGTAGTTGGAGTGCTAAAGATGGTACAGATGCAAGTGGAAATACAATCTTTGTGGGTGGTGGTGGAATAGGAGATGACGCTAACGCACCTTCATCTTCTTTATATCTAAAAACAATGTTTATATCTGACATGTTTAATTTTAAAAGAGAATTACAAGGTGGCGCTATGTATAATTATAGAGTTAGAGTAACACTTACCTTAGATAAACAGATAGGTAGCGAAGGGATAAGTCTTGGTACAGCTAACATAGGTTTTCACCCATTAAAAAACCATGTTAATATTGATGGTAATTGCAATATAAAAGAAGGACCTCAAATATATTCAATGTTAGGCCCAAGTCCAAGCGATGGTTGGAGAGCTGAAGCTAATTGGTTTCCTTCTGCAATTGGTGGAACTCAAAATGTATACAGATTTTATAATTTAAGTAGTTATTGGAATTATATTGACCCAAGCACACCGGGTGTACCACCAGCAAGTGGTCAAAGTAGTGATATGGGAGTTGGAGATATTGATGGTCAACATTTTGGATTACACGAAAGAGGATTAAATACAACGACAATAGAAGTTATATCCCCTTATAAAGGCGATGAAGGTGTAAAAAGAATGAGTAACAATCCAGCTATTTGGGAAACAGAACCAATGGAAGATGTTGGGTTAGATATATATTATGCGGCGAGTCCAACATATCCTATAAAATTAAGTAGATTTAGATCAGATTTAAACCAACCAGACACTTTAGATGTTGATGTTTTAGGAAACACAACAGAAGCCCATTATTTTGATTATGGTTGGAGAGGTGAAGAGATAGTTCCTGTTGGGTGTATAGCAAAAGCTAGCGGTGTTACACCTGGGCATACATACACTCTTACTGGTGGTGTTGTTAATGGTGTTCAAGGTGATTTAGTGTGGGTACAAGGAGCTATGAAGCTAGATGCCTCTATGAATGCCGTTTCTTTAACGGTAGGTGATAAAGTTAGATTTGAGTGGAATGGAGAGGGTAGTTGGTATGGTGCAAAACAAGATCCTCAATTTATAGAAGCTGATGTTTTAGGTGGTATTGACACCACTTTGTTCAGAATACAATCGAATACACACAACAATAGACGTAGTTTAAATTATTTTAATTGTTACAGTTTTTCTAATGGTGTAGAGTCTAATAGAGTAAGAGATGATTATAACGCTGTTCAAATCGATAAAGGTGTTAAGGCGTCTATGCCGTTAGCAACGCCTTATGAAGAAGAAAGAAGAGCTAGCAGTTTAATATTTTCTGGTATATATAATTCTACAAGTGGTATTAATAACACTAATCAATTTATACAAGCTGAACCTATAACTAAAGATATAAACCCTATAAACGGTAGTATTCAAAAGTTATTTGCTAGAGATACTGATTTGGTTACGTTTTGTGAAAATAAAGTATTTAAAATATTAGCTAAAAAAGATGCTTTATTTAATGCTGACGGTAATACCAATGTGACTTCTAACCAAGCTGTACTAGGACAATCTATACCTTTTACTGGTGAGTACGGTATATCTAGAAATCCAGAAAGTTTTGCTTCTGAATCATACAGAGTTTATTTTACGGATAAATCAAGAGGAGCTGTTTTAAGATTATCTAGAGATGGTATAACACCTATATCTGAAGCTGGTATGAAAGATTGGTTTAAAGACAATTTATTTAGAGCAACAAATTTAATAGGTAGTTTTGATGATAGACAAGGACATTATAACTTAACTTTAGAATCTATAGATGGTGACGGTATTAATTATGCTTATACTGCTAGTTACACTGAAGAGAAAAGAGGTTGGGTTAGTTTTAAAAGTTTTATACACCAAGACGGTTTAAGTCATAAAAATGTATATTATACGTTCCCTTCTACTAATTATAGCTTAAATACTGGTCTTGATCCTTGGGGTGATCCGTATTCAGATACTGGTGTTAACACAGCTGAATTACATCAACATCACGTAGATATAACTACAAAAAGATTAGTTACTTCAACCGCTCTTGCTGGAAGCGCTATGTTTGCAGTTTCTATTGGTCCCGGTATGATTTTACCAGGAATGAACGTTGAAGGTAATGGAATACCTTATGGCACAACAGTTAGTGGTTATGATGAGGGAAGTGGTTTAGTAGGTTTATCGATACCTAATTATGCAACTTCTGCTTGGCCTATAGCTGGGGATGAAATAACATTTACTTCGCCTAGAAACATGTTTTATGATAATACCAGTCCTAGATACTCAATGGTAAAAACAGTATTTAATCAAGATCAAGGAACTGTCAAACGTTTTAAAACAATAAATTATGAAGGTACACAAGGACAAGTTGTTCCAAAAGGTGGTGCTCTTAATACGGTTAATCAATATCAAATACATGATTCTTTTAGCGGCGTACAACATAACACGGGGTATATAATAGAAGATAACTTTCAAAAAGACGGTTGGTATGTACACAATTTAAAAACAGATATACAAGAAGGAACTATTAGAGAGTTTGCAAAAAAAGAAAACAAATGGTTTGATTATATAAAAGGTGTTGATAAAGGTGGTGGTGATAATTTAGATACTGGTGATTTTTCACTACAAGGATTAGGTTTTGCAACAACAATACTATAGAATATGGCAAGAATAATATTAAAAACAAATTTAGCAAATACTACTTTTAGTGTAGAATCTAAAAGCATAGAAGTAACAAGAGGTGCTTCAACAACGCCAAACCCTATTGAACTATTAATATCTCCTAATAGTGGTTTCGCAATAGATTCTAATAATTTTACTAGTGGCGGTTTGCCTAGTCAAATATCTAGAATTTTATATAGAAATACGCAAGCTATTATTGATACCAATAATAAAGTTGTAGCAACAGTGTATTTTAACCAATTATCTGTTTATAGTGAATCAGAGTCTGTATTTTTACCAATAAGTGGATCTTCAGTAACAACATCAAATGAAATAATTTTAACAGAATCTTCACCTGTTGATGAAAATTCAATTGTAATTTATTCTAATCAAAACAATAAACAAACGTCAACATCAACTGGTTCTATAAATAGAAATAATTATAGTATTAAAGGATCGCCAGGACAAAGTGTAAGTATTTTTTCTAAAACTATATCTGTACCAAGTGGTTATTATTTTTCTCAAGAACCTAAAGCTACATCAAACAGTGAACTAACAAGATATAAAATAGATTCTACGGTTAATAAAGATGAAGATGGTAATATAATATCTAAAACATTTAATGTTTCTGCTATTTTCCCTTCATCACCTTTAAGAAAAAATTATAATGATAATATTAGTTTTACTTATAGATCTTCTAAACTAAAAGATACGTATGGAAAATTATTAAGAGAGGATAAATTAGAAAAAGCAATATATGATATAGATACTGGTAATACCATCGGTTCTGGTGGTGGTATAAAAAGAATTGCTATAAAAGGGGTTCCTGGAACGCCTTTTAAGGTTATTATATCTAACGCTAGTCAACAATCTTATAATTTTGAAACTGGAGGTTTTGAAGATGGTGGTTTTTTATTAGAGGGCACGATACCCCCTACTAAAGCTGGTGTAGGTTATGGTGTTTATAATGCCTCTATAGAAGTACCACCCTCGACAAGTGGTAATACTATAAGTACTACTTTAATATCAAACAATCCAGTTGATCACGAGGCTTTAAAAAATAAGTATGACATTGGTGTTATTGGTGATGGTGGTTATAGAAACACAAGTACTAGTTCAGAAGTAAAAGCTGATGGTACTATTAGAGTTGCGTTAGTTAACGGTGGTGAATCTGCATTTTATATAACTAAACCTATAACTGAAGGTGATCTTTTTACAGCGGATACTTTATATGAACATGAGGGTATTAGTTATTTTATAAGTGGTTTTTATGATGTAGGACCTAATGATTACGGATCTAGTGTTACTGGTTATTTAAGTGAAAGACCATTTAAAATATCTAATCTAAGTGGTGGGGGAACAAGTAACACATTATCTTTTTTAATAACAACTACTGCGGAAAATAAGTTTATAAGAATAAATAGACAACCCGTGTTTAATCAAGACAAAGAGTTTATAAGATGGGATAGCGCGTTTGGTGCTGATGATACAAAAAGCTTTAATTCTGAAGGAGTTTCAATATTAACAGATATTGTTGATGGAGCAGACAGCACGTCTACTTTAGATTTTAAAGGGGCTAAACTTCAAATCGAGGCTGTTGTTGATCCAATTGGTGTTGGTGTTAAACATGATGTTAGTGATGCAGATGATTTACTTGCCTATAAGTTTATGCGTATAACAATATCTGTAACAGGTACTTTTGGAGAAGGAAGTATAAAACCGGCTTTAAACTTAAAAAACTTTTTATCAATTTATACATTATAATATGGCAACTAGAACACTTCAATTTCCTATACTAAACTATTCAATACAACTTGGTGACGACGTGTATTTTGCTGAGCATAACAATAATCAATCAGGTAAAAACACAGCTTTTAACTCTTCAACTGTTGATACAAAACCTAAATTATTAGGTGTAGTAACAAGTGTTAACCATGCATCTGGTACTATTTTAGTTGATGATTTACCTGGTGGATCACCAACTATTAATGGTAATATGTTTTTTATGTTTCAAAAACCAAAAAATATTAACACTTCTGGTATTACAGGATATTACGCAGAAACAGAATATAGAAACGATACAACATTACCTTGTGAAATGTTTGCTACAGCCGTAGATTACATAGAAAGTAGTAAATAACGCTTAAAAAGTGTAACTATTATAGTATTAAATTAAATAAAATGAATGAATTAGATTTCTTAAATGAAATAAAAGAGCTGGAAAAACTAACTAAGAATAATGGATTTACATGTAGAAAGTTAAAAGAGTCTGATTGGGAGACTTTAGTTGGTTGGTGGAAATGGTGGAGATGGGCTATTATGCCTAAAGATTTTTTACCAGAAAACGGTACGGGTGGTTTAATTGTTGAAAAAAATAAAACACCTATTGTTGCTGGATTTTTATACAAAACAAATTCCAATGTTGTTATACTTGAATGGATAGTTTCTAATCCAGAATACAAAAATAAAAATAGAAAAAAAGCAATAGAATTATTAATAACAGAAGCTGAAGATATATCTAAAAAAGAAGGATATAAGTATATGTTTAGTATAGGTAGAAGTAAACACCTATTGGATATACACGAAAAGTTAGATTGGCATGTAGATAGTAGAAGCTCTCACGAAATAACAAAAAAATTAAAATAATATGGCAGGAGTAACAGCATTAGTTGTTGGTGGCGCTATGGTAGCAGGTGGTGTTATCAAAGGAATTAGTGGCGCTAAAGACAAAAGAGCAGCAAAGAAAAAGCAAGCAGCAGCTGAAGCAGCATTAGCAGATGCGCAAGCTGGATTGAAAGCTATAGATACATCTAATCCTTTTGAAGATGCAAAAAATGCTTATGCTGGTTTAGAAAATAAAATGTCTGGACTTGAAAACGTTTATGAAGATCAAGAAAACGTTTATGCAGATGCAGAGAATAAATTCAAAGATCAAAAAAATGCTTTTGATCAAATGGAAAATAAATTTGAAGGCATGGAAAATGCTTTTGAAGATTTAACAGTTAATACACAACAAGCAGAATTTGAAGCACAGCAAAACCAACAGATGCAAGCTAACATAATGTCTAGTATGGGTGCAGCTGCTGGTGGTTCTGGTATTGCAGCGTTAGCGCAATCTATGGCTAATCAAGGTGCTTTACAAGCTCAAAAAGCTTCTGCTAGTATTGGTGCTCAAGAAGCTGACAATGCTAAAAAAGCAGCATCAGCACAACAAGACATTGAAATGGCTACGGCTGGTGAGGCTAGTAAAATACAAACGATGCAAGCTCAAGAGCAAAGTAGATTAGACACTCAATCTAACCAAGCTGACATGGATATTCAAAAAATGCAGATGGGTGCAGAAGAAGCTATGCAAGCTGCTAGATTAGGTGAAGCATCAAGACTTCAAATGGCTGAAGCTACAGAAGCTTCTAAGTTGCAAATGGCTGAAGCACAAGGTGAGATGGAGGTTCAAAAGCTAAAAGGAGAGGGTCAATTACAATCTGCTAGTCTTGAAATGCAAAAACAATCAACATTAATGGATGCGGCGATGCAACAGTCGGCACAAGCTTCTGCTGAAAAACAAGCTGGAGATGAAAAGATGTGGGGAGGTATTGGAGATGCAATCGGAGGTGTTGGTAAAATGCTTAGTGATAAAAGAGCAAAAGAAAATATAATAAAAATAAAATATTCTGATTCAGGTATACCTATATACCACTTTAACTACAAAGGTAGTGATAAAACTTGGAGCGGAACTATGGCACAAGATTTATTACAACTTGGAAGAGAAGATGCTGTAGAAAATAATAATGGATACTATACCGTAAACTATAATTTAATAGACGTAGATATGAAAGAAATAAAACCATCACCATTAAAACAAATAAACGAAGGGGGAGCAATGGGTTCTAACCCTCAAGAACACAATAATAAAGTAAAACAACAAACAGATGCTGGTTTAGATATATTAAGTGGTGCTCAAGCTAGAAAAAACTGGGAAGAACTTCAGCTTGATATAAAAGATATCGAACCTGAAAGCATGAAGATGAGGAAGTTGAAAGACCAACTTCTTAGAGATAAAGAAAGAAAACTATACGAGTCTAACAAAGGTGGTCAAATATCGCTGCCAGAAGCTTATTCTAAATGTGGTATATTAATTGTTAAAAAATACAAAGAACAATATTATCAAGCTTTAATGAATGATGATGAAGAGCAAATGGGCGTTGTAAAGTCTCAACTAGCAATGTTATCACAAAGTGTTAATGTTGTTAAAGATAATATACAAGAGTTTTACGAAGATCATTTTGAAACAGAAAGTTTATTGTCAAAAGGCGTGTCTGCTCAACAAGTAAGTTTTGCAACACAAATGTATTGTAAAAACCCAGAGTTAATTGTTGTTTACGCTGTAGAAGAAGATGTTATAAATGGACGTACCGATTATTATGGAGAATTAGTTAAAGTAGATGCTCAATATTGCGTTGTACAAGACTTTTATAATAACCCTGTTTTAATACACATAATGGATGGTAATAAAGATATGTTTATTAGAAACAATTTAAAAGCTATGGAGTATATAAACTTTTTAAACGAAACGTTTGAAGAGGCTCAAAAGGCAAATGCTAGTAAATCCGCTACAAAAATTGATTTAGGTAGAATAAACTATAAAATAGATACCATGTTTGGTTTTAATGATGGAACAGCATCAAAAGAGCAAGATGAATTAGTTTTAATGTTTTGTCATGATAGCGAGGTATTAAGAGATGGTAGCACATTTAGACGTCATTTATATGAACATCCTAATATTCAAAATTTAAACTATGGGGGTTTTGATTGGGAAATGTTAGAATTTAATCCACCTTTAGGCCCTGGTGATAAAAACTATTGGCATGATGAAATAGATAATATTGATAGATTGATGTTAGTAGACGCTATAGTCAATATTGATAATCCATTTTTCAATATGAAGCTATTAAGAACTTTAGTTAAAGAGTACTATACTTACAAACTAGAAAACTCTTGGTGGAAAGGTATGGGATTTGAGCAGGGCAAATTAGATATAATGCGTTTAAAACAAAATGAATTAAGAAAAGCTAGATTTAAGAAAGCTCAAGCAGAAGCAGCTAAAAATGGACAAATAGACTTTTTATTTGATGGTAAAGTTTATAAAACAGGTATGACACCAGCTAAAGTTAAAAAACAAGAAGAAGAAAGAAAAGAAGCAGCTAAAAAAGCTAATCCAGGGTTAAATCAATAATAAATTAATATGCTTAAAAAATCATCACCGTTAAAACATAGAGAGGGAGAGCATTTAATTCTTAATGAAAAAGCTCATGAAGAGGCGCACGCTAATGAGGAAAACAAAACTATAGGTGTTAATCCTACCACTACTTTTTCTGATGGAAATCAATCTTTTCAATTAGACGATATAAACCAAATATGGTTTGATGGTGATGGTAACATTGTAGATGATAATGATGTTCCGGAAAAACTTAGGAAAGAAAATCAAGAAAAACTTGCAAAAAGCGTATTATCAACGGGTAAACAGTATGAAAAAGTTTACGACCCAAAAACTAAAGGATACAAATATAAATTAATTGGAAGAGGAGAAGATCAAGTTGCTGAAAATTCTGCCATACAAAACGCAGAAGCATTTAAAGCTACACCAAAACAAATTGAAAAAGCTTTAAATTTTGCCGATAAAAATATTGAGTTAGCTCTTGAACAAAGAGAAAAGTTTAAAATTCAAAAAAATAAAGAATTAGGCTTAGATGCTAATGGTAACAAATTAATGATAACATTACCAAATGGTACAAAAATACCAGCTACACCTACACAGGGAATGCCTCAAAAACCAATTGGTTATAATCAATTAAATAGAAATCACCCTATAAGAGTTAGATATGACGAAAATCTAAAAGCTTGGGAAGATCAAAATAAACATTTAAAAGAATTAAAAAGAGCTAGAGATACAAATCCAATGTGGAAGTATCTTCAAGATGCTGAACATTCTTTAAAATATACTACTGATGAAAATGGAGATGTAATTAGAAATCCAAACGCTAAGCAAGATGTTACTGATGAGAATATAATAAAAGAAGCTAAATCAAGATATTTAGAAGATCAAAAAAGAAAGTATTTACAAAAAAATGTTGAAGAGTGGATTGATAGCCAAGATGGTGTTGGTGTAAACATGCCTCAAACTCAAAAAGACGAAATAGCTAAAAATGAAATAGCTATAAAAAAGTTAAACGCCCAACAGCAAAAAGATATAAAAACATTAAATTCAACAGCTCAACTTTATCTCGATGTAAATGATCAAATGGGATTATTGAAAAACGGTGGTATTGATGCTAATGGTAAGGAAGTACAAGGATTTGATAATAGGGATAGGTATTTTGAAAACGAGTTTAGTAAAATTAAAGATAAAATTGCTAAAATGGGTGTTGTAGACTCAAACTCATCAGAAGCAACCATCGCTAAGTATAATAATTTAATTGAAGAAGGTAAATCTCTTACTGAAAAATATGAAAAATATTTAGTAAATAAAAATAATTTTATAAAAAAGTTTGAAGACTTAGAGAGAACAAGAGATGGTTATAAGAAAAACTACGATCAACTAGCTGTAAAGACACAAGAGTTTAGTGAAAACGGCGAAGATCTTTTAGCTTATCATAATTTAATGAAAAGAAATGGCCATTTGTTAACAGGCGCTGGGGCTTGGGCGGTGGCTAGCGCCGCAGAAATATTAAGTGGTTTAGAAGCTGATGCGGCTGAAATTATTATGCTACCACAAGGGTTGAGAAATGACAGGATGTTAGGTGATAATCCTATAGCACAATATTTAATTGCTAAGGCAGATCAGTTTGAAAAGTTTAGAGGCGGGCAACCAATTCTAGATAAAAACGGAAATTATATTGGTGACACACCTGGTTATAAAGATAAAATAAATAAATTCGCGGAAAGTTTACATAATCAAGTACAATTACCGCAATTATATGATGATATAGAGACTTTAGGAGATTTTGGAGAATTTGGAGTTAATGTTTTAGCAAATTTTGCTCCTCAACTTGCTTTAATGAGTGTAAGTAGAGGGAAATCTTTATATTTACTAGCGGGATCAGCAGCTGGTGGTTCTTTAGATGAATCTAGAAGATCAAATAAATTAGGACAAACAGATTATAGTTTAGGACAAAGAGTTGTTCATTCTCTTATGATGGCGGGATCTGAGTACTGGTCTGAAAAGTATACTTTAAACTTGTTAAAAGGAACTAATAAATATGTTAAAAGAAGAGTTGCAGATGGTTTTGAGCAAGCAATTAAAAAAACCTTTACACCTCGGAATTTAATGGTCGCAACAAATAGAATGCTTGGTGAAGGTGTATCGGAAACAAATGCAAAGTTATTTGGAGAAAATGCTGCAGATATATTTGTTTATGGAAAAAGAAATAAAAGTTTACTTGAAGGTTTAGATGAAGCTTTTGTTTCTGGTGTGTTAATGGAACGTGGTATAGCTTTGCCTGGTGTAGCTCGTAGATTGAGCATGCCGTTTATAGGTAATCAATATGATTCCAAACTACGATCTTGGGAAAAATCTAAAAGAGATATAGAAAAAGCTTTAGAAACAGAAGGTTTAAGTGAAGATGTTAAAAAAGATTTACGTAATAAATATTTAGACATACAGCAAAAACAAGACGAATTCATTAAAAAACATCATGAAAATGTAGACATGATGACAGAAGATGAGGTTGGGGATTTAATAGACTTAGATGTTAAACTACACAATATTAAACAAGCTGAAGACAATATTAACAACGATAAATCTTTAACCAAAGCACAAAAAGAAGATCTTGTTAAAAAGAATAGAGCTGAAGAGCAAGATATTCTATCTCAAAAAAACAAGATAATACATAAATACGAAGATCCTGAAACTAGAAAAAAACGTGAAGAGGAATACGAAAAACAAAAAGAGGTTATAAAGGCTAAAATAGCTAAGTTTAATAAAAGACAAATAAAAGGTTTTACTGAAACAAATGCTTCTGCTAGAGGAAAATTTAAAGAATTTGAAACCGTTGAAGAACAACAAGCGTTTTTTAATGATCAAATATCCGAAGCTAACACTAAAGATAGAGCTGAGATACAAGAAATGCGAGAACTTTTAGAAAACCCTAATATTACTAGACAGGATAGATTAACAATTCAAAATAATCTAGCGGCTTTAAGAAAACAAATAGATGCTAGAAATAAATACTCTAAAACAGCTTCTAGTGAGTTTGGTTTTATAGGTCAACAGGCAGATGGAAGTTTTCAAATATATGTAAACAAAGAAAACGCTTTATCTGTTGGTGGTAATATAAATGTTGGTGCGCATGAGTTTTTGCATGGTGTTTTGTACCAAACAGCTAGGGGAGATTCTAAAATTCAAAAGCAATTAGGAGATGCTGTAATAGATTATATTGCAAACGAAAAAGGAGGATTTAGTCAAGAGTTTATAGATAAAATGGAACCATATCAAGGTGACGCGAATTTTGGTGAAGAAGTTATTACTGTAATGTCTGAATCTATATTAGACGGTAGTTTAAAGTATAAAGAAGGATTCTTTACAAAAGTAGGAGATATTATACGACAAACTTTACAAAGATACGGTTTAAAAGATATAGAATTTAATACAGGTAAAGACGTATATAATTTTATAAAAGATTATAATGCTTCTATAGAAAAAAACTACGATAGTAAAGCTATAGACCGTATGATGGACACTGGAGCTCAAGGTAAGCTTTTAGAGGGTAGAAAAGGTGGTAGAGATATAATGCAAGCATCTAAAGCTCAAGCCGATAAAGTTCAAGATATATATGCTAAAAAAGGAGCAGACGGAGCTGGTGAGATAGCTATGGAGTATAGAGGTATGGCTGAAGAGATATTTAAAAGAAATCTTAATTTAGCACCATCAGAAGATATAAGAAACAATTTATTAGATAACAAAGAAGATATAATTGGTGATATATTATATAATCCTGGAACTGAAACCGCTAAAGCAAGAACTGTACTTGGTTTGGTAAATGATTTTCAAACTAAAAAACATAAGTATGGAAACGTAGCTGCCTATATAAATCAATTTTTACCACAAAGAGCTAAAGAAATATTTGCTCCTTATGGCGTTGACATGGCTATCACCAAGTCTCAAGAACAAGAAGGTATTAGAGAGAAAGTGGCTAAGATAGCCGCGGAAAAAACAGCTAAACTATCTGAGGATTCTTTTAAGGGCCATAAAATACATGAGAAGTTGGGACAAGGAGATCCAAGAGTTAGAAAACTTGTTAAAAAATACCAAGAAAATGTAAAAGCAATAGCTAAAAAAATGTCTATTGAAGAAGTTAGGAATCTTAAGTTTAAAGATGTAGAAGGTAAGGGTCATAAAATAATAGCTGAAATACTAGGTATTGATGCTGCTAAATTAGACCCTGATAATAAAAAACAATTCCATGCTAACTTGCGATATGCTGGTACTGTAGAAGATGGTAACGAAACTTTATCTGCTCAAATGGTTATAGCTAAAAATCCTCTTGCTTTTAAAATAGCAATACCAAAGCATCACACTACTAAAAGAGTTAAAACAAACAAAAAAGATGCTAATGGAGATTGGATATATGAAGAAAGACCACACGAAGCTATCGGTATACCAGGTTCTATATTAAAACCATATATGATCAAAGGTAAAAGAAAAGGTAATTTAACGCCTTTTACTCTTGATAAAGAAATGATGGATGATAAAAAGTTTTTAGAACCAATAGGTGTTATAGATGGAAAATCTTTCAGAGAAATGAAAGGTAAGGAACAACAAACTATTTTAAATCTTGCTACACTACTTGATAAAACAATGACTTATCAAGCCATTAAAGAGCAAAAGTTAGAAGAAGGATATACACTTGATGATACTAAAACAATTTCTGATGGTGTAAGTGAGTTTTCGTTTAGTAAAGCTGTTAGAAAGCTTAATCCTAGTCAAACTGAAATTTTTTATACAAAACTACCAGAACTTGGTGCCACTGTAAATCCAGCACTAAAAGATTACACTAAAGTTTCTGAAATGAAAAAAGCTTTAGAAGAGGTTTATGGTAAAGATTTGCCAGCGCCCGTTAAAACAGCTATAGCAAAAGATTTTGTAGGTTTAATTAAGAGATATCAAAACGTTATCGCTAATAACCAAACTATAGACGAGGGAACTTGGACTGAATATATAGCTGATAGCTTTAATCAAGAGGCTGATAACATAGTTAAAATGCTTAATCTTGAAATTGATGGTAAAAAAATATCCGCCGCTTCTATATATGACAATCAACAAAATATAGAAAGAGGTAGAAGAAAGCTTATTGAATACGGAAATAATCTTGTTAAACAAGGTAAATCTTTAGAGGAGGTTGCTAGAATAATGGCTATACTAAAACCAATGTACGCTGGTAACTCTAAAGTTGGTAGAGGTATGTTTACTACTGACAAGAACGGTAAATTACAAATGGTAGAGGGTATAGAGTTTGGAACTCCTAGAAATCAAATATTTGAAAGTGTGCCTATGTTTGAGAAATGGGGAGTTATGCAAATTGACGGCATGACGCCTGAAATATGGAAAAACGCTAATACAAAACTAAAGGCTCAAAATTCTAAAGCTGCTATAAAAGATAGAGATTTTGACGGTAGACTAGCAGAAGCTAAAGAAGCTAGACAGGTTATAGATAGTATGATGAAATTCTTAAATAAAGAAGGCAATGATCTTGATATAGCAATGTTTATGATTAGTAATTTATCTAGCATGGACGCTCCGCTTAGAAGAGCAGCTAACTTACAATATATAGCTGATAGCGTTTTAAACATGGAAGATATAGGGAAAAATGCAGAGTACGAGCATATGATACCAGCTAATTATATGGCTTTAAAAATTATCGACCAATATAAAAACAAAGGTGGAATAAAAAACTTAGATAATTTTTATAAAAACTACAATGTAGCTATTATACCTAAAACTATGGATAAGGTTTTAAAATTACAAGGATTACAAAGTAAGATGATGCCTGGTTATAATTTTGAAACAGACCCATCAACCAATAGATATTATAACTTTTTAACCAATGGTTTTGATGATATAGTTTCTATAAGAGATATTAATAGTAACGAAATCGTTGGTCCTCAAGTTCAATATAGTAAAGGTATAAAACAAAACAAAGTGCTAAGCAAAGCTATGCAATTTTCAAAAAAGAAAAACAAACCTCGAGGTATTACTGTTTTAGACTTTGATGATACATTAGCTACAACTAAATCTTTAGTTAAATACACAACGCCAAATGGTAAAACTGGTACTTTAAACGCTGAGCAATACGCTGCTACTTATGAAGATTTATTAGACAAAGGTTATAAGTTTGATTTTTCAGAATTTAACAAAGTTGTAAAACCACAGTTAGCACCACTGTTCAACAAGGCAATGAAACTACAAAAAAAGTTTGGTCCTGAAAATATGTTTGTATTAACAGCTAGACCACCACAAGCACA
>CEQV01015356.1_pt1 | contig 23846 bp, 9 predicted proteins | sample 530971 | NCBI WGS metagenome assembly CEQV01 (sample SAMEA2621173, study PRJEB7988) | marine metagenome | biome: marine biome (ENVO:00000447); feature: deep chlorophyll maximum layer (ENVO:xxxxxxxx); material: "saline water (ENVO:00002010), including plankton (ENVO:xxxxxxxx)" | depth 100 m
GCACCTAAACTAAACATAGTTACAGACTTACCGTCTGACAAAGAAGTTACCTCACCCACGGTTTTACCGCCACTAATTAACAATTGTCTAACAGCTTGATTAGTTATCATTTTACCAGTTAAATTAGCTAATGCTAATACTCTAGCTGATGTGTTTCTATCTGTACGGATAGGTTTACCATCTATAATACCAAATGTTTCTAAAAACTCTTTTTTATCTATTTTATTTTTTTGCTGTACTGCTAAACCAGCTTTACTACCAGTTTTAACCATTTTAGCTCTATCAGTTTTAGTATAAAACGCTTTTAATAAAGTATTGGGAACACCTGTGGCTGTACCACCGGCTGTAGCACCCTCTGGTAACATATTGATTAATAAATTTGCGTTTTTATTAATAAACATTTGGGCTGATTGTAACTCTTTTTTTGTTAAATTAGCTAGGTTTTTTATTTTTTTAGGAGCTATACCAAACATCTCGCCTGTTATCTCAGGAATTTGATTTTTTAAAGTTTTAAAAGTCTCTTTATTAAAATCTATTTTAGGCATTATTTTCTTAATAGCTTTTGCGACTTCTTCTGTAACACCTAATCTATCTGCTAAAACTATTTTCTTTTTCTTAGGTTTTGTTTTAACCTCCTGTGTAACTTCTTCAGCTGCTATATCAACTCTTTCTGATATATCTTCGATAAACTCTTCACCCAATACTCTTTTTGATGCCTCAATAGCTCTCGCTGGTAAAAACTTATTTATATAAGCAGCTAACGGCACTCCTGATTCTGGTTTGTATTCCCTAATTAAATCCAATATACCTCTTTCACCTATTTCAATTTCACTCATTAAAAGTTCCTTATCATAATTAGGAGCCTCTCTTCTTCTTTCCGCTATTCTACTCGTAATAGGTTTAAACTGTTCTATAATATCCATAGCGCCACCTTCACCTTGTTCTTCGTATATACGCTGAACATTGTCAGAAGCGGCTTTATTAGTCATACCTTTAGATAATTTACTTATTGCTTCTTCCTCAGGTATTGTGGCTGCTACTTTTTTACCTTGCTCAACTCTTTTGTTAAACGTGTCTATATATCTTAACACATCTTTAGTTGTATTCATATCTAACAACGTATGGTTATCACCATGAACCATTGCTCTTACTTTATTTATAAAAGATTTAGCAGCGTACAAGGGAGATGATTTTTCTTCTTTTAACATTCCAGCACGTTTCATTGTACCTAATAATGTTAATAATTCTGTTTGATCAACAACTTTATTTTTATTTACTTTATCACTGTATTGATCTACTCTTTGTTTAAATTGGTTATATGTTTTCTTATCAATATCACCTCTTTTATATAGCTCTTTCACGTGTTGTTTTAGTGCTGTTACTAGAGGTTTATGAGAAGCAACAACTTTACCGTCTTTAACCAATCCCTTATTTATATCATACTTGTGCTGCAATTCATGGATAGCAACTTGCATAGCGTCAGCTTTTTCCAAATCATTACCATAAAGCATGTTAAGCCTTCTATTATTTTCAAAAGTTATAATATCATTACCAACAAACGTTCCATTAGCACCAATATTTAAGCTACCATCTAAATTCTTTTTTGTTTTTGCAGATTCTATTATTTGTTTCTTTTGCATCTCAGCCGTAATAACAGTTCCGTCTTTTAACTTTTTATCTTTTAACTTACCAGATTTGATTGCCTCGTCTAAATACTTATTTAGATCTTGTTCCATGTTTTCGCCATCAAATCGCTTTACTTTACTACCTAACCCTTTAACTAAATTGTCATAATAAGCGGCTCTACCATAATTCCAAGCTTGTTTCATCGCGGCGCTTTCTTCTAATCCTTGTTCTTTAGCGGTTTCTTTTAGTTTGTCTTCTCTTTTTCTAGCTGGAGACTCTAATATAGCGTCTTTTTCAGATTGCAAATCGTTATATTCTTTATTTAGTTTTTTCGATTCTCTTAGTATAGACTTATTTTCTTTTCCAATAGCTCCTAATTGAGCATTTCTTTTCCATATTTCTCTTTGCTTTCTATCTACTTCAAAAAGATTTTCTACTTGTTTACTGTCAAGATCTGCTATTTTATTAAAACTACTTATGTCGTGTACTTCAATTTCTTTTAGTATTTCTGCTTGTCTAGCTTTAATAACATCAGCTTGTTTTTTATTTATACCTCCCTGTGATCTATTGTGACTTTGGTTTAGTATAAAATGATTTTCTGCATATTCGCTTTTTAAATCTCTAAATTTTTTAGTTTCTTCTCTTGTTTGAAGAGCGCCTCTAAAAGCATTACGAACTCCCCCAGCAACACCAGGTCCACCTATAGCCATAGATGTTACAAAGACACTAGCGAAGAAATCTGGATCAAGCCCTTCTATTAAACTCTTATTTTCTTTTAATATCAAAACGTCCATTAAGTTATGACCGACCTGCGTTGCAGTTTCCTCTAGCATCTCTGTACCAGGCACTTTTAATATAAAGTTTTTAGCACGATGTAAACCTGATTTAAACGTTAACGGACCTACTACTTTAGATGTGCCATATAAATCTTCAATCCAACGCATAGTACCCATTCTTTCTGCAACAGCGGCAATACCACCATACGTCATCCCCATAAAAGCTCTTTCTGCTTGACTATAGTTTAAAGCTTTTTCATTAAATTCTTTTTGCTCCTCCAACCTTATTCTAACATCTGGAGTTGTGTTCTCATCAGCTAAAGCCTCATCTATAAACTTTATGTTTTCCGCAGCATGTTTTTGAGCGATTTCCATTTCAGATACCTTTCCCATTCCTTCAACGCCAAAGAAAGTACCTAACACCGCTCTCCCCGCCCATTTAGCAGCTTGCTTACTACCGGTCTTAACTGCTAAACCATATGCACCAGCTGTTGATACACTAAGTATATTATTTCCAAGCTGTTCTCCAACAAAATCACCGAAACTATTCCAACTGTTAATATCTTCAAATTTAGTATCCTGTGGTAAATTAGCTTCCTTTTTCTGTTTTAAACTTTCTACATAATCTATATGTGAAACATAACTATCTTTTAAATATTTTGAAATTTCAGAATCTTTACCAAGTGTTTCTTGAGCGCCTAGTGCTACTATAGCCTTACCAGCTCCAAAAAGCTCTCCAAATATATCTCTTTCAATAGATAAACCTACTCTATAACCCCAATCGTAACTTTTATCTAAAGCGCTTAGCGCAGCTACTCTATCGTCAAACTTAGTAGCCATTGTTTTAAAATCATTTAAACGTTTTGACATAACTCTATTTTTAGCCAAAACTTCTTTTCTAGTATTTATATCTATATTGGGATCGTTAATAAATGTTGATAAATCATCAACTGATTTAATATTTAAGCTTTTCAAATATTCTTCATAAGCAGCATAATCTTCTTCTAAAACAGTAGATAAATCTGTTAAGTATTGATTTTGCATTTTAACAGTTTTCTCAGCAATACCTTTCTTTTGTTTCTGTGTTTGGAAAACAGTTTTGTTACTTGTATAACCTCTGTGATCTCTCCATCCGCTAGTTAGTTCTTTTGCTAGATCTTCCTGTTCGCCGTATAAATCTATAAAATCAGTTGAATATAATCCCCTTTCGTCCTCATCCATAGCAACACCATCATAAAAACTATCACCGATTTTAATATGGTCATTTTGGTCTAAGTATAGTTTTTTTAGACGACTAGATCTTTTAGACGTTTCTTCATTTTTAATATCCTCAAAACCTTTTGAAAGATTTTCTGGTATATCTTCTGTTTTTAAATCTCCAGTTTCTAAATATTTTTTGTATAAATTATATTTGTCTTTTCCAAAATAATTTATTAAATCTTCTTCTTCTGTGTTTTTGTATTCAGTATCTGTGCCTTGTACTGTTATATTACTATGTATACCATAACTAGGTCTATCAATACCGCTAAAGGTTACGGGTGCTTGAGTTTCGTCAATAGCTCTAGGTCTAAATAGATTGTCTGTATTAAAAAAACTATTTAAGATATTCTCTTTTAAAACTGGATCTTTGTCATAAGTTACAGCATCATCTATTAGAGGTAAATTTCTTACTATATCCTTGCTGTCTTTCGCTTCTGGTAATGCCAAAGAACCATTTTCCAATATGGACCCCATATCGCTTGACTCCGCAGTCGGGTCCGCACTTGCAGAGTCGCTTGTCTTTCCCACTTTAGTAGCATTGGGAAAATCTTTAAAGAATTTTTCTAGTTGATCAGGACTAACTTCATATCGTTGTCCATTGACCTCGTAAATTTCAAACATATTATTTATCTATTTGAGTTATATTGTGTGTTATTTGGAGCGTATAATTGTGTAAAACCTAATGATGGTTTTAATTGTATAAACGGCATTTCTTCAAAACTTGCTAAGGTAGCTATTAATGATTGCATTATTCTATGTTCTGGTAATACATTTCCATTTGGATCCATTCCTATAACATCTCCATTATTCTCTCCACCTTCAATAAGCCAAGTGCCGTTTGATTGAGGTATATATTGTTGTCCCCCGCCTAAATCTATTTTTGTTCTATTTTGTATATTGTTTTTAATAGTACTAACAACCTCTTTATCCATATATCTATGAGCGCCAACTTGTACGCTATTGCTACCACCATTATTTTTACCAGCTCTCATTTTCTTTAATCTCGAGTTTAATTGAGATTGATAATCTTCTTTAGCAAATTGCATCATTTTACCAGACACATATTCTCTTAACTCGGTTTCGTTAAAACCACCAGCTTCGTCCATACCAGTTACAGCGCCATCAATTGAGTCGTGTTTCTGCCACACATTCATCCAACTATCATTTTTACCTTTATGACTTTCTCTCCACATTTCGGCAATAGTTTTGTCTTGCCCAAATAAATCATCGTGAGCGGCTGAAATTAAAGTGTCTTTATTAGCTAACAATTTATCAATTGTTCTTCTATATTTTGCCTCATCAAATTTATGATCACCACTTTCAAGCGCTGCTTTAACGCTAGTGTTTATAGCATTATCCCAATTATCAGCAACAGCATCAGCTCTCATAACATTACCTTCGTCTAATTCATCTAATCCAACAGTTGTTACAGCCCCGTTGGCATCTTTTAATCTAATTACTGGATTTAAATACCCTTCATTTTCTGGATTACTTTCGACAAACAATTCGTAAGACAACTCGTTGTCTTTATCAACTAATTGATCTAGTTTTGTTCTATCTGCACCTTTAGAATATGTACCGGCTTTAATAGCTTTTAAATGCTCTGTAGTAAGTCCATTTACTTTTTTTAATTGACTAGCTAATCTTTGAGCATCTGAATATAAAGCTCGTATTTTATTTTTATCACCTTGTTGCTTTGCTACATCCATTTGAGTATTTAACTGTCCTAATACATCATTAACAACTTGAGAAGCCTGTGGATTTAATCCATCCATTGCGTTTATCAAAGCTGTTTCAGCTCCTTCTTCATAACGCGCGGCATATTTACCAGCTTTTTCTTCTAATTTAACCTTATGTTGCATCCATTCTTGAGCTGCTTGGGTAGCTATAATTGTAAATTGGTAAAACGGATCAGACATTAAATCAGCCTGTTCCTGTGCTTGAAAATATCTATTATATGCGTTTACTATTCCTTGATCTGCCATTAATTATTATTTATTGATTTTAATTTTTTCTGAAGTTTAACAACGTCTTCTTTCATTTCTGGAATCATACTATTGACTGGCACGCCGTTTATTCTGTAACCCATATCTTGAGTTAATAGATCATAACTAAACTCAACTCCATTATACACTCTAACACTAACAACATCGGTTTCTTTTATATCTTTAGCCCTTATTCCACTAACCTTATGCATGTCACAACAATTAACTTTTCTTACCGTGTCTTTATCTTTAATTGTAATTTCATAAAATCTTTTTGAAGTAGGGTCTTCTAAGTATTCATGTTTTTGTAAAACTTTTACTGGTATTCCTTCGTAGCCAATAATAATATCTCCAGGTTTTATATTTTCTATTGCTATAGGTGATTCTAATGTATCTATAAGAGTTCCTTTAGGTAAACATTTTTTTATCACTTTAGTTACAATAGTACTTACCATCTGACTTCTACCAGCAGATCTTGTTGCTGAAGCTTGTTTGCTAGCAGCGGCACCACCTAATGAAGCTTGTAACAATGTAGATATTCTATCTTGCTCCAATTGTTGTACATATATATCACCCTCTCTTTCCTTCATTTGTAATTCGTGATCCATACCTCTTGTAGCTAAATCAAGACTAAGCTCTGTGCCTAAATATTGCTGTTGTAATTGTCCAGCATAATCTCTTTGCTGTCTATCTAAATCCATTGCGGTTATCCTTGCGTCTCTATCTGCTTGGTCAGCCCAATCTCTCTGTCTTAAATCTTGTGCTCCAGCCCAATCTCTTGTTCTTAAATCATCTTGATCGGCCCAATCTCTCTTCATCGCGTCTAATTGCATTGCTTTATCAGCTGTCATTAAATCTAATTTAGCTGTTTCACCTCTTACTAATCTATCCATATCACCAGCATAACCTCTTTCAAGTTGATCTAATCTAGATGCTTCTGTAGCGCTTAACGTTCCAAGTCTCGCTTTTTCTTGTAACTCTCTAGTTTGCATTTGCGATTCCTCTTGCATTCTCATAGTGTCTAATCTAGAGGCTTCACCCCTTGTTAATCTGTCTATATCACCTCTTTCCGATCGTTTTAATCCTTCTATTCTCGCTGCTTCACCAGCTTCCATTTGTTCTAATCTAGCTTGTTCTCCAGCTCTTAATTGATCAAGTTTAGCGGCTTCACCTCTTTGTAACATGTCAATTCTAGTAGCTTCTTGTTTTCTCATTTTTTCATTATCAACCTCTTGTCTTGCTATGTCTACAGATTGTGATCTAGCGTCTTCTGAAGCTTGATTTGCTAATGTTTGTGCTAAACCAGCTATACCAGATCCACCAGCAGAACCAGACAGAGCATCCATTATATCCGCTCTTGCTTGAGATTGTTTTTGAGCAGCAAATTCCGCGGCTTCTGTTGAAACACCAAGCTCTTCCATTTGGTTTTCCATACCAGCATATTGATTTTTTAAATTAGCATACTGATTTTCCATACCGGTATATTCGTTTTTCATATCAGCATATTGCTCTTTCATTCCTTGGTATTGATTTTGAGCACCAGCAAATACGTTTTGTTGATCAGCGAATACATTTTCCATTCCCTCGAATTGATTCTCCATGTCACTATATACATTACCCATACCTTCGTAAGCATTAGCTACATTTGCATATTCGTTTGTCATACCGGCGTAAGGATTTGCTCTACCAGCATAAGGATTTTCCATACCAGCATAAGGATTTGCTCTATCAGCCATTGTGTTTTCCATGCCAGCGTATACATTAGTAGCGCTAGCAAATGGATTAACCACGCCTTCCATTGTATTTTGAAGATTTAAGTATGGGTTTTCATACTTTTGCTTCATATACATATCTTCGTATTTCGCGACTGTTCCAGATCCTAAACTTGATTTTGGAGTTGATGGTTTCTTTTTGCTACCCATATTATTTTTATTTTAGTTTTTCATAAGCTTTGTGATGTGTGTATATAAGATGGTATTTTTCAGGTAATACATTATACCCTAACTCTTGGCATCTACTAACAACACCTTTATATGTTGTCATCGCCCAAACCATTCTACAACCTTCTTCCAAGGCTACTTCAGAACATGTTTGGATTAAATCGATAATCATTTCGTATCTATCTCTGTTCTTGTAATCTGGATCTGAAATTAAATAATCAACATATCCTATATCTGAATTTGTTAAATATACGTATGCTGCGGCTATTATTTTACCTTCTTTCTCAACTACAAACCCTCCTAATCCTTTGTTTGGTAATAATCCAGAATCAGGAACTTCAATATCTTTATAATATTCCCACCATTTAATTAAAGTGGGATAGTCTTCTACTCGCACGGGGCGAATAATATAATTTTTTTCCATTTTATTTAATTTTATATAATTTAGTATATATATAGTTACACTTTTTGAGTATTATTTACTACTAGGAGACATTTCGCAACCCACAGAAAACAATTCAGCTCTTGATGTGGAATCATTTTTCATTTCAACTTCAGCATAATAACCCCTAACACCAGATATATTTATTTTATTCTCTTTACCAAAAAACACATAGTCCCCACCATTTGGTGTTTGCGCTTCCGCGTCAATATCAACCACAATGGTGTAATGTTTTGCCCCCTTAGACAAACTAATACATTTACCAAATCTATATATATCTCCAGTTTGTTTTTGTGTTATAGGGTCAATTCTAACGAAATATATAATATCCCAAGCACCGTTATCAATGTTAGTTGTATTGTTAGCAACATTTGTTGGTTTAGCTTGTAATGACACGTTTATTGGATTTGGTAATGTTAAAGTTGCTGTTGCCATATTATGCGTGGTTTAAAATATCATTAATATTTAAAGTTATATACGTATGTCCACCAGCATCATAACCGTGCTTTATTGTAATCTCTCCTGATATTACAACTGTTTTTGGGCTAGGACTATTATCTATAGTATACGTTAAATTATCATATGACACTATAGAAGCTACTGTTGGATCAGTGTTTGTTGAACTTTGACCTGTAACCTGTGTAAAATCATCTGCTGTAAAAGTTCCGTCAGCAGATATAGCATTAGAATGTGAACACGAGAACGAAAAAGCTGCTTTATGTGTAGTAGCTCCTCTAGTGTTAGAAAAATAATAATATTTATTTGTAACAGTATTAGCTGGTAAAGTCCAACTAGTGTCACTGGTTTCTATTATTTCTAATTTAGTTTGTTGTAACGGCCATTGATCTATAAATATAGTTGTTGGTGTTTTTGTAAGTTGGCCACTAAAAGTACCACTTTTAAATTCACTTAGTAAAATTCTATATTCAAGAGTTAATGATGATTCTGGAAATTTTATTGCTTTTTCGAATTTACCATTTAATGGTATAGTAGCTATCTCTTCTTTTTGTATAAATTGAGCTCTAGCTTCAGGCGACAATCTAGGATGTGTAGTAACAGCTAGTTTAAATTTAGTATTATGATCTCCAAAAACCTGTAATAATCTAGACTCTCCTTTTGGACGTATATCAGAGATATTCATTTTATAACTATAAATTTTACCAGTTGTAACCACTTTACTATTTACTGCCTCGGCAAAAAACTCGATAACATCTGTTGTTGGTAATGTTGTTAATGGTCTTCTATAATTTACAGTAAATGTATATGAATTATCTACAGTGTCTTTAGCTAAAGTATAGTTATAATTATTTGGTTCACTAGTTTTTTGAAAACTAATAACTGGTACTTTACTAAAAACACAATCAGTATTAGGTGTAAACTTTCTACTAGTTATTATAGCAGAGCTAGTATTTGGAACACCGTCTAAAGATACTGAAGTAGTAGAACTTTGACTATCCGTTATATTAAGAAGATTTGTTTTTATTGTTACGTTCGCCATATTATTGATCTATTGCTAAAGTTGGTTCGCCAATTATATTTAAATAAGATTCTATATTAAAATCTGGAAACGGATCTGATGAAACACCATAGTTCACGGTAATAGGTATTTTAACAACATTAGCATAGTAACCCGACCCTGATGTTCCCGCTCCTAAATCTGTAATTGTTCCAACTTCTACCATGTCGTTTGAGCTTCTAACCTGAAACTGACTAGCTGCTACAGCATACTTTAAACCGTTAACAGTTTGACTATGTATATAAAAATCATGGGTTGTTGCCACTAGACCTGTTGAACCAACCTCTTTATTTGTTTTTATCTCAGTAGTTGTTTGTGTTCTATCCGTTGAAGATGTGTTTACCACAAAAGTAACATCATCAACCTTAGGTGTTATATTTATACATTTTATATTTTTAACCGTACCACTAGTTTCAGCGCTTTTATAAAAATGTATACCTTCACCTTGCTCACCAAACGTTCCTTGAGAATACTTATTATCGTTATATGTAAAATATCGATAAATTTTTCCATTATCATTTCTTTCTGCAGTGTTAATTGCACTACCATCAACCATATTAGCCCCATAAAAACCAGATGTAGCGCTACCAGAGTAGTTTTCTATTTCAGCTTCTATATAGTATCTATTACCTCTTTGTAACCCACCAATAATATTAGTTATATAATATAAACCAGGTCCATCTGTATCTTGAGGTGTATTTGCAGTGTGTTCAATCCATGATATTTGTGTTGCGTTTTCAACAGTAATACCTGTTGTGTTATTTATAGTATCTTCTAAATAAACAGTATCTTCAGGATAGTTAAAATCAACAACTGTTCCACTGCCAGGATTATAATTAACACCACTACCACTAGTAACAGCATCGACTTCTGGTTCAGAACTCGGTGTAATCGCTTTTATAGATAGAGTTTTATAGTTCGCATGACTAGTTGATATACCAAGTAATACACCCAGTCCTTGCGATGTAAAATCTTTAATATCTATATCTGTTTCTGTTTTTGTTATACCTGTTATATTGTTAAACCATTTACCCTCTCTCTCTTTAAAACTAGCAACTTCAGCAGATTCTAAATCGGTAATTATAGAGTCAGTATACCAACCTGATTTTAACAGTTGATTTTCTTGACCAGTTTCTTTTTCATATAATCTAGATGTACTACCTTCATAATTAATAGTGTTAAAGTTTTTAATTTCATCAACTAAATCATTAAACATAAACTTAACAGTACTTTCATATTGTGTATTGTAAAAATTGTTTCTTAAAGCATTTGTGTGATGTTTCCATATATCACCATTTTTAAATGTATAATATTCTCCGTTTATAGAAGTACCAGATTCAGCTAAGAAAGATTTGAAACTTGTCCACCCATTTACTTTTTCAGAGAAACTTACAGTTGTCTCGTCTAAAGTTAAATTATAAGTATCTCTATTTTCATCATAACTACCAATCATTGTATTGTTGTTTGGTAGATTATATTTAAAGTAACTAATCATATCTTTATCAGATATTGGTGTTAACCCATCAGCGGATAATCTTAACACCGCGCCCCTATCTCTATCGGTAAAATAAACTCTATAACCGAAATTTGCAAATGATTCTGGATTTCTTGATATACCATACTCACCAACAAAAGGTATAGCTTGTCCCAAGACTTTGTCTGTAGCTGTCATTTGTACCGAACCATCTGCGTTATATAGAGCATCTTTATTTGCTAAAACTTTTAAAATTTTATCTTCACAAAAAGCAACTATATTAGTATTTCTAGTAAATAGTTTTTGTATACTTCCGTATTCTGGATTTAAACTTTTTGTTATACTTTCAGCGGCAATAAATTGATTAAGTTTGTTTACAGAACTTGTTGAGTTATATATTCCTGAAAATATTAAACCACTACCTAAATACTCTTCTTTATATGTTTCTTCTAAAGTTGTAGAAACTCTAGGGCCTTTATCTATTGTAACCGCATTAAAATCATCTCTTAGTCTATTAGATTCAACACCATTTCCAAAAGCAAAAGCGTTGTGCCATTTTAAAGTTTCCAAAGGTATAAATATATTTTCAGGATTATCTGCTACAAACTGTTCTGTAGGTAACAAGTAATCTTTATAATATTTGATTCTACCAGATTGATCTCTTTTAGAGAGTCTAATCGTTATACCTAAAGGTAGATCTTGACCAGGTGTGTATATCTCTGGAAAAAGAGGCGCATCGTCCCAAGTGTTTTTGTTTATTCTAAATATTCTCGAACTACTATTCATCCAATCATAACCCTCTCCATGTATAATTCTACACACCGGTTTTGTTTCGTCATATTCAACCTTTTTAAGAGAAAAGTTATTTAATATTAATTTCTTTTTGTAATTAGTAGTGCTATCTGTAAGTTCTATAAATATTTTTGCTTGGTTACCAGATGCACCTGTTTGTGAACTATCCCACGTGAATTGGAATGTGTGTTTTGTTGGTGATGTAGAGGGTGGGACAGCTTGCCAATTAACGCCAGGATTAAGTGGATAGTATGATGTCCAAGCACTACCATCATGACCTCTAACTATCAACTTGGTTGACTCTGGAGTACCTCCGTAATTATTTTCATCATTGTCTAAATGTTCTATATCAAGTAGTATTTCATATGTTGCTCCATCTTGAAAAGTAATAAGATCACCACCCGAAGTACCATCGCCATCGTACTGTAAATTATTAAAACTTCCGCTGGCGCCGTTAGGTTTTATAACTTCTAACCTATGATTAGTAGCGTCATGTGTTGCTGTTATGTTTGGCGTGTCATTAATAGTCCACTTAGCCGCTCCTGTATTAGTACCTGAATCAGCTGTTGCAAAATCAGAGTTATCTAACATTTCATCACCAAAAATTTTAGCATAAGGCAAAGCGTAACTACCACCTGGTTTGTATATAGTTCCAGCGTTTACATCAGAAAAATAATTACCACCAGCAACATTGTAAGCCTCGTCATTAACAGATGTGTTATTAAGTGCTTCTATATACATTCCATCTTGTAATACCATTCCAGTTTCTGGAGTTTCGTAATAAAGATTTAAATCAACTCTTTCTTTTGGTTCTATTTCAAAAACCGCTGGATTAAAACTTGTATAAGCTTTTTCACTAGGTCTTTTTTCTACTATTTGAATTTGTGAAGTTGTACCAGCAGCGCTATCAGTAAAGGCAGTTAATGGTGAATGTGTACCATCAGTATTATAACCAGTACCATTTCCAATCGTCGCGGTTGGACTCCAAACAATTGTTTTGTTTAAAATTAAATCTATTCTATAACCAAAGTTCTCTTTGCTTTTATCTAATATATAACCGTCTATAGAAGTACCATATTTACGTCCATTTGGTAGTTTATGATCATAATTTTGAATAATTCCTTTGTTTTTTACTTCTAGAATTGTATACACTGTTTCTGAAGGATCGTCTTGCCATTTGAATTGCGTTCCTTCTGTTATTAAAGATTGTAATAAAGGGTGATTATCAAACCATTGGGCAGATAATTCTCCATCACCAGCATCATTCCAAGTGTTTGTATCTATATCGCTAGAGCTTGGATCTGGTTCGGTATTTGTACCACCATCAGTAGCACTACCTGCGGTATTATCAGTACCTTCATCTATCTCTCCAATACCAGCGAATTTAAACGAACACCAAGAATTACCTATTATGAACCCATGACCTATCCTGCTGTTAAACTCTGTAGCTTTATAACCATTATATGCGTCGTTACCAGTAGACCAATTCCAAGACCAACTTTGATCAATACAAAATCTTTGCGGTACACTTCCATCAATTTGTTTCCCCCAATCTTCTTTTCTCCAAGTACCCGTCCAATCCTGTGTATATGGGTTGTCCCAAGTTGTAGCAGAAGAAGCTCCAGAAGCAGTTATATCTATTGTTTTAGCTAACACGGCAGGGAACTCAGCTACATCGCTACCGTTGTAAGCACCATCTAAAGTTGTAGCATCATAACCTGCACCATCTGAACTTACGTGGAAATCAAAATTTCCCGCTTGAAGTTCAGGGTCACCATTAGCATCAGTACCCCAAACTCTTCTTATCCATAACCAATCATCAGTATCTTGCCCTTTATCAGCGTTTGTATTATTAGCGCTGTTTTCATAAACATGCGCCCAATACGCGTCTTGTGCATTTATTATATTATATCCAGAATCTTCAATTTTCTGCTTTTGACCAACATGCGTGTCAAACGCCGCGTCTTTTGCAATTTTAACAAAAAACTTACCTTCATACGCGTTATCAAAATCAATAATTTCTTCTCTATAATATTCTATAAATAGTTTTCTACTAGCAGTATAAGAAGTGCCAACAAAGCTAATATCATCATCAAAAGGTTCTACTAAAGTAAACTCATAATATGCGTCATCTTGATTCCAAACGTCAGCAGTTGAAGAGTCTGCCGTTGGAGACATTGTACGTGATATATGTAGTATTTCGTAGTATTTAGAAAAATAACTTGCTCTACCACCGCTTTGTTTACCTATTCTTATATATCTACCTGTTTGATCATCTATAACAGCTTCCTTAAAAGCATTGTTAGCGTGTACAACACTACCTTTTAATCTAAAAGTAGTTTTATTTTTACTAGGATAAAATCCTGAATTACCATTGTAACTAGTTTGTGTGAAAAAATGTAATCCTTTTCCATCGGTGTTGTATATTCTACCACCAATAGATTTTCTAACCATTTTTATAAACTCTGGGGCGTTACCTTGTTTGGCTAAAATTTTATATTTAGCTGTTCTTAAAGGCGCTAAAGCTTTATCAGTATCATGACCTTTTTTTAATATTAAATAATCATCAACAGATAATTTGTTAAAATCACTAGAAGGAAAAGACAACCACACGTGGTTACTTTCTTCTGCTTGCCAAAATCTATCTAAAGATATATTGTAATAAGAAGCCGCGTTGTCTTTTATATAGTATTTATAATGTGTAACCCAGTCTGGAGGAAAATTATTTATACCAGCGATAATAGAATTAGCATCTTTAGCATTCTTTTGATCAATCTGTATTAAACCATTTTCAGAAGAAAAAACCGGGGATTGTCTACCATATTTATCTAGATAACTAATACCGACTTGATATTCTCTTATAGATTTAATTGTTTTTCTAGATTGAATAGCTGATTGCACTCCTTGTGATATTAACGATGCTTCTATAGTTGGTTCATCTGAAGGTGTTATATCGTATTGCTGAGTATAGTTTCCAAATATAATTCTATTTGCAGAAATCTCTTGTGCTTTAGCTTTTCTAGGTATATTATCATAAGGACGTAATAACTGCTTGCTTTCAACTAAGGCGTGGTATTTTTCTTTAGTAATTTCGTATTTACTAAAATTATCTAAATCTGATCCTTTTATTGTAGTGAAAGTATATATACTATTGCTATTAGATTCTTTATAGAGAATATCTAATTCAACAACATCGTGGGGCATAGTGTCAAAATCATCTAATATTACACGTCTAACTTGGTTTTCCATAGCTAAATTATAACCATCTTTAGCATCATATTTATAATCATTATCAGGTACAAAAGCAACCTCTGTAAAAGCTGATATAGCGGAATATTCACCATCTTTATATTTCCATCTATAAGCAAATCTAGGAAATACTTTTTTAAATATAGGTTCTTCGTCTAGCAACTCACACTCCCACTTAGTATGATCTTCAGGTGGTAACTGTGCTAAACTACTATCTATTGAGACTATCTCAGCGTTAAACATTTTTCTAATATCATTGCTACCAGCTTTACCCATATCTGTTTTAGTCACAGTAACATCATATACCTCAATATCGTCTATGTTACCAGCGAAACCACGTCCTAATAAAATACTTAATTGATTTGCATCTTTATCTTGCTGCCAATATACTGTGTGTGTCCCGTTTTCTACGTCTAAATAAGTAAGTCCTTCTTGTTTGTAATTACCTAATAAATTATGCATAGCGTGAGCACAATGCTTCCAAAGCGCTATATAACAGCCAGAACCTGATAAGCTTTCATCAACTGGGTTAGCAATATTAAAACCACATGACACGTAGTTAGTACTAGATATTTTATAATCCATTCTATAATAATTACCCTCTACCAACTTAAACGTTCCAGTACCCGCGCCTCTAACACCGTCTGCTCTAGCTGGATAAGAAACTATTTGAGCGGTTGTACCGGTTATAACGTCCATTCCACCACCCACGTTAGTTCCCCAATTTACTCTATTAATATTATTATTAGCCCACACGTAAACACGTGCTAACGTACAAGTATCTAATCTTTCGTGATCGGCGTGACTTGTATCGTTTTGATGTGGATTATTTACATGAAATATCACTTTGTTTCTATTTATACCATCATCTAAAGCGCTCTCTTTCCAACCAGCCGGAACATTTTCACCGCTACTAACCCAATCTCGAAACGTTATTACGCCATATTGATCATCACTGCTTCCATCACCAACGCTCCAACCTGGTTTAGTACCAGTATTAGTAGTAGCAGTTTGTGCGTAGCCCCAATTGTTATATAATCGAATAAACATTCCCGCACCACTCGTACCAGTTACATTACTTACTGTAAATCGATATTTGTATTCACCACCTGGTTCAAAAAATAATCTATCATTAGATGATCTGTCTGTAGTGTCGTCTCCAAAATTAATTTGCTGTATATTCGCCCACTGCTTGGCTGGTCCACTCCCTACAGTTGAACTTGCGGACGGGTTATTTATTTGTACTTCACCGCTTTGGTTCCATTCCCAGCTTCCAAGATCCTCGCTACCACTAGCGTCGCTATATACTTCGTACCAGTAAGATAGTTTATTAGAATCACTTGGTTCAGCAGAATTAAAACTACCATTTTTTATCATTTGTAATCCAGTAGTCCAATCAGCAGTATTAGTAGAACCATCATTTAAATCAGTGGTACCGCCAGAAAAAGATAAATCTCCTCCATCCCCACCTTGTATGGCAGTTAGATAACTACTAGTACTTACTCTAAAATCAGGGTCATTGATTTTACAATTTTCAGTTCCAGACCATGTTGTTGAATGAGCATGTCCATCTGCCCAGGTTTCAGGATAAGCTGCTCTTTCGCCATCATCCGTAACCCAATTACCACCACCACCGGGTTGAGTATCAGTTTTATGTTTCCAACTTTTTATATCTTGATCTGTAGTTCCAATATTTTGAAAAGCGTTATTAATTTCTTTATTTAATTTAACAACAACATTTATATCATCTCCATTAGGTGCTTTTTTAACATTAGTCATTTTAACAAGATCACCAACTTCATAATCAGGTTTTGGAGAAAATACCAATGGATTTATTCTTATAGGATTAGAATAAACCGCTCTACATTGTAATTCACTTACAATAACACTAACGCCGTTACGTTTGAAAAGTGATAACGTACCCGTACTTCGTGCCTCAAAATTTTTATTAATAATATATATATTAGTAGAACCACCGTGAGACGCAGTGTGGCTTAATTGTAAATTTGTAGTCGACATTTGCTCACTATCTCTCGCGTTTAAGTGAGAAAAACCTGCGGCAGGTCTGGTAGTATCATTTAATTGATCATCTATTATTGTAAATTTAGCTCTAACTGTATATGTATAACCTTTTTGTAATCCTTGAACAACATCGTGTAAATATTGATAACCGTCAGTACCACTACCATTAACATTTAGAGCAACTCCTGGTGATGGGTAGATTGCCCCGTGTTGCGTTGTTGTTGTTGTTGATATGTTACCTATATAACGATTTCCATCACCTGACCAACCACTACCAAACTTTCCAACTGAATTAGTATAATGGTCTTCTGGATTGATTATAGATGGTTCAAATAATGTCCCTTGAGAATCAGTGATTATTTTACCGTCTGGCCCGTGATTATATTCTACAGCTTTTGTACCAGGTGGTTTTACTACTATCTCGTCATCTTCGTTTTTATATGTCCAAAAAGAAGCGTTGTTATTATAACCCCAAGAACCTACAGTAATTCTAGATCCTTTCTTAAAATCATGCATTTGATCATCAAAAGTATGCCGATTAGTACTCATTCTCACGTAAAGTCTTCCACCTATTTTATCTTGATTCACTAAATATCCACTATCAAGACCCCCACTTTCTCTAATAAGCCAAACGTGATGTGGAAAATGCTCGTTTATACTACACCACATTTGCCAAGCATGTTTATGATAATCTTCTTGATTAGTAAAACTATTATCAACGTATAATGAATTACCAGTTTTCCATCTAGTTGGATCAGCTGGATTATATTTATCATCAAGATATAAAGGGTGTTGAACGGTAGAGCCAAGCGTGTTTGAATCTAAACTCGCGAGCATAGCATTGGAAATATCAATCTGTACCAATTGATCAACTTGGCTTGGTGTTATACCTTTTGTATGGGTATGACCAATAGCATCTTTAGCTAAAGTGAATTGTATGGCTTGCATCCAACGTATAGTATCACCACTTCCATCAAGCATAGGTGTGCCATAATTATACGTTGTATTATATGTTGTTTCACAAAAACTATCAATTACACTACCCTCTGGTTTAGTGGTTGAAAACAACCTCATGTTAGGAGCGTTTAATGGATATTTTTTTATTAAAGTAATATCTTCCTCAGTTATATTTCTTGTATAAGACCCTGTAGCATCTTTTACTTTAGTAGTTCGATTCCAATCAAAAGCAATTTCTTTAACAGATATATTATCTATTATACAATTCAAAGGACCCCAATCACAAATTAAATAAAAACCACTTGCATACGTATAAGCAGTGTGTAGATTATACACAGTGTGCGTGTCGTTAGTAAGTCCTGTTGTTATTATAAATGTTTTTGTACCATCAACACCATCACTGATCGAGGTATTCATTATAGTACGAGAACTATATTCGTCTACTAAAACAGGTTTAATTGCTCCACCTGTCCAACTAGAAATATCAAAAGTTATTTGATATGTTTTACCACGCTTGATATTAGCATTTCTATCGTGAATTGCTTTCCCTGAGGTTACACTGACCGCTATAATATTATTAGAATTATAATCCCATCCCGCATTTGGCAAGCTAGTGCCAACAGAATTCGTCCATCCATTAGCGTTTCCAGTAAAAGAACCATTATTGACAAGTTCAGGTCCTACGAAAGTTGTAGTACTAAAATTAGTTATATCATAGGAACCAGCTTTACATCTTTCTATATTGATTTTTTTAGGTTCGTTTTGTCCATCTGTCCAAAATAACATTCCGTCCAAAATATTGATACCGGTTATATACTCTACGTCTTCAAAGTTTAAAAATCTATTAACTTGTCTTATTCTAATATTATCTATAGAAAAGGCACTGTTATTAGCGGTTAAAGAATTGTGGTGTATCCACACTGCATTATCTCTTTGGTGACCCGAGCCACCAACATAATCGCCTTGTACCCAACGTGTTTTTTTAACACCAGAAGATTCAACATCTAATCTTACGTTCTCCCCTTTTGGCCCATGATTAGTTAAATATACACCACTCTCTTGATCTGATCTTAAAATAGTAACTTCATATTCTATTTCATACTCGTAGCCTTCTATAAGATTTATTTCATCCACAAATAACCTCATATTACCAGCTCTACCCCAAACAGCAGTAGCGTTGCCACCTGTAATATCCCAAGATTTACCTTCTGTACCATGTGATTCTGGTGAGGCGTTACTCCAACCACCTTGTGAATCCCAAATTGTAATCTCATTCCATACAGGGGCTCCACTCCCTATGGCGTTTGGGTTTAAAGTAGTAGATGTGAAACTTTGTATATAGGTATCTTCCATACCATAATCTACTAAAACTGGAGAAACATTTCTTAATTTTATATCATATTCAGCAATAGCATCAACATCATCGCCTTTTATAAACCAATATATTTTGTCCTTTTCTTTACTAACAATAGAACCAATACATTTACCACCTGAGATAATATCACTTAAATTGGACTGAACCGTGTTTCCCCAAGTATTTTGCAGCGCCCCAACATCATCACCTTGTGATGTTGAAACCTCTACGTTTAAAGCATCTCTATATTCGTTTTTAGGCAAAAGTCTCTCATCGAGATCTTTATTCATTTTACCACCTAAAAAAGTATTTTTGATTTCAGGCATGTATTAGTGTTTTATGTGTTTTGACATGTTTCTTAATGTCTGAGTAATTTCTTCTAATTTTATGTTAGACAATCTTAATTTAGCTTTTCTAGTTTCAGCAGTTCTATCTCTTCTTAATCTCATAATAACATTATCAGGTATACCAACTCTAGTTGATAATATTCCATAGGCTATCCATTTGTACATTGCTTCTTCTGCCATTTTATGCACTTGCATTTCCCCATCTGTCCCTAAACTATCACTTATATATTTTAATATGATTGTTTCACCTTTTAAATTAGAGCTAAAATGTATTTTTCCTGTATTGTCATCTATATAATAAGAACCATTAACTTGTGCATGGGAAGGTTCTAAACCATATCTTTGTCCTAAGGCGGTTACATAATAATCGTCATCATACTTTTCTTGATTTTCAGCAGGTGTGTTATCTTTATATTTTTCCCAAGTATTAGATTCTGATTGATATTCTAAATCAGTACTAACTAATTTAACACTTGATAAAACCACAGCGCCACTATAAGGAGACGAATATAACGTAACACTCGTTTTATTTGCTATAAATTCTATACTATGAGTACCAGTTGTAGATGTTATTGGATTGTACCATTTATTTAAACCGTTACTAGGATAAGTTAATTTATCCGCATTAGTTGTTGGTTCGTTTGATAAAAACACATTAACACCAGCAGCGATAGAATCAACAGTTATAGTTATTTCGTATTTATTACCCTTAGTTAGTGTAGGTAAAGATATCGAAGAATACGTATCGTCTGCGGGAAACGTAATTGTACCAGCAGAAGTATTTTGTGTTATATTTGTGGTTCCGTGAGCCCAAGATGTTGTTAGATCTGGATACGTTATCATTTCGGTAAAAGATTTATAAGAACCGTCTGTGTTTTGATCTATAGCCTTAGGATTAGATGTTTTACTTGTTGGATATATTATATGCTCTATACCAGCACTGTCCATCCAAGATAATTTCACGTAATTAATATAATCATGCGGTAGCGTCATTGTTAAAGATGATGGCAATTCTATTTCTTGAGATTTAACAGATTTAAAAGTATCAAAAGATAATTCAGCTAAAGCTCTTTGTGCATGAAAAGCAACAATAGGCATTTTTACTTTTGGTATTAAATTATCTTCTCCAACATAAGCTATCATAAAGTTATTTATAATATCATCTAAAGAGATAAATTGATAGCTACCAAAATCACTTCCGTTATAATAATCTTCTTGTGTTAAATTGTCTAGTAATCCCATGTTTTTTTATTATTTAGTTTCAGCTTCTTTAGCCAACGCAACTTGTAGTAATTCTCCGTCTTTTATACCTATACCAGCTAATGCTAATATTTTTATTACTAAAGTATTTTCTTCTGAGTCGTGAAGTTCAAAATCTGTAGATGTAGAACTATTATATAATGCAACACTATTTACTTCTGTATAATTCCATTCTACTTTGTTAGGTTTTCTTATATAATTAGCACTTATGCCATCTTGTATTGATTTTGGGTATACGTTTATACCGTTTTCTCCTTTTATATATACAGGTCTTTTTAATGTTGGTTTTGCTAATTTAGAACTTAATAAATATGTTATATCATTACCTCTAACTTGTTCCACAACACATCCTTCTGTTTCAGCTGCAACTTGTCTAACTATAATATCTGTAATTGATCCATCAAAAGCTTTTTGTCTAAATATACTTAACTTAGTTGTGTTACTACTACCTTGAACCCAATATTTCGTATATTTACCATTTACCATATTACTAGCATCGAATAAAACCATATTATCATTTGTACCATCATCTAGCTCATTACCTATAATAGATTCTGCTAAATGATTTCCTAAATATAATTTCCCAGCTGTAGCATTATCTACTGTATATGTTATAGAGTAAGTATTACCTTCTACTAATGACATCGCGTTTTCAATATAACCCGCAGATTCTAAAGCATTACCACTTAAATCATCATTACCCCAAGCTTTGTTTAAGCGATTCCCGTTTTGATCTGGATATTCCGTTTGAAATCCTTGAGCATCGTGTCCATCTCCAAATTGCCAAGAATTTTCAGGTCTTATAGTCCACTCATTACCAACTTCCTGGATTTTAACATCATCAACTTGGCATGACAACTCATCAGATGAAGACGTACAACTAGTTGATTTCAAATGAAAAACACCGTTGGTAGATTGGTTTAATGGACTTGTAATCCAAGGAGCACTCGATACTTTACTAGGTTTTACTATAAAAGTATGTGTTCCATTTCCTCTAACTATTCCCTCGGTAGGATCAATTGTAACATTGTTAGCTGACATAATGTTTAACGAGGCGAAATAACCGAGTTCAACTCCACCTATAGTATAATTCCAACTAGCCCCTGGATTAACAATAAAACCTAAACCACCCTTTGTAAAGTTGCTTAATGTAAGAGTAATTTTATATGTTTTATGTGGATTAAAATCATAAGCGATATAAGCGGTTTTTGGTTCATGAGTATCTGTAAAAGTTAATTTTCCACCACTTATTGATATTGACGGATCGGTTGCATACCACGTTGAAGTACTAAGACCACTAGATTGAAGATCGCTACCTGAACTAAAAGTAAATGCGTTACTATTACCAGTTATTAAGTTATTACCACTAGTATCGTTAAAATTAGGATCTGTACATAAATTAGAACCTATTGTTAAATACTTAACAGAACCTAATCGATATAAATCTGAAGGGAAAGTAAATGTTGAGTGAAGATTTTCACCCGTTTGAGAGTATATAAGATCACTTCGTTTTTCGAAGTTTTGTATTTTTTCTAGCAATATATTTTTTATATCAGCATATTGTGTGCTATTTTTTTGACCAAACTCTACTTGGTTTAATTTAAAGAAATAATCTTCAAATATATCCATCTGTGCTTGATTAGCAAATAGATTAAATTGTTGAGGATTTATATAGCCTCTTTGTTCTTTATTAGCAATTGCTAAAACTTTTTGATATACCGTATCTATACTTATTGCCATATTTTTTATATTATAATAAAGTAACCACCCCGAAGAGTGGTTACTCTATTAGGGTTGTTACGAATTTAATCGTTTTTCAATATTGGAGTAAATCTCCATACCTTCATCAGTTTTAAACCATTGAGCTAAAGCTGAATAAGGATGTTCATCAAAAGGAACACTCATTAATTTTCTGTCGTTAGAACCCCATTTAAAAGTTCTTTGATCAGGAGAAAGTTTAATTATACCTTTTTCACAAGCTCGAATACCCATGTTTCTAAGTAAAACATTATCGTCATTTACTAAATCTAAGAACAATTTAGGGTTTTTCTTAGCATATATAAGTAAATCACGTTTAAGCTCCTTAGAATTCATCGTAGATACTTTAGAACCCAACTCTACACGCATAACAGCTTCCGCCATATCAACATCTAGCATTTGAGCAGCATTTAAAGCTTCTAATTCTAATTGAATTACATCTATTTGATTTTCTGCTTTTTTAACAGGATCTGCTTCTAAAAATAATTTACCTCTCATAGGGTGGTACAAAGATAATAATTTCTGTAACACTTGTTTATTTCTAGGAACAAATAAAGATCCATTTCTAAAAATAATATGATCTAATCTATGCTCTCCTTTCATTTCATCTACAAAAGGAGTTTGTTGATTTCTAGTATATTTCAACTCTCTTTCATAACCTCTTTCTTCATCAAAATAAAAAATATCTGCTGCTTTTATAATATGAGATAAAGGCGCTTTTCCACCGGTTAAATAATACATTCTATCTTTAATCACCCAATTTTGTTCAGGTTTTGGAGTTTCTTTTTGTTTTGGTTCTTGTATAGAACCTGTTGTTTGTTTAGGTGATGATTGATTCGTATTAGAACTATCATTAAACCTAATTCTTTCGTTTGCCATAATATAATATATAATAAAATTAATAAAAATAAAAGGGAGTGGAGACTAGCCCCACTCTCTTTTAAAAATTGATTAGTTCAATAACATGAAGTTATTAGCACCTTGTACAACTAGACATCTTTCAGATAAATAGTTTACTTGCATCTTATCAATGTCGCTTGTAGCAGCACCAACAGAACCAGTAATCCAAGTTTTGAATTTTCTGCTTT
>CEQV01000254.1_pt1 | contig 23604 bp, 31 predicted proteins | sample 530971 | NCBI WGS metagenome assembly CEQV01 (sample SAMEA2621173, study PRJEB7988) | marine metagenome | biome: marine biome (ENVO:00000447); feature: deep chlorophyll maximum layer (ENVO:xxxxxxxx); material: "saline water (ENVO:00002010), including plankton (ENVO:xxxxxxxx)" | depth 100 m
CTTTAATAGTTGACACCCCCACCCCTTTTTTGTTATTCTGGTTACGGGAAGAGGGCAATCTGTCCTCCATATTTTAAAAATGGTACCATGTACCAAGGAGGTTTCATGTCTAGATTATTTTTACACACACCTGTACTATGTACTATACTAGTACTATGTACTATATTAGTACCAGGTATTTTATATTCTTCTAGTTTTAGTACAGATACAGGATTAGAACTTGTACCTAAAAAGGTACCAGGTACTAAGGACTTAATAAAATCAAAATCAAATTCAAATCGGCTTGCACCAGGTGAGTATCTGTCTCTTGATTGTAAATTGCCTGATGATATTCTAAAAAAAATTAAGTACCATCATCGTCTTGAGCCTGTTTGGTGGGGCGAAGGGCATCATGGTGTGACGTTCATGTTGCATATTAACGAGAGGAATGACAACTGGACGTTGTTTATGGGTGTTGGCAAGGGAAAGCTGTGCGTTGTCAGTTCTGGTGTAGGACAGCAGTTTGTTGTTGACAGGAAAGGTTTGCTCCATTGACCGAGGAGGAAAGAATACGCGGGCTTCTCGATAGAAGGGAAGCCACGCATGGAGATGCCCATAAAACTTTTACTTTGGCTTCGGAGCTTATTACCTCTTTGATGATCCACAAGGAAGGATGTGAGATACAGCCCCATGAGTTTGCTATTATAAATATTCTTCATAAGGTGGCGCGGATTATCTCAGGCTCCTACACCGATGATCACTGGGATGATATCGAGGGATACTCACGGCTGGGAAAAAAACTGCATAAAGAGTTGACAGAACCAGGTCAAGGGGGGTAGATTTGATACACTTGCACAGTGGTGTGGGTACATGTCATCTTTTTAAACCTCCCAAAGGTAAGGTGCTCGTAGTAGTAATAGGGTTTTTTCAAGTTCCTTGTTGCTATTATGAAAAACTCAAGGGCTGTCCATCAAGCTAGGTCTCGCACTGACTTGATGGCAGCTCTAATTTTTGGAGAGCTTAGAATGCGAAAGATGCACGACAACTATCCAACACCCTTGAGTATTGTTAAGGAGTTGGTAAACAGATGGGTGGCTCCTGACAGCACTGTGTGGGAGCCATGTTCTGGAGACGGGCGGTTTGCCCATGAGATGCGTAAGACAGGGTGCAGGGTTCTGACCACGGATATTTCCACAGGCCAGAATTTCTTTGATTACACACGGACCATGTCGCAGACGGTGGTGACCAATCCCCCGTTCAAGGATATACGTCCGTTTATTGACCATGCGTTTGCGATTGGCGTACAGAAGATGGCGCTTGTCTGTCCCGAAAGACTATGGGCTTGCAGGAAGGGAAGGGATCAGTTTATTCGTTTTACTCCTACATGCTGGGTTAATATGGACTGGCGCGAAGACTATCTTCAGAAGGGAGGCTCCCCTGATCGGGCGCTTGCTGTAGCAATATGGGAGAAACCTCATGGGGAACAATGTCGTTATGAAGTCTGGAGCAGATCATCTTGATGGCTGCGATTCCTAATGCTATGGCTGTTCCTTGGGTTGATGCAATTCAGATCGCCCTTCTGGTGGTTATCATTGTAATGCTGGCGAGAAGATGACGATGGATTGCTGGCATTGCGGTACGCAATTAATATGGGGCGGGGATCATGATATCGAAGATCATGAGGATCATGACATGGTAACCAACCTTAGTTGTCCTGCATGTAATTCGTTTGTGCTGGTTTATTATTCCAGTGAAGGGACGGCATCAAATGATTGACAGTTTTATAATTTACATACGGATGCACTGGGTATGTGTCGGGGTAATGGCATAGATGAACCTTCAGGCAATGCAGACACATATAGCATCTTTGCCTCATCATGAGCAGTGTGAGCTTCTTGATCTTATTGAAAAACTTGAGACAGCAAAAAAACGCGAGGCAAGCCAGCATAATTTTTTGTCGTTTGTAAAAGCTGTATGGCCTGCATTTATTGAGGGCAAGCATCATAAGACCATGGCTGAAGCCTTTGAACGGGTAGCGGAAGGAAAGCTTAAAAGGCTGATTGTCAATATGCCGCCCAGACACACGAAGTCGGAGTTTGCTTCCTATCTTCTTCCTGCATGGTTTTTAGGAAAGTCTCCCGAAAAAAAAGTTATTCAAACAGCGCACACGGCAGAACTGGCGGTAGGCTTCGGCAGGAAGGTGCGTAACTTGTTTAATGATCAGGGGTTTAAAGATATATTCCCCAAGTCTCAATTGCAGTCTGACAGCAAGGCTGCTGGGCGTTGGAATACAAACAAGGGCGGTGAGTACTTTGCTATCGGTGTTGGTGGTGCTGTTACAGGTAAGGGTGCGGATATTTTGATTATTGATGATCCGCATTCGGAACAGGATGCCGCACAAGGTCAGTACCATCCTGAAGTTTTTGATCGGGTGTATGAGTGGTACACATCAGGTCCTCGACAGAGACTACAGCCTGGTGGTTCGATTATTGTTGTGATGACACGCTGGAGCAAGCGGGATCTTACGGGAAAGATTATAGATAACTCCGTCAAGCGAAGCGGTTCCGATGAATGGGAGGTTATTGAGCTTCCTGCTATTATGCCTTCGGGCAATCCTTTGTGGCCTGAGTACTGGGGCATTAAGGAACTGGAGGCGTTACGCTCGGAACTGCCGTTGTCCAAGTGGACAGCCCAGTACCAGCAGGACCCGACTTCAGAAGAAGGCGCTCTGGTAAAAAGGGAATGGTGGCAGGAATGGACGGGCAAGTACCCGCCTCCCTGTGAGTTTGTTATCCAAAGCTGGGACACGGCTTTTCTGAAAACCGAAAGGTCAGATTATTCTGCCTGTACGACATGGGGTGTTTTTTTAAACGAAGAAAAAGATGCCATGCATATTATTCTTCTTGATGCGTTTAAGGAAAGAATGGAATTTCCAGAGTTGAAGAAACGAGCTTTTGAAATGTGGAAGGATTTTGATCCTGATGCATTTATTGTTGAAGGGAAGGCTTCAGGTATGCCTTTGGTGTTTGAGTTGCGTCAAATGGGAATACCTGTATCGGAGTATGTCCCTTCAAAAGGAAATGATAAAATAGCACGGGTAAATTCTGTAGCAGATATGTTTGCTTCAGGAATGGTATGGGCACCGTCTACTCGATGGGCTGAAGAAGTTATCGAAGAGTTTGCATCTTTTCCAGCAGGTGATCATGATGACCTTGTAGACAGTTCGACACAGGCTTTAATGAGGTTTAGGCAGGGCGGGTTTATTCGTAATCCTTCCGATGAGGAAGATGAATGGATGCCTCCAAGACATGCGGAGTATTATTAATGGCAGTTGAAAAAGCTATGATTGGAGTAGGGGAACCTGCCGATGCATCTATTGATGAGGTTGAGATTGAAATTGTTAATCCTGAAGCTGTATCTATTGAAACGCCTGATGGCGGTATGGTTATTGATTTTGATCCCGATATGGAAAGCGAAGAAGATTTTGGTTCCAACCTTGCGGAGTATCTGGAAGAATCGGAACTGGGAAATATCAAGTCTGAATTAATAGGGGCTTTTGAAGCTGATCGTAGTTCCCGAAGCGACTGGGAAGAAACGTATATAAAAGGTTTGGATCTGCTTGGTTTAAAAATAGAAGACAGGACAACGCCATGGCCAGGTGCCTGTGGTGTATTTCATCCTGTTCTTTCCGAAGCGGTAATTCGTTTTCAGGCGCAGTCTATTATGGAAACCTTTCCTGCGAAAGGTCCTGTGCGTACACAAATCATTGGCGATCTCAATGAAGAAAAAGAAGAGCAGGCGGTTCGTGTCCAGAATGAAATGAACTATCAGCTTACGGAAGGTATGCCTGATTACAGGAGTGAGCACGAGAACATGCTGTTCGCATTGCCGTTGGCAGGTTCAGCTTTCAAGAAAGTTTATTATGATCCTGATATGGAGCGTCCGACAGCCGTGTTTGTTCCTGCGGAGGATATGGTTGTAGCTTATGGCGCTTCCGATTTAAATAGCTGTGGGCGCTATACCCATGTAATGAAAAAAACAAAGAACGAAATTCGCAAGCTTCAGATAGGCGGGTTTTATCGAGATGTTGAATTAGGGGAGCCATCTCCTGATTATACTAAAGTTCAAGAACAGTATAATGCTTTGCAGGGGGAGCGTCCTGCTTTTGAATATGATGATCGCTATACTCTTTTGGAATGCCATGTTGATCTTGATCTTGCAAATTTTGAAGATGAAAAAGATGGTGAGCCTACAGGAATAGCGTTACCTTACGTGGTAACACTGGACAAGTCTTCAGGAACAATCCTTTCCATTTATCGCAACTGGGAAGAAACAGATCCTTTAAAAAAGAAGATGCTTCATTTTGTTCATTATAAGTACTTGCCATCATTAGGTTTTTATGGATACGGATTAATCCATTGCATTGGCGGTTTGACAAAATCGGCAACATCTATTCTGCGTCAGTTGGTAGATGCAGGGACATTGTCTAATCTTCCTGCTGGGTTAAAGGCAAGAGGACTAAGGATCAAGGGAGATGAAACTCCTATCATGCCAGGCGAGTTTAGGGATGTGGATGTACCTGGTGGAGCTATACGGGACAACATTACCTTTATGCCGTACAAAGAACCCAGCAATGTTCTTTACCAGTTGCTGGGGAATATTGTAGAGGAAGGCCGAAGGTTTGCTTCTCTTGCTGATATGAAGATCAGCGATATGAATAACGAAGCACCTGTTGGTACTACGCTTGCGATTATTGAGCGTGGCATGAAAGTAATGTCAGCAGTTCAAGCTCGTCTTCATGCATCCATGCGTAAAGAGTTTGGTATCATATCTAACTTGATTAAAACTTTTTTACCAGCAGACTATGCATATGAGACGGGGGCTTCACGGGCGGAAGACTTTGATGGACGGGTAGATGTTATTCCTGTTTCTGACCCGAATGCAACAACAATGGCGCAAAGGGTAATGCAGTATCAGGCAGCTTTGCAGTTGGCTTCGCAGGCTCCTCAGATGTATGATCTGCCAGAATTGCACAGGCAGATGTTAATGACGATGGGCTTGCAGGATGTAAACAAAATTGTTCCAGACAAAGACGATGTCAAACCCACAGATCCTGTTACGGAAAATGAAAACCTTATTAACGAAAAACCTGTTAAAGCTTTTTCTTATCAAGATCACAAGGCTCACATTACCGTTCACATGAACGCTATAAAAGATCCAAAGATTATGGAATTGGTATCCCAGTCTCCCAGAGCAGGGGCTATTCAATCCGCTGCTGAATCTCATATACGTGAGCATTTGACGTTTGAATATAGAAATGAAATAGAAAAACAACTGGGTGTACCTTTGCCACCAGAAGGTGAACCGTTGCCTCGTGATGTGGAAAAAGAACTGTCGGTGTTGCTTGCTCAGGCATCTGATAAACTTCTTGCCAAGGATCAAGCGGAAGTACAACAGCAACAAGCGCAACAGATGCTTCAAGATCCAATTGTTCAGCAACAACAGGAAGAGCTTAATATTCGCCGCATGGAAGTAGAGCGCAAAGCTCAGGCTGATATGATGAGAGCCAAGGTTGATATGGACAAAGCGGAGATGACAGATGCCCGTGAGCGTGAGCGTATAGCCTCGCAGGAAAAAATTACAGGTGCTCAAATTGGAGCACGTATTGCAAGTGACGTTCTTGAAGGAGAGTTTCAAGGCGTGGAACTGGCAGAAAAAGAAAAAATGGAAGGCGCTCGTTTGGGCGTAGAGATTGCTAAAGCTGTGATGGATAAAGAAGGGAGAGAAGGTTAATGGCTAAAAAGGCAATAAAGAAAGTTCGTGCCCGTACTGCTAAAGGACATTATGCGGCAGATGATCCCTCTACAACTGACGTAAACGAAGCTTTTGTTTCGGTTGATGTCGGGGTGCAGGGTGTAGGTGCAAAAGCAAAAACTAAAAAGAAAGAGACTTCCAAAGAAGATGCTGTCCCTCTTGTAACTCTGGAGGGTGACAGGATGTATCCTGAGCAGGCAAAGAAGTACTGGGCAAAAATTAAAAAAATAGCTTCCTGATGGATGCACATCAGTTAGCCAGTCTTTTACAAAAACGTCTTCGTGATTACCTCAACGAAGGGGCAGATCATTTGGCTACAGGAGGCGCAAAGGATTTCGGGGAATACCAGCGTATGGTTGGACGTATTGATGGTATAGCCCTTGCAGAACGTGAGCTTCTCGACATTGTCGGTGTTGACGAGGAAGAGGAGTAGCGCAGGGGAATCGTTGCCCCCTTTTATGCAACGCAGATAAAAGGTGAGTTATGTCAGAAGTGGTTGAGTTAAAGAAAGAACCAACTCAGCTTCCTGATCCACAGGGGTACAGGTTGTTGATTGGTCTTCCTGAAGTGGAGGAAAAGACTGCTGGCGGTATTATAAAAACCGACCAGGCGAGAGAGAATGAGGCTGTGTCCAGTGTCTATGGATTGGTGTTAGCAATGGGACCTGATGCTTATGCAGATAAGAAACGGTTTCCATCGGGACCTTGGTGCAAGAAAGGTGACTTCGTTATCTTTAGGGCGTTTCAAGGAACACGTATTAAAATTCATGGTAAAGAGTTTCGTCTTATTAATGACGATTTAGTTGAAGCAGTGGTAGATGATCCACGCGGATATACGAGGGCATAATGATTGAAAAAGAAACGGCAGTCGCAGCCGAAAGCGATATTGAAATTGAAGTAGTAGATGATACGCCTGAAGAAGATAAAGTTTCCCCGAAAGATGCGGAAGCCGCGGCAGACTTTGATATCTCGGAAGAGGAGATAGGGCAGTACTCGGATCGGGTACAGAAGCGTATCAAAAGACTGAAGTACGAGTTTCACGAGCAACGCCGTGCGAAGGAGGTGGCGCAAAAAGAAAATCAAGAAGCGCTGGCTCATGCTCAAAGAATGTTAGCGGAAAACCGTGATTTAAAAAATCTTATACAGCAAGGAAATCAAGCGCTGTTTAATGCCACGGAATCTAAAGCTAATACGGAACTTCAGATGGCAGAAAAAGAATTTAGAGAAGCTTATGATGCTGGAGATACAGATCGTATTGTAGCTGCTCAAAAGCAGATTAATGATGCACAGTATTCTCAGAAAAGGGTAGAGGAGGTGCGTCCTCCTAAAGAACAATCGCAGGTTGCAAATCCGCAACCGCAACCGCAACCTCAACAGCAACAACAGTATGTTGCCCCGCCTGATCCTAGGGCTATTGAATGGCTTAGGCAAAATGAATGGTTTGGCAAGGATACAGAAATGACCGCAGTAGCGTATGCGGTTCATGACAAGCTTATTAAAGAAAGAGTTGATCCACGAAGTGAACACTATTATGAACGAGTGGATCAGAGAGTTAGGGAAGTTTTTCCTGACCGTTTTGAGGATGGAGCTTTAGAGAAAGTTGAAGTTCCCCGCAAATCCGTGGTGGCTCCAGCGACACGAAACGCTAAGACCCCACGCAAAGTAACGCTTAACAATCATCAGGTTAATCTCGCCAAAAAACTTGGTATTACTGTTGAGCAATATGCAAACCAAATAGCAAAGGAAATGGCGCATGGAAGATGATTCTCGGACTCGTAGAGAGCATGAAACTCGTGATGTAGAGTCACGCAAAGAAACTGGGTGGGTTCCACCATCAATATTACCTAATCCTGATCCGCAAGAGGGATGGGTATTTAGGTGGGTTCGTACCTCTGTGATAGGTCATGCAGACAATACTAATGTTTCTAAAATGTTTAGGGGTGGATGGGTTCCATGTAAAGCGGAAGATCATCCTGAACTATGCATCCAGTCTGATGTAGATTCGCGTTTTGGCTCGGATGGAAACATCGAAGTAGGGGGATTGCTTTTGTGCAAGATGCCTGCGGAGACTAGTAAGAATAGAGCAGATCATTACAGAACTATTGCTGATCAACAGATGGCAGCAGTGGATTCAAATTTCATGCGGGAACAGGACCCTCGTATGCCTCTCCTTAAACCTGAGAGGAAGACAAGGGTAGATTTTGGCAAAGGAGGGCAATAGCTCTCCGCATTTTATAAGGAGAAAGTGAATCATGGCTGGTTCAGTACAAGCTCCTTATGGGATGGTTCAAGTCGGAATACTGGGTCAGGGATACAATACAAGTGGTCAAACCATGTATCCTTTGGGTTCCAATAACACTAACGCAATTTATTCAGGTCAGCCTGTACATTTTGCTGCTGGTGTTACAACTGCTATTGCAGCTACCCCTACGACTACGTTTTCGGCAACGAATACTCCTATAGGGATAGCCTGTGGTTTTCGTTATATTGACGGAAGCACAGGAGCACTTACGTTTTCTAATCATCTTGTAGCAAGCGCGATGACTGCCAGTGGACATAGTGATGTTCAAGTTTTTGTCTGGGACAATCCTCGTGCTGTCTTCAAGGTACAGTCAGATGCAGCAATGACTTCGGCAGATGCAGGGAAAAACTCTGCTTTGACGAACATTACTTCTGTTAATACTTTGGATTTAAGTAAACAAAGTAAAATGACAGTTGACGCTGATGCTGCTACAACCGCAACCCTAGCTGTTCGTATTATTGGGCTATTTGATGCGCCTAATAATAATTGGACTGATACATATCCTGATGTTCTTGTTACATGGAACCCAGGTGTGCATCAGTACGATACGAGCACATTAGCATAAGGAGGCTGAGAAATGGCTATTTCACGAGCACAAATGCTGAAGGAGCTGCTTCCTGGTCTCAATGCTTTGTTTGGTTTGAGTTATGAAACCTACGAAGATGAGAGTGCAGAAATCTATGAGACTGAAACTTCTGATCGTTCATTCGAGGAAGAAGTAAAGTTAACGGGTTTCGGGCAAGCTCCTGTTAAACCAGAAGGCGAAGCTATTGCTTACGATACTGCAAGCGAAAGCTTTTCCGTCCGTTATAACAATGAAACCATTGCGATGGGCTTTGCTATTACGGAAGAGGCAATGGAAGATAACTTGTATGACTCTCTTTCAGCCCGTTATACAAAAGCTTTGGCAAGAGCCATGGCTTATACCAAACAGGTAAAAGCTGCGGTTCCTCTTAACCAAGGTCTTCCAACAACCAACAACTATAACTCAGGTGACGGTGTTTCTCTTTTCAACACTGCTCATCCTACAGTTGCTGGTGGCACGAACTCAAACACTCCAACAACGCAGGCTGATTTGAATGAGACCTCGCTTGAGGCCGCTGTAATTCAAATTGCTGGTTGGGTTGATGAGAAGGGTTTGTTGATCGCTGCCCGTCCTCGTAAACTTATTGTCCCGCCAAACAACATGTTTGTGGCAACTCGTATCCTAGATTCGGATGGTCGCACAGGTACGGCAGATAATGACATCAACGCTATCAAGCACAATGGTACGGTTCCAGAGGGGTATGCAGTAAACCATTATCTTACTGATTCAAACTCTTGGTACATTGTTACTGATGTGCCTAATGGCATGAAACACTTTACTCGTGTTCCTCTCCAGCAGTCTATGGATGGTGACTTTGATACGGGTAACGTGCGTTACAAAGCAAGGGAGCGTTATTCGTTTGGCGTTTCTGATCCTCTCGGAATTTTTGGTTGCGAAGGTGGATCTTAATAATGGAAGGGGGCTTTATGCCCCCTTTTTTTTTCTGGGGTTAACTAGCCTTACTGACTGTCCCAGCAGACTCTATGAAGACAGTTTGGCTTATCTCTCATAGGAGAATAAAATGGGTTCAACAACTTTTTCTGGTCCAATTAAAGCAGGCACTATTAGCCAGACAACAGGGACAACCGTTGGCACTGATATGAAAAATGTCGGTCAGGTGGTAATGGCTCAGTCTTTAGCCATTGATTTGTCAAGCGGTGCTATTGCAGCGTCTGCAACGGATGTAATCATTCCAGCAAATTCGCAAATCATCGACATTGTTTTTGATATTATTACTGCGGCGAGTGGCACAACCAATATCAGTGTGGGAGCAGTTGGCGGTTCAGCTACTGCTTTTGTTAATGCCTATACCATTGGCACAACGGCTGGCAGGCAGTATCCCACTACAAAAGCTGGGGGTGCCTTAGCGTGGGAAGATGTCGGAACAAGTGATGTAAGACTGAATGTTACTAACTCAGCGGCAACATCTGCTGGCGAAGTAAGGCTTACTGTTCTTTATCAGCAAAATACTAATTATTCCTAACGAACTAGAAGGAGGTTTTGATGACTACGTTAAAGTCATTTACATATACCTACTCAGGCTCGGCTGAAAACCAAAGCAATCCTGCTGCAGATAGTGATGCGTTAGCTGATGCAGCAGCTGTAACTGATGATCAGTTTTATGTCCTTTTAGATGGGGGCATGGCAACGGCTGGAGATGGTGATGGCATCTGTGCTTCTCAAAGTGTAGCAGGTCAGCTTTCTATTAATGGCGCTGATTCAGAGGAAAAAGATGGACAGAGACGAGTAAACTTTACCGTGTTTTCTCCTCGCCGCGTTTCAATTTCTTCAAGCAACAATAATTCTTCATTAACTTTTACGGTCAAAGGTCTTAATGAGTCTGGTCGTGAAGTAAGTGAAACATTAACGGGACCTAATTCAGCAAGTGTTTACACAGCAAATTTGTATTCACGGGTGGATTTAATTTACAGTAGTGGTACAACAAATGCCGTTACTGTAGGTGACAATGCTAATCATGTTGATTTAGGTAGCTTGTGTAGAAAAGTTAATATAACTTCAGATGGAAACTCTAGTTCTATTACATACACGGTAACAGGGTTAGATGTTTACGGAAAATATCAGACAGAAGATATAACAGGACCAAGCTCTGCGACAACAGCAGGTTCTAAATATTTTAAATTTATCTCTTCAATTAAAGCTTCGGCTTCTGATAGCAACAGTGTTAGTGCTGGAGTTATAGCGGGTATTAGAATTATGATTAATAATCAGGATACTCGTTTAAAGAACTGGTATATGGTGCAAGGAGCAAACGCAGGCAAGGCTGAAATATCTATGGAGAATGGCGCAACATCGTCTGCTTCAGGAACAGCAAAGTTAGTGTTTAATCCTGGTCAAGGTGATGGAGTTGTTAATTATCCTAACATTGGAGGAAGTGGCATTCGGTTTCCTGCAAGCATGAGTTTTGATATGCCTGTGGATGCTGACTTGTTAACCTCTGCTACATTTATGTTTGATGGTTGATATGAACGTAGTCTCACAATTTATGGCACATGAAAAAAAATGTGCAGTAAGATGGGATGCAATGGATCGCTACTTAAATCGTTTAGAGATAATGATGTGGGGATTTAATGTAGCAATAATTTTTGCATTGTTTACGATAGTAATGAGGTTTGTTTAATGGCTACTGCCCGTGATGCAAAGGTGTCTAAGGTTATGGGTGAATTTAAACGCGGAACTCTTAAAAGCAGTTCAGGTAAAAAAGTTACTAATCGTAAACAAGCATTGGCAATAGCAAACAGTGAAGGAGATAGAATTATGCCGCACGGTAAAGGTACATATGGTTCAAAAGTAGGGCGACCAAAAAAAACCATGAGCAAGGGAGGTGCATTAAAGAAAAAGAAAACACAGGGATTTAATGCACGGCTTGATGAATCTTTAGGTTCACGTAATCGCAAGACTAAAGGAAAACTTGCTGGTAGAAGACGTGAGAGTGAAGGTATGGAAAAAGCAATGGGTCGCAGAAAATTTGCTGCGGTTAAAACCATGGACAAGGGTAGAAAGAAAAGGAAGAAATAATGCCTACATTAAATCCAAAGACTGCTTCTAAGAACAAGGTTAATACCAAAGATGCATATGGTAATATGCCTGTTGCTGTAGAAGGAGATGGCGGTGATGTTGGGGAAGCCAAGCAGCGTCGTGTAGCGGCCTATGGAGTCAATCAAGGTGGAAATGTAATCAGGCAAACCAAAGGACTTTTTACCTATGGTCCTATGGCTTAGGAGATTAACATGGCAGATATTTCTAGGTTTAGCAAAAATCCTAAAGTAGGTCGAGGTTTTGATACAGCTTTGCCTGCTGAAAAAGAAGCAGAGTACACTAGAAGAGTAAGTCCTCTTGGTAAATTTTCTCCTCGTGCAGCTATATTGTCAGGAGTAAGCAAAATAATAGATGCTTTCAGCGATGATGAAACAGCGACAGGCAGAAGACATGCAAGAAACGCTGTTAAAAAAATGAAAATTGGTGGTAAAAATCCTAAAGAAGGGGGCGGTATGATTAGAGATAGACGTGATGGCATGGCTATGGCAGGTCGCACTCGTATTCCTAGAATGGATGATTCAAAAATTCTTATGGAAGCTGGTGGATATTTTAGTGGAGACACTATGAGTGGTCGTGGAACTATGGCTGGTGAGCTTGGCAAAAAAGGTTCTATGTCTGTGCGTGAGGCTGGTGAGGATATGTACGAACTTAGTAAACGCAAACGCGGTATGCAAGGTGGTGGTGGAGTAGCTTCTAGTTCTTACAATCGCCGCTTTAATAATAAAAATAAATAAAAGGAATTAAAATGGCGGTTGAAACAACAGCTACTTTTAATCTGGATATAAACGAAATGGCTGAAGAGGCATTTGAGCGTTGTGGTTTAGAGATGCGTACTGGATATGATCTTAAAACAGCTAGGCGTAGTTTAAATCTTATGGGGCTTGAGTGGCAGAACAGAGGTCTTAACTTGTGGTGTATTGAAGAAAAGTCTTTTGCTTTTACTCAAGGCACACAAAGTTATACTCTAGATGACGATACTATTGATCTTATTGAAGCGGTGGTTCGTACTAATCCAGGAACTCAAAACCTTCAAATTGATTCAAGTCTTTCGCGTGTATCTCCTGTTACATATGCAACAATCCCAGACAAGTTAGAGCAAGGCCGTCCAAATCAATATTGGGTTGATAGACAAAGATCTGCTCCTGTAATTTACATTTACCCGACAGCAAGCAGTGAGTTTGACAGCGCACAGTTTGTATATTGGCGTGTAAGAAGAATGACTGATACAGGAATAAAGGGATCGAATAATTATGATATTCCAGCTTTGTTTTTGCCAGCAATGGTAGCAGGTTTAGCGTACTATATTTCTTTAAAAAAACCTGAAGCCTCTCAAAGGGTTCCTCTTTTAAAACAAATTTATGAGGAGCAGTTTCAATTAGCGGCTGAAGAAAATAGAGTTAAGGCTCCTTTTAGATTAATTCCTTTAGCGGAGTATTATTCAGCATGAGTTATCCTTACGCACGAGGCAAGTATGCTTATGGTTATTGTGATAAAACAGGGTTCCGTTATCCTTTAAGTGATTTAGTTTATGAAGTGGAAAAAGGAATACGCACTGGACTTCGTGTTGGCAAAGACGTTTTTGATCCTGATCAACCTCAGAACTGGGTAGGTGTAATTCCTATTACTGATCCTCAAGCATTATTTGATCCTCGTCCCAATGGAGCTACAGCAGGTCGTGGTTTGTTTTCTTGGGACCCAGTAGGGGATGGTAATAGTGCTAAGGTTTTAGGAACTGAAGGTCTTACAACAATGCAAATAAGTTCTTCTATTGGAACTGTAACTATTAAAACGAGTTAGCAATATGTCTTTAACTTATTCTACTTTGGTGCAAGCAATTAAAGATTATACGGACAATACAGAAACAGTTTTTGTTTCTCAGATTGATCAGTTTATTTCTAATGCAGAACAACGAATTTTATTAGAAACTCAACTGGCGGTGTTTCGTAAAAACCAACAAGGAACTTTATCTGCGTCAAATAAATACTTAGCGTTGCCTAATGATTTTTTAGCGCCTTTTTCTTTATCGGTTATTTCTTCCAACACATATCATTTCCTCCTTAACAAAGATGTTAATTTTATTCAAGAGTCCTATCCTGATACAACAGAAACAGGAAGACCAAAGTTCTATGCAATTTTTAATGATACAAATTTAATTGTAGCTCCGTTGCCTGATGTAGATTATACAATGGAGTTTCATTATGTTTATTCTCCTGAAGGTTTATCTTCCACTAATACAACTACATGGCTAGGAACAAATGCTTCGGATACATTGCTTTATGCTTGTTTAATAGAAGCTTATATATTTATGAAAGGCGATCCTGAATTATTAAGTTATTATCAAGGTCGTTACCAAGAGTGCTTGCCAAGACTTAAAAATCTTGGTGAAGGTAGAGATAGAAAAGATGTTTATAGATCAGGTCAGTTGAGGATTGAAGTTACATGACATTTGATAATAGTTCTGTAGGAACAGGGGAGATTGGTCCTGTTAAAGTATTTACTACAAATGATCGAGGGCACTCTTCAGAAGAGATGGCTGAAATGTGCGTTAATAAAATTTGTTCTATTTCAAATGATGCTCCGCCTCATGTTCGTGAGCAAGCTCTCGCTTTTCGTGAAAAAGTTAAAGCAGTTATTGCGGAGTATTTACAGAGGGCTATAACATCGGACCGTACCACCTTGTGGAACATTTTAAAAAAAGAAGGCTTTCATAAGGAAGCTGAAATTATAAGGAGATTGTAATGGCAATTAATCAAGCAATGTGTGGTTCTTATAAAAAAGAAATCACTTGCGGTATTCACTTTTGGATGTCGCATTCGCGCACTGGTTCAAGCTCTATAGCAGCAGATACTTTTTATATCGCCATGTTTACTGCTAGTCGTACCGATGCAAATGAAGACTTAACAGGATATACGGCCACTAATGAAGTTAGTGGAACCAATTATACTGCTAAGGGTCAAGCTTTAGGTAGCGTTACACTAGGACTTTCTGATAACAGTAGCGCTGTGCCTACAGCTTTTTTAGATTTTGCTGATACAACTTGGAGTTCGTCTACAATCTCCAATGCTCGTTGTGCTGTAATTTATAATTATACTTTAAGCACTTCGGGAACAGGTGGTGATGTGGGTCACGCAGCTTATCCATCTGTTGCAGTATTGGATTTTGGAGGAAACAAATCCTCTAGTTCAGGAGACTTTACTATTCAGTATCCAGCAAACGATGCTAATAATGCGATCATTCGTTTAGCTTAAATTATGTCAAGCGTCACCATTATTTTTGGCACAGGCTGGGGCCGTGCTGGATGGAATCAAGGGGCGTGGAATGAAGGAGGGCTGTCTAGCCTTTCCATGTCAATGAATGTTGGCTCGGAATCTGTTGTTGAGGGAACAGGTGTTACTGTTTCAGAGACAGGAATACTTGCTCAGTATTCTTTTGGAAGTTATTCTGTAGGTCAAGGTACTGGTATAACCATTGTTGAGAGTGGTGTATCAGGTTCTTTTGCTATAGGCACAGGCTATACTGTCTCAGGTGATGCTACTATTAGTCCTACTAGTGTTTCTTCTAGTTTTAGCATTGGCACTTTTGATATAGAAGGTGGCATTAGTTTTAGTGTAACTGGTGTTCAAGCTGCAGGAACAACTGGAACAGAATCAGTAACTGAAGGAACAGGTGTTACTGTTGTTGAAACTGGGGTACAAGCTTCTAGTGCTATTGGCACGGTATCTATTACGGAAATGACAGTAGGAGTTACAGGTTTAGAAATTACAAGTATAATTAATTCCTCAGTTGTTTGGCAACCTATTGTCCCAAGCCAAACACCTAACTGGGTAGAAATTGGAAACAGGGACGTGGCGTGAGGTAATTATGGCAAGCACTTATACAACAAGTTTTGGTATAGAGAAAATAGGTTCTGGTGAGCAGTCTGGGGCGTGGGGAACTACCACCAACCACAATCTTGATATTCTTGATAGAATAGCTTCTTACAAAGCGGTAGGTCTTTCTGGAACTACGCATACGTTAACAGTAAGAGAGGCTGCGCCTGGATCTGGAACTGAAAATCTTCAGGATGGCATGTATCGCGTAATTAAATTTACGGGAGCACTCGGTGCAAATAACACTGTAACGGTGGCTCCTAACACTACTGCTGCCTTTTTTATTATAATAAATGCAACCACAGATTCAGGATCTAGTGGACCTTATTCTGTTATTTTAACGCAAGGGTCTGGAGCAAATATAACAATAGAAAATGGCAAGTCTGCCATTGTTTACATGGACGGAGCAGGGTCAGGAGCGGCTGTTGTAGATGCTCTATCCAATTTACAATTAGCTACTTTAACTGCTTCTGGAGATGTTACTTCAAGTGGTACTTTTAATGCTTTAGGAGATACTGCGGCTAGTGACAAAGCGGCTGTTGGGTATACTGCTGCTGAAGGTTTAATTCTTACAGGACAAGGTTCTAGTAATGATGTAACAATTAAAAATGACGCAGACGCTGATGTAATTACAATTGCTACAGGAGCTACAAATGTAGACATAGTTGGAGATGTCACAGCATCTACGGTTAATGCTGATGGAGACACCTCTGCGGGAGATAACGCGGCAATGGGGTACACTGCTGCGGAAGGTCTTATTCTTACGGGTCAAGGTGCAACTAACGATGTCACGATTAAAAATGATGCGGATGCAGATGTTATTGAAATTCCTACAGGAACCACAAATGTAACAATTGCTGGTCAATTAAATGGTGGCACAATTATACTTGCAGAAACTGATACGGATACATCAAACACTGGTAATGTGACCATTGATTTTTCTGCTCATCAAAATTTTGTTTTAACCCTTACAGGCAATGTAACACTTGATAATCCATCCACTGAATCTGTGGGTCAATCAGGAGTATTTGTTTTTATTCAAGATGGTACTGGATCAAGAACTTTAAGCCTTGGTACGGATTATGAAAGTCCTGCTGGAGCAGGAATTACCCTTAGTACAGCAGCAAGTGCAGTAGATGTGGTTCCGTACTTTGTAAAGGCTTCTGGTTCTATTCAACTTGGCACCCCACAGTTGGCGTTTAGCTAATGCCTATGTTTGGATCACAATGGTTTGGAAGTGGAGCTGCAGGGTCAGGTAGTTACACTGTATCTAATTCGTTTGCCTTTTTTAGAGCTAACGATGAAGCCATGCAAAGGCAATTGTCAAGTACTTCAACAAGCACTACTAAAATGACTTTATCCGCGTGGATAAAAAGATCTGTTATTGGAACCGCATCCCAAGGTATTTTTGCTGCTAATAATGGTGTGGCTGCTGGAAGTGGTGGGCATGATGCATTTATTTTTAATTCAATTGATCAAATAAATATGTGGCTTGGTGCAGGTAACAATGCCGATATTACATGGTCTCCTAAATTTCAAGATACTTCAGCATTTTACCATTTTGTTTTAGCTATTGATACTACTCAAAGCACTGATACAAATAGAGTAAAACTATATGTTAATGGCGTACAAGTTACGGATACATCTTCTGCTAGCTGGCCCGCCGAAGATCAAGTATTTCGAGGGTTTGCTTATACTGGTTCAGGGACAGCACCCACTCAAGTACTAGGTACAGATGTGGACCATTCTAGTACTTCATCACGTAACGAGGCGGGGTTTGTGCTTGCAGGAGATTGCATCTTTATAGACGGTACTGCTTATGATCCAACTTCATTTGGAGAAATAAATTCAGATACAGGCATATGGACTCCTATAGATCCTAATTCTGTAACATATGGAAACAATGGTTTTAGATTGCAATTTAAAGAAACAGGCACAGGTCAAAACGCCAGTGGCATGGGTGCGGATACTTCTGGAAACGATGGTCATTTTGCATTGCTTCATAGTTCGACAATAACTGCTGCGAAAAACAGACAGGTAGATGTAACTACAAACGATGCGGATAGTTCTTTAGGAAACTATGGAAGAATAAATCCAGAAGCAGTTAATGTTGCAGGAAACAATGATGTTACAATTTCTTTAGGTAATTTAAAAGGTGTATATGTTGCAGATTATGTTGCACAGTTTTCTATTGCCAGACTTACTAGTGGACAATGGTACTGGGAAACCAAAGTTTCTGGAGTTAACTTAGCTAGTACAGGCGTTCTCGCAGGTACCTATTATGGTAGTTTAGACACGTCTGCCAATATGAACTCCACTGGGATTTATTACTATAACCCCTACAGTGGCGCCAAAGTGAAAGATGGGTCTCAAACCTCTTACGGTAGTGGCGCAAGTGCGGATGATATTCTTCAGTGTGCAGTAGATTTAGATAACAATAAGATTTGGTGGGGCCTTAATAATACTTGGCAAGCATCAGGTGATCCAGCCGCTGGAACTAATGCCGCATATACGGATTTGACAGATACGGATTACACGCCTGTTCTTGGGTATGGTGCAGCGGGCACGATTGAATTAAACTGTGGTCAACAGACTCTATCATACACCCCGCCAACTGGTTTCAAAACTTTAAATGTTGCCAATATAACAACACCTACTGTCCCCAAATCTACTGACCAATGCGAACCACTTCAATATACAGGAACAGGAAGCGAACTAGAAATATCTAGTTTAAGCTTTCAACCTGGATTTGTTCTTATTAAAAATCTTGATGCAACAGATGATTGGATGCTGTTCGATAATGTCAATGGAGCTACAAAACATTGGAGTCCAAACAGAAGCGATCTGGGCGGGATAGTAACAACGGCACAATCGCTTAAAAGTTTTGATTCTGATGGCTTTACATTAGGAACTTTTGCTCAAGTAAATACTTCTGCCGAAAAATATTTAGCATTTAATTGGAAAACTGGATCTAGCGGAACAGTTACAAATGGCATGACTAAAATTAGTGACAGTTCGCAAACCAATATAACAAGAGCTGCTAATCCAGATAATGGATTAAGCATAATTCAATTTACTGGGAATGGTTCCGCATCAACAATTTTACATGGGCTTGGTAAGAAAGTTGAATTTATGTTTGTAAAAGCAACAAATAAAAATTCAGTTTCTATTTGTTGGCACAAAGTTATGCCAGCGCGAGGTTATATTGGATTTGCAACAGAAAGCCAAGAATACGTATGGGGAGATGATCGCCAATGGGGTCCCGACCCAACGGCTGGAGGCACCACATCTATCGGTGTGGGGACTCATACTTTTACAAATGGCTCTGGTGATACACTGTCAGCATATGTGTTTGTTGAAATACCTGGTTTTAATCGGATAAGTTCCTATGTTGGGAACGGAACCACATCGGGTCCCTTTGTCTGGACGGGCATGAGACCCTCGATGATTTGGATAAAATCAATAGATACTACAGCAAATTGGGCAGTTTATAACGATGTGCAAACTACAAATGCTTACGGAAATCCTACGGATAGATCTTTAAGACTTAGCTCTAATGAGACAGATGCTAATTTAGGATCGAGTCCTTTTAATATTTATAGCAATGGTTTTAAATCTTTAACGGGTGCTTCAGAACATAATGCAAGTGGACAAGAATATATGTTTATTGCTTGGGCAAGATCACCTTTTGAGTCTAATAACAGGGCTAGATAATGGCACAAAAGAAATTATTTGGAGAACAAATAGCAAAAGATTTAGCAGAATTATCTGCTCATCTTAAAACCCACGAAGCTGTGTGCGCTGAAAGATATTCTATGGTAGCTGCTCGATTAAAACGACTTGAAATAGTTCTAATGAGTTCTGCTGGTGCTATTATCCTTTTGTTAGCTGGGATAACTTGGAAGGGATCGTTATGAACTTTTTAATAATAAAGGATTTTAATCATGTCTTCAATTTTTAAAGCTGGAAGTAAAACCATTAACTTAGGTCAAAGTTGGGTTTCTGATGAAGGAATAACACACCCTAGCACTTGGGGGTTGTGGTCGGAAGAAGAAAAGAAAGAAGCTGGGATAGAAGAGATTGTTCTACAGCCTTTCCCAAATCACAAATTATATAATTCTTCTCATAATGCAGATGGCAGTGTTAACTCCACGAAAAGAAATTTAGATGATGTTACATCAAATGGCGTGACAACTTACGGAGTAAAGACAACATTAAAAAATGAAGTAAAGGAACAGCAACGACAATTGTTGCTACAAACAGATTGGGCTGTAATTAGAAAAACAGACAAAGGTACAGCTATCCCTTCAAACATTCAAACATGGCGAGACGCTATCCGCGCTAAAGCAACAGAAATGGAAACAGCTATCGATGATGCTGGAGATACTGATGCAATAGAAGCATTGTTTTTAAAGACCACGGCAAACAATGATGGAAGCTCTACAACAACAGGTATTTTGTATGATTGGCCTGAGTTAGTGGAGTAACTTGTATGGCCTATCAGAACATTACATTTAGACCAGGAATTGTTAGAGATACAACTTCTTATGCTAATGAAGGTGGATGGTTTGATTGTGATAAAATTAGATTTAGATATGGGTTGCCAGAAAAAATAGGTGGTTGGACTAAGGCTTCTCCTTCTTCTTTTCAAGGAGCCTGTCGATCTTTGCATAATTGGGTAACATTAGATGGGTCAAATTTTTTAGGTCTTGGAACTAATCTTAAATTTTACCTAGAAGAAGGAAATTCTTTTTATGACATAACGCCTATAAGTCGAACTGTTACTTTAACAGCGGCGGCTTTGGTTACAGTTAATACCGAAAAAACTATTACGGTTACTGATATAGGTCATGGTGCTGTAGTTAATGATTTTGTTTCCTTCACAGGACTAAGCGCAGTTAATGGTATTCCTGCGGCTTCTTTAAATATAGAGCATCAAATAACAAGTGTTACTGATTCTAATGTTTATGTAATAACTGTTGACTCCGCGGCCACCTCATCGGGTGCGGGATCAGGAGGAGATTCTTTTACCGCAATCTATCAAATAAATACTGGGCTTAATTCCTCATCAGGTGGAAATGGATGGGGCGCTGGATTATGGGGAGGACAAGTTTTAGGAGAAGCAGCAACCACTCTTAATGGCGCTATATCCAGCACTTCAAGCACTTCTAACATTACTTTAACGAGTGCTACAGATTTTTCTTCTGGATCTTCTTCTTTAAGTTCTACAATTTTAGATAGCGATACCTCTATTACGGTAGCTAGTTCTACAGGATTTGCTGATAAAGGAACAATTACTATTGGGTCAGAGGTAATAAAATACGGAACTTTAAATGGGAATGTTTTTACTGATCTTACTAGAGGGGCGTTTGGAACTACAGCCGCAGGTCACACCGCAGGGGCTACTGTTACATATTTAGGTGTTGTGTTAATTAACAGTGAGTTGATAACGTACACGGGAATTTCTACTAATGATTTAACGGGTATTGCTCGTGCAACAAGGGGAACCACAGGTGCTACTCATAGTGATGGATCAACTGTTCAGGATGCAAGAAGTTTTATTGGTTGGGGTCAAGGAGCAGATACAACTGTATTAAATGAAATAAGGTTGTGGTCACAAGATAATTATGAAGAAGACTTGTTGTTTAATGTGCGCGATGGTGCTGTTTATATATGGCAAAAAACAAATGGAGTTTTAACTAGAGGAGTTAATTTAACTAGTTTGTCTGGAGGAATTGATGTGCCTGTAGTGGCACGTCAAGTTCTTACTTCGGATAGAGACGGACATGTTATTTGTTTTGGTACAAATCCAGCAGGATCTACGCAACAAGACGCATTGCTTGTTCGCTGGTCAAATGCAGAAAGCGTAACAGATTGGGACATTACGGGTGCTACGGCAGGGGATATGCCTTTGGGTTCTGGGTCTGAATTTGTAAAAGCAGTAGAAACTAAACGTGAAATTATTATCTGGACAGATACTGCGATGTATTCCATGACATTTGTCGGAGCGCCAGATACTTTTGCATTTACTCAAATTTCTAATAACACTACTATTATTTCACCGAATGCTGTAGGCAATGTTGATGATGTATTGTTTTGGATGGGTCGTGAAACTTTTTACAAGTACGATGGAAGGGTTCAGCAACTACCATGCCCTGTAAGATTTAAAGTATTTGGAAATTTAAATAGTAACAGACTTCGTACAATTTATGCAGGAATTAATTCAGAGTTTACGGAAGCTATTTGGTTCTATCCTTCATCTGAATCACAAGAAAATGATTCTTATATTATTTATAATTATGGAGAAAATGTCTGGTACTATGGTTCGTTAGCTAGAACAGCTTGGATTGATAGAGGCATACGTTCTTTCCCACAAGCTACGGGCATTGAATCTAATCCGTATCTTTTTAATCATGAGAACGGAAATGATAATGATGGAGACCCTATTACATCTTATGTTGAAAGTTCTCAATTTGATATAGGACAGGGAGAGGTGTTTAGTTTTGTTGATAGATTAATTCCTGATATGACTTTTGATGGTTCTACTTCTTCTGATCCAAGTGCAACTTTTACAATAAAAGCTCGTAATTTTCCTGGCTCTACATATGATCAGTCACAGGATGCTTCAGTAACTAGAACCTCTACAACGCCCATTGAGCAGTTTACTAATCAAGCATTTATTAGGGTTAGAGGTCGAAGCATTGCTTTAAAAGTTGCAAGTGATAATGAAGGGGTTCAGTGGAGATTGGGAGTTCCACGTATTAATATTCGTGCGGATGGAAGGCGATGACATTTACAGCAGGAGTTCCTGTTTTTCCTGTTCCTACTAAGGAATATGATTCGCAATATATGTATGATTTAATTCGTACTTTAAATTATTTAGTAGAACAGGTAGGTAATCCTGGTCCTATTCGTGGAACAACTTTAGTTTTAACGGATCTTCCTACAAGCGGGGCACAGTTAGAAACTGGTTCAGTGTATAATGATAATGGAATATTAAAAATTGTATTACCTAATATTGGGTACGGCAGTTCGGTTACTGCTTCTTCTGGTATTGGGACAGTAACAGTTACTACTTCTTAGGAATTAAATATGGCAATTGGAGAAGAATTTGGTGGTGAGTACAGTGCAGGCATGGATGATGCTACACAGTCATTTGAGGGACCACTAGGTTATGGAATGGGTTATGGAGCAGAAGGTGCTAATCAAGCTGGAGATGTAAAGTATGGGGCATCTATGTCTGTAGATGATATTCCTGATCCATCAACTGGACTTGGATATAATTATACAGTTAGAGATGCTCTGATTGATGTGCCTTTAGGTCTTCTTACAGCAGGATTAAGTATTCCAGCTAAATTAGGAATAGGTGCTTTTTCTAATATTGCTAGAAGTATTACAGGCCTTACTTCTCCAAGTGATACAAATCCTAATTTGGCTAGTATTAATTTAGGAGATAAACCAAGTGTTTCAGTTGGAAATTTTTCAATAAAAGGGGGTGAAGAATTGGGTTCAGGTCAATTAATACCTAGTATTCCGTCCACTCCTAGTAGGAATATTTTTGATACTGTTGATCCAGAGGGAGCACCAGAACCTTATAAAATAAGAAGAGTTGCAGAAGGAGGCGGTATGGTTAATTTACGCAATCAAGCTAATATGTTAGCTGCTCAAGGGCGTGGCGGTGATACTATGCTTATGCATATGCGTCCTGATGAGGTAGCTGGACTTGCTTCTTTGGGAGGAGTTACGAGAAATCCTGTGACGGGATTGCCTGAAGGGTTCTTGATGCCTGCTCTTGGTGCTGCATTTGCACCAGGACTTTTGAGTGGGGCATTTGGTGGAGGAGTTTTAGGAACTGCTCTGGCTACTGGTTTAGGAGCAGGAGGAGGGCAGGCTCTTCAAAGTTTTGCTCTTGGAGAAGATGATCCTTTAAAGAAAGGAATGACTGCTGGTCTTACGGCAGGAATTGGAAGCGCCGCTCTTGGTGGTCTTAGCCAAGCT
>CEQV01042538.1_pt1 | contig 23168 bp, 36 predicted proteins | sample 530971 | NCBI WGS metagenome assembly CEQV01 (sample SAMEA2621173, study PRJEB7988) | marine metagenome | biome: marine biome (ENVO:00000447); feature: deep chlorophyll maximum layer (ENVO:xxxxxxxx); material: "saline water (ENVO:00002010), including plankton (ENVO:xxxxxxxx)" | depth 100 m
GTCTCGAGACCAGCGACCACCTTAAGTTAATAATTACTGATCACCGCCAGACTTATTATTATTAACAGCTGCAACAATATCACCTTCAGCAATAGCATGAGTGTTAGTTACAGAAACACCATTAACAGCAACAGATGCATTATTACTAATATCATCTGGAAATTCATTTCTTAATTGCTCAACAGTATCAGCGTTAGTTTGTCTTTCTACAAAGCCGCCACCTTGTAGAAATTTTATTGTTTTAGTTGCCATTTTGGCCTCCTTCTTCATAAGAGTTAATAGACTGATATTCTCTTTCTAAATCATCAAAGAAATTATCAATCTTGGTTAGGTTACTTAATATTTGTTTTTCTACTATTTCTTTTATTTCACCATCAAGGTATCTTACAGTTCTTTTAAGTACTACATTGTTTTTTTCTAGTTCAAATATATCCATTAGAACCACCATTTCACTATATAATACCACATTATCATTCCAAGTAGAAATATTCCACCATATACACAAAGATTCATCCAATTTATCATAATCCCATCCTTTTTTTAATCTTGTCTAAATCTCTTCCTATTTCTTCCTGTAAATCAATAGCATGTTGCATATTTGTGTTTAAAATATCCATATTACCTTCTAATTTATCTATAGTTTTTAATATATTATCAATTTCATCTATTGGATCTCTAGTTTTCTTAGTTTTTGGCATCTTTATCTCCTTTTAATGTTACAAGTTCATCAATTATCTTATTTTGCCTTATTTTTAATAAAGCAATATCATTTCTTACATGATGAAGCTCAGTTATTAGTTCTTCTTCAGTTTTTACTGGGTAAAATGTTAACATATTGTAAAACCTCCTGATTGTAAGCAGAAATTAGCAAAATTTCTTACATTATCTACATCAAATGGATAATTAGACATAAATGCCGCATCTTTATCGCTAGATTGACTTAATTCTGCATTATTTTTTGTGTGTAATTCTTCATAAACAGCAGTTTTACCTGAATCTATGTCTTTTAATAGTCTTAAACCTATTTTATATGCTTTTTCTTGAGATATTTCATGTCCATTATTATATGATCCATGTTCCATATCATCATCTGTAAGTATATCGTCACATAAATTGATAACATAAGACCATAATGGTCTCCACCACCAAACATTATTGCGAAAATATACTCCTGGATTATTTTCATGGTAATCATCCATTTCTTTAAAGTATTTTTCACGTTCTTTTTTGTCGTCTGACATCCATAATTCACTATCTTCTTTAAAGTATTTATATTCAGATTCAGGTTTATTTATTTGTGGATTAACACCACTTAAATCAAAGCCCATTTTAATATCCTCCATATTTTTTCTATGTTTTTTCTTATTTTCATTATATTTATAGTAAATGATATACAAATCTCAGCACCCACCAACAGCTCATGCAGTGCAATTTGCCTTAGGTATTCCTATCGATGATGGGTGCTATATCTGCAGTTTAGTATAGGGCACTTGTCAAGCCAACTACAGATCAGTTGTTCTCCTACCAATCAACTCTTTAGAGACTCAATTCTTTTCTTAATAAATGCAGCAGCTTCATAAGCTTCTATTTTAATTGCATTGTCAAATGCTTTTTTTAAGTTATATATTATCTCTTCTTTTGACATATTTAACTTTTCTATTTCTTTCTCTTCTTCCAATTCATCTAATTTAGCGTTTAGATCTTCTATAGATATTTTGGCTGTTTCTTCTAGAAATATTTTACCTTGATAGTCACGAACTCTATCTAAAACTTCTAAGAACATATCAGGTAGTTCATCTTCATCTTTCATTTTCATCATATATTCTATTTGTTCATCTAATGAATCAACACCAGTAATTCTAGATGCTGTAACAAATATCATATTACATAGTGCACAACATTGTCCATTTAATAATGGTTGAGTATTATGTGAATGACCATAAGATGTGTCTCCACATATATCACATGTAAATTTATTCATAATTCTCCTTGATTAGTAGGTTAAAAGTATTTGAGTTGTGGCGGGATTTGGGACACCCGCAAGATACCATTTTTAATTGGCAGTGTTTCGTCTACAAGAGTGATCAAGTATGCTACTCCTATCTCCATGAGGGCTGGTTACCCCGATAGGTCGTCACATATGGGTAGTTAATCCATAGACTAAATAGTGTATCTGTTTTCATGTAAGACCTGCTTACCGTATTCAGTGTCTATCTCTAGACATATACACCCACTGGATAAGGATTCCCTTATCATTTATATTGGCTCTACGACTGTTCTAGCCTCTACTAGTTCTACAACATCACTTGATATTATAGCGGTCACACCTAACAGTCTACCTGCACACTCCTCACCAGAATGCTCTACAGGTTTCACATCGTTAATCCACAGGTGATCAGGCCTGTTTCATAACTCTCAATTTTATTTCATTATTCATTGTTGTATTGCAATGCGTGCAATGCGCTCCTATACCTTACCTGTTGTTATCTCAGGACTCTCGCCTTCTTGGGTATGAGCCAAGGGCAAGTTAACATTGGTATAGGATAAGTTTAATAATTTTTTGATCAAGCAGTAGCATGAGTGTTATCCCACACTACTACTATCACGAATATAATTCATAACACCTCCTTTGTTTATTTGCTTAGTATCATTACTATTGTCCTCAACAAAGAAAGCCTGTTTTAGTTACAAATTATAATATTCATCGGCTAATATAAATACTATTGCATCATTTAAGCCCATATCTTCTAATGCTGCTTCAAAAGCCTCATGTTCCTCATCCATAGTTTCTCCTATATGTTAATAAATACATTGAATAATATAGCAAATGCCCCAACAAATGTTAAGCCAATCGCTAAAGTATAAGCACATAATTTTATCATATTAATTATCATCTTTACTCCTTTGTATTGTTTCTATTTTTTTATTAACAGTAGTTTTTCTATGGCCACCTTTTGATCTAGTGCTGTACATATGTAAAGATTTATCTCTTTCTTTAAGTATATACTTTACCATTTTTTTTAATATCAATGGATCATTAGACTTTAAGCCTTCTCTTAATATTTCTACTAGATTACCAACAGTTCTAGACTGTAATATGGTAGTATCTAGCTTTAATTGGTTAGGATTAAACATATTATCTTATTCTCCCTTCTCCACGATATACATAATGGCCAGTTATATCATATTTAAACAATATGTCTTGAATAACTACACCACCACCAGAATTGTGGATAACCAGTGGATGTCCATCTATACTATATAAATGAGATAATATTCCTATATGAGGTAAACTACCTCTTTTGCGTAGGTTCCAAGTAATTATATCACCTGGATAGAACTCATCATCATTTGGCTTAACATATCCGTTATGCTCAAAGAATACTCTTAAGTTCTTTACTCTTCTGTGGTCAATATTATTATCAACCTCATAAGGTGTATCATATAAATGATTATTATTTATCATATCTACGTACACTAACTCTTGTAGATCTACTCCACAACAATCACGATATGCTCTGATTATTACATCAGTACACACACCTTTATCTCTTGATATGTCACCCATTGGGTAATCAATATCATAATAAGACCCATCATATTGTACAAAACTATGAGTCTGTTTAGCAGCATGTGTTACAAATAGGTCAAGATTAACATATCCATAACACACACTTAATAATAATAATAGTCTTATCATTGTAACATCCCCCTTAATTGATATGATGATACTATTTTAGGTATATATAGTAGTTTATCATTTGTTTGATCTACTATTTTCACACCATTAAGACGAAACAGTTCTAAATAAAGATGCACTGTTCTAGCATCTGCATAATTATAAACAATATGCTCCCAGACCTCTAAATGACCATCTGGGAACAATAATGTTGCTGTATAAATATCATTCATATAAAGCACCTCCTACACATACATCATAAAATGTAAACTTAGGATCTTTACGCATCACAGGCTCAATTGCCTTTGTTGAACTATTATCAACTATATTAGATCGGGAGTCTAATGTTTTATAAATACTCTCAAATACCGTATCTCGTATTGATTCATTTCTATATGATAGAACAATCCCATTTTCTTCAAAATAACTATCATATTTTATATTAATACAATATACTTGTTCATTATTTCTTTTAGCAGCAAGTCTTTGCTCTAATGTCTCTGAACGTGGCTCTCTTTCAAAAGTGAAGATAGTTTTTATATCTTTAGCACTCACTAATACTTTCTTATGATCATCTCTTATAGGTATCATATTAATCATTTAAACACCTCCTTCTTTTAGCATCATAAATTTTTGCGTTAGCTAATATTAAATCATCCAACTCTTCTTTAACTGAAGAATTGCGTCTTTTATCAGCGTCAGGTATATCACCTTTATCAGAATTATCCAAATTAGCGCTAAATACTACAGTAAACGCTTTTTGAATTTTAACATCAAAGTCTGATAGTTTATACCAAAGTTTAGTATGATTAGGATAAGAACCATAATAAATGTTATTACCAACTCTTTCCTGTTGTATTAAACCTCTAAATAGAAAATAATCTATCACTTGTCTAATTACTTCTTCATTGTGAAAAGCCCATACATCTCTAGAATACCTATCAATTACTTTATTAAGGTCTCTTTGAGATTGTATGTTTGTACCACAATATATCATTATTACATCAGTGAACTTGACATGTCCAACTAATATATCCCTAATGCATTGGCCTAATGAAGTACCAATGACTTTATTGCTAATATCTATCACGATATGCCTTTCTGCCTAGCTTTTACACTAGGCGTTAATAGGTTAGGAGAAAACAAAATACTTGTTATATGTGTGGTATAAGTTTATATATATATCATACACACACGCATACATTGTAGCAGGCTATATTGCTGTATGTCTATATCATACCATATATCACTATATTTGCCTGTATTTGTATAAATATTAAGTTATTTTAGTAATAAAATAGGTAAAAGGGGCCCGAAGACCCCAATTACTGTTAACTGTTAAGCTTACGGCTTAGGTTGTTGTGAATCAACTAATGCTTTAACACTTGCGGTAAGGTTCTTAATGTCATTAGATAGGTAACCTAGCTTCTTATCTGTCTTGCTAGACCCCTTGTCTGACGACTTGAGTAACTCAACAAGCTGAGTCAACTCAGGATTACCTTGCTGTGCAGGCAATGTCCCATTTAATATGTTGGGAGCCATCGTTCCAAACCCTAACAACGCTTGGTTGTTATTAGTCATGAACTGTTGTGCTTGCCAGTTAGGCATTCTACCTTTAATCGCTTGCATTTGCATAGCTTGGATACCGCAGTTAGTCTGCGCTTCCATACCTCGCAAGATAATTGCGAGTATCTTTTTCTTGATCTCGTCCATCGGATCTCCTTTTGTTAGTTAACGAAATAATATAAATCAAAAATAACTAAAAAGTAAATTTGGAAATCCCCCGAAGGGGGGCGGGGGTGCGTAATATAGCCAAGCACTAAAATTGCACAATTTTCAAAAGTCGTTTTAAAATAATTGTTGCTTTTAAATAATCCATTTAATAAATTTCAATATGAAAAAGTACATACTAACTATTAAATATGATGAAGATAGTGATACTGTAGAATGGATACAGGAAGAAGTAATAGAAGATGATGATATTATAGATATAACTCAAGATAATGTATATAAGTTAACTGTAGAAGATATGCAACTAATAAAAATAGGTAAGGATTATGCTAAAGCTTGATTCCTACCGCCCCTTGACGGGGCTCTGTTTATTATGAGAGTATATAAAGTAAATAGAATAGAACATACTGTATTCGATGACATTAGCGAAATACCTAGCAGTATAAAAATCGCAAGTAACTGGCGCAGTGCTAATATAGGCGATTGGGTAAAGGCTGATGACAACTGTTACATACAAATATTGCGCAAAGGAAAGATGGTCGTGCCGAAAGGGCGGAACAAGGTTAGGGAATACGTTGGCACGTGCACTGGGACTTTTCCAGTAACCTCCAAGGCGAAGATGGACACTTCGCGCAGACTCAATATTTATTCCTTTGGAGGGAATAAGAGCTCTGCAGACGTTCTGCTAGATCGGACCGTACTAAGTAAGCATGAGCATCTATTCGTTGGGTATATTGTATCTGGGTTATCACCACAGGAAGCTTATATGAAGGCTTTTCCTACAAATAGCCCTGGTTATGCTAAACAGAAATCTGCGCAACTTGTAAAAACAAAAAGGATTATGACGGCTATGAAAGAAGAACTAAAGCCTATATTAAAAGAAATAGGTATAGATGAAAAAGCTGTACTTGAAAACATTAACAATATTGCATTAACATCTGAGAAAGATGAAACTAGACTAAAAGCATTGTTTAAATTATCGGATATTATGGATTTAGAAGATAAGAACAAAACTACTGTTACTCAGGTATCAGGAGCATTATTTCAGGGGTTTGCAGACAAACACTTAGTAGAGGCTGAAAGGCCAAAAGAGATAGGAGAATAAATGGCTTCAAAGAAATTAGATGTTACTGATGAGTATATAAGAAGTTCTGCAGATCAAATATTTGATATTATTAACTCACCTGTAGGAAAAGCATTCATGCCTCAAGCGCAAATATTAAATATTATTGATAGACTAATTGATGGATCAATAACAGATGAAGAGTTAGCTCAATTAAAAAAAGATAAGAGTTATTAATGCCTGGGTTACTTGATGTACTAATGCAAGCAGGGACAACTGAAGCTAGAAGGAGGCTTTCAGAAGCATCAACTGCTGTAGCTTCTGGGCTAGGTATGGCTAATATGGTTATAGGCCGTCATCCTGACGAGTTTCCTGAAACTGAACTTACTTTTGGAGGGAGTTATCCTGTTTATAGTTCAGATAATGACTTTAAATCAATATATTCAATTGATATTGATAATATAGCTTATAATATTTTAGTAGATCATAACAAATTAGAAAAAAACCCTAAAAAATTAAATCAAGTCAAAACTAATGATTTTTATTATTTTATAAAAGGTATGAAAGATAATAAAGTGCATATGCGTGAAATTAAAAGACAAGTAGAAATAAAACTTGCAAAAGACATGTATGGAACAAGTGTAGCTAATTTTGATGAAGCAAGTCCTTATGCTGCAGAAATTGTAAACTCTTATTTAGAAAGAGCTGGGGTACAATCTATTTATGAATCTCCTTATGGTGACGGAAAAGCTCATTTTACGTTAATGCCTGGTGAAGATGGTCCAGAAGGAAGATCTGGTTCAGTATGTGCTGATACTGCATGTGCAGTTTATACAGGTGCTGGACTAATTAATTATTTACCTTGGTCTAAAACAGAAGATAAATGGTCTAGTAATAATAATTATATTATTGACGCAATTCAAAAAGGTAACAAAGGAGATCCTTCTGAATCTTGGAAACATTGGACAACTGTTGGTGACGGAAACCCTTCTAATTCTTTTCAAAATGCTCAACCAGGTGATTGGGTTATTATGGGAGAAGAAGGTGATTTTGCAGCAAGAGCTGGAAATGAATCTGGTAAACATTCTATGATTGTATTAGATGTTACAGAAAAAGGTGTTTTATTTGCTTCTGGTAATTATACTGATGCGCATTGGAAAGGAAAAGATGCAGGAGATCATCAATCAGGTATAGAGCATAGATTTTATAGTTGGGAACATTTAAATCGTATTTCTGGACCAAATAGTATAACTAAAGTTTTTAGATTTACACCTCAAACTGATAATATGGTTCAATTTGAAAATCAAATTTTTTCTCATAAAGGTGGATTTGATGCAAAGGCTGCTTCAGGAGCTCTTTTAAGAGATTTAATGTATGATAAACGTTAATGTCAAAATATAACTTAAATATAAATAAAGAAAACGTTAGCAAGGCAGAAGAAGCTCTTATGCTTGCACAAAAAGACATGATTTCATTTGGTAAATTATTTTTAGCAGACGATTTTATGAGAAGTGAAACTCCCTTTTTTCATTATGAGGTAGCAGATTCTTTAATGGATATGGATAAAAGACAGTTAGCTGTTATTCTGCCTAGAGGACATGGTAAAACAGTATTAACTAAATGTAGTATTATGAGAGATTTTTGTTTTGCTACAAGCCCTTTATTTTATGGATGGGTAGCCGCATCGTCTAAAATCAGTGTACCTAATTTGGATTATATAAAATACCATTTGGAATATAATGAAAAAGTTTCGTATTATTTCGGTAATTTAAAAGGTAAGAAATGGACAGAAGACGATATAGAGCTAACAAATGGATGTAAACTCATATCAAAATCAAATTTGTCAGGCATTAGAGGAGGAGCTAAACTCCATAAAAGATATGACCTCATTGTTCTTGACGACTTTGAAGATGAAAATAATACCATTACGTCTGAGTCTCGTGCTAAAATTGCGAATCTTGTTACCGCAGTTGTTTTCCCTGCTCTTGAGCCTCATACGGGTAGGCTTAGGATCAATGGAACTCCTGTTCACTTTGACTCCTTTATACAAAATATACTTGTGGGTAAAGAAAAAGCTGTTAAACAAGGTGAAAAATATAGTTGGCATGTGATAAGTTATAAAGCTTTACAGCCAGATGGTTCATCTTTATGGCCTGGTTGGTTTGGAAAAAAAGAAATGGAACGTAAAAAGAAGTTCTATGCCGATTCAGGTCAGCCACAAAAGTTTTATCAAGAGTATATGATGGAAGTACAAAATAGTGAAGATGCTATTTTTACAAGAGATCATTTACAGTTTTGGGATGGAAGATTTAAACATGATGAAGATACTGGGATTAACTACGTCATACTTGAAGACGGAACTGAAAAACCTGTTAATGTCTTTGCGGGCGTTGACCCAGCTACGGATAGCGCTAGAAGAGATACTGACTTTAGTGTTATCATCATGGTCGCTATTGATAGTGACAATAATTGCTATGTTCTTGACTATCTTCGTAATAGGTCATTACCTGTTTTGGGGATTCCTGGAACTGGTAAAAAAGGGATTGTGGATCATTTATTTGATTATAACAAAATTTATCACCCTTCTCTTTTTACCATTGAAGACACTACTATGTCTAAACCAGTCTTTCAAGCATTGGTTTCAGAAATGAGAAGAAAGAATGATTTTAGTGTTAAATATTGTGCTGAAAAGCCAGGAAATAGAATGAGTAAAAGAGATAGAATACAAGAAATATTAGCACAAAGATTTGCAATAAGAAGTATGTTTGTAAGAAAAGATCATTATGATTTACAACATGAAATTTTTACATTTGGTCCAAGAATGGGGCATGATGATACTATAGACGCATTAGCGTATGCATGTAAACATGCTCATCCACCTAAATCTATGCAAAAAAGCAGAGAGGGTGTTTGGACAAAACACAGACCTAGCGCAAAAAGTTGGGTCGTAGCTTAAGGAGAAACCATGGCATTTAATAGAAGAGGTCGTAGACCTATGCCAGCGGGGGGAAACTCAGGAATGAACAATAATATGGGCAGAAGAAGGGCTGGAAACTCTAGGTTTGCTCCTAGAGGACCACAAAGATTTGGAGTAAACCCAGGTCCAATGCCTGCAGGCCAAACTTCAGATAATACTGGAAATTTTGGTGCTGGAAGAAGACAAGACCCTAGATATGTTCAACCTCAAAATAATAATACAACATTTGGTGGACAAGGTGGTATGCAAGATAATGTTGGTGGTGGAAGGCGACAAGATCCTAGATACGTTCAGCCACAAAATACGCCACGTATAGGTAATCAAGGACAAGGGCAAAGATTTTCCCCAACAGGAGTTGGTCAAGGGCGTAGACCAGCAGGTTTACCTAATATTGAAATGCGTAAACCAGGTAGTGGAGGTTCTAGAGTTATGAATACACCTTCAATGGGTCGTAGAAACTTTATGAGACCTAATCAAAGAAATCAACAAAATAATTTATTAGGTAGAAGAAGAAATAATAAATTAAATAATAATAATTCGGGGTACTAATGAGCAAAAAAATGCACATATGACCAGAAGAAGGTACGCCACATCCAGTTGGGAAAAGGCATAAAAAAAGTCCGAAAGGTTCTTCACATTGGAAAGGTAGTGAATTTATAGTAGCAAGTAATAAATATAAACAAGGGAAATAATGGCAAAGAAAATAGATAAAAATGCACAACGTATAAAAGATATTTTTGATTTAGCAAATAGTTCTTCAAGGATTCAATGGGAATATGTAAATCAAAAGGGTTATGATTTTGCTCATGATAATCAATTAACTGAAGATGAAAGAATTGCATTAGAAGAGCAAGGTATGCCTACTTTTACTATCAACAGAATTATGCCTGTTGTAGAAATGTTAAACTTTTATGCAACTTCTAGTAAACCTAGATGGCAAGCAGTTGGTGCAGAAGGGTCTGATGTAGATGTTGCTTCAGTATTTTCTGATATGGCTGATTATATTTGGGACCAATCTGATGGCTCAACTTTATATGCTAATGCAATAAATGATGCTGTTACTAAATCTATAGGTTATTTACTTGTTAATGTAGATAAAGACGCTGATAATGGTATGGGTGAAGTTATTATTAAAAACCCAGAACCATTTGATGTGTTTGTAGATCCAAAATCTAGAGATATGTTGTTTAGAGATGCTAATTATATAGTTGTAAGAAAGATTCTACCAAAAGAACATTTGTATTCATTATTTCCTGAACATAAATCAAAAATTAAAAAGGCTTCTAGTATAGATGATCAAGATTTTGATTATAGCGAAAAGTCTACAGGTTCTGATAGAAAAGATTTTTCTTATAAAGATATTGATTCTAATGAGTCTGTTACTTTAGATGGAGAACATGATGATTTAATAGAACTAATGGAACATTATGAAAAAATAAAAGTTTCTTATATTAATGCTTTTTATAGACAAAAGTTAGAACCTCAAGTTCTTGATCAATTAAAAATGCAAGTTGAAGAAGCAATGAAGCAACTGCAAGCAGAAAAACAAGTTCAATTTTTAGAACAACAACAACAAATGCAAATAGCTGTTCAAGAAGGTAAAATGATTCCAGAAAGATATGAGCTTGAAATAGCCAATATGCAAAAAGCTATAGAGCAAGAAATTCAACAAGCTTCTCAATCTATGATGGCTGAATTACAAGAAAAAGCAAGTACTGTTCAAAATACTATTATTACTGAAGAAGAATTTAATCTTATTAAAAAAGATCCAAACTTTTCAGAAACTTTAGTTGATTATGTTCAGTTTTATGGAACAAGAATAAAATTATGTTGTGTTGTAGGAGATAAAACTTTATATACAAAAGTGTTACCAGAAGGGATAACAGAGTATCCAATTATTCCTTTTCATTTTAAATGGACAGGTACTCCGTTTCCAATATCAGCAGTATCACCATTAATAGGTAAACAAAGAGAAATAAATAAATCACATCAAATATTAGTTCATAATGCTTCTTTAGGAAGTAGTTTAAGATGGATGCATGAAGAAGGAAGTATAGATACTGATTATTGGGAAAGATATTCTAGCTCTCCTGGAGCTTTGTTACCTATTAGACCTGGCTCAACACCACCAACACCAGTACAACCTGCTCCATTAAATAGTGCGTTTTTTCAAATAGTTCAAAGCGCAAAAAATGATATGGAATACTTAGCAGGTATATACAGCTCTATGATGGGAGATTCAGGAGCAGCAAACGAAACTTATAGAGGCATGTTAGCCTTAGATGAATATGGAACAAGGAGGATTAAACAATGGATGCAAAATTCTTTAGAACCTGCATTAAAACAATTAGGAACTTTAGTCAAACAATTTACACAAAGTGTTTACACTGCGCAAAAAGTATTCAGGATTGTGCAACCAAGTGCTTTACAAGAGGAAAGAAAAGTTGAAATAAATATTCCAATTTATAACGACTTTGGGGAAGCTGTAGGAAAAATTATGGATTATTCTGCTGCTAAATTTGATGTAAGAATAGTCGCTGGATCAACATTGCCTGTTAATAGATGGGCTTATGTTGCAGAATTAAAAGAATTAATGCAATTAGGTATTATTGATGATATAGCTTTACTTGCTGAAACTGATATTAAGAATAAAGAGCAAATAGCTAAAAGAAAATCAATGTATTCTCAAATGCAAAGTCAGTTAGGTTCACAAGAAGAACAAATAAAAGATTTAAGTGGAACTATAGAAACTTTAGAAAGACAACTTGTTCAATCTGGTATTAAAGATAAAGTAATGCAAGCTGCAGTTGAAATTAATAAAAAGAAAGAAGAAGTTAAGTCTGAAATTGAAAAAGAGTTATTGCAAACAGAGGGTGAGCAAAAATTAATGCAAGCTGAAATGAAAAATCAAGTTCAAAAAAATTCAGCAAAATTAGATGCCGATTCTCAAAAAATTATTACAGAAACTAATGCTCAGGCACAAATGGCTATAAATAATTTAAAAAATGATTTGCAAAACACAGATGGTAATGATTAAATTACTTTAATTTTTTTTTAAGAAAAGGAGAAAGAATGTCAAACGAAGTAGAAGGTAACTCAAAAGTGGTAGATAATATCATGGATGACTCTAACGATTTCTTTGGCCAAATTGAAAATTCCGTTAATGGAATGGTGGCAGAAGGGGAAGTTAATAACGCAGAAGTAACCCAAAGTGAAAGTGGCTCCGAAATGGTAACCCACGAACAATCACAAGGCTCTAATGTGAACTGGGATAATGAGGACAATCCATACAAAAAAAGGTATAAGGATTCAAGTAGAGAAGCTATTAAAATGAATGAACAGCTTAAAGACTTAAAACCATTTGTACCTGTTCTCGATGCAATGAAACGCGACAGTGGTTTAGTAGACCATGTTAGATCATATTTTAAAAATGGTGGTCAACCTGCTAAAGACGTTAAAGAACAACTAAATCTTTCTGAAGATTTTATGTATGATGCTACAGAAGCTATGGAAAATCCTGATTCGGATTCTGCTAAAGTTATGAATGCTCATATAGATGGAATAGTTCAGCAAAGAGTTGGTAGTGTTTTAAGCCGTGAAAAGCAAAATGCTCAAAAAATGCAAGCTAAAATAGCTCAAAAAAATATGGAAGCTGAATTTGTTAAAAAGCATGGGATGACAGAAGAAGAATTTGCAAGTTTTAAAGAACAGGCAAAATCTCGTAAATTAACCATTGATGATGTCTATTATCTTTTAAACAAAGATAAAGCAAATACAAACGTGGCCAATTCTACTAAACAGGATATGCTTACTCAAATGAAAAATGTAAGAAATATCCCTACAACTGCTAGCGATTCGAACAGTCAAGGAACAGCTGATAAATCAAAAGATGATCAATTATTTGATGGTATATTAGGCCTTGATGGTAATGTAGATAACTTGTTCGGTTAGATTGGGTAGACCGTCTACCGAACTTCACTTTAGTCTGAACCGAAGGCATATTTAATATGCAGTTGAGGGAACGACAGAAAAGGAGATGGTCCAATGGCAGACTCATTTAGTCTAGAGACATATTCAGATACGGTTAGTACGAATGGTGTATCTTCTGGTCCTCGTCATGGTACGGGATTAGACACTGGCGATCTTCGAAGAAAGTTTAACTTTGGTGACAGGGTTTCTGAACTAGCAATAGCTCAAGATCCTTTTTTTAGATTTCTTGCAAAAGCATCTAAAAAAGCCACTGATGATCCTTCTTTTAAGTTCACAGAGAAACGTCCTTCGTGGCATAAGCGTTATGCATATGTTTCAAATCACGGTCAAGCAGCTCCTGCATCAATAGATGGTAGTACTAAAACAGCTTTAGTAACTGCTGGTGATGTAGATGCTGGTGACATTTATTATTTTACAATGATTACTGATTACAAATCTGCAGGTAATTTGCAGAATGTATATGGTAATTCTACTAACGAAATCTCACCTGGAGATTCTGGCACACAGCCTGCTTTCTTCATTGAAGGTCAGATGATTAAAATACCTCACTCAACAAGTGCAAACGGTGGATCTTGGGATGACTCAAGTGCATCTACTGCAACTGCACCTACTGATTATTTAGTTGCAAAAGTTATGGAAGTTGATACTACTTCAGTATCAAACGCTGCTAACTTAAAATGTAAAATAATCAAAGGTACATCTAGCGCAACTGAGTTATTATCTTATGTAGCTCACAATAATGCTATAGATGCTATAGATGTTTCAGGTTTTTCAATTGCAGATTTTCTTGAAAGAAAAAGATGTTATGTAGTTGGAACAGCATTTGGTGAAGGTACTGGTTATCCAGAAACTTGGAAAGATCAACCATACTCTACAGGCTATGGCATGACTCAAATATGGAAAACTTCAATGGCTATGACAAATACGTCTAGAGCAACAATTTTGAAGTATGAACCAAATGAGTGGGCTAGAGTTTGGAAAGAAAAGTTAGTTGAGCACAAATATGATATTGAGCAATCTTTATTATTTGGTTCTCAATATACTGATAGTGATGGCGTTAACTACACTCAAGGTGCGGTTGATTTTATTACTCAGTATGGTAATGCTTTTAGTTTAGATACTGGAACTAAAACAGCTGATATGTTTTTAGATGATTTATCAAGTTATGTTGATCCTAGATACAATAGTAGTCAAGCAACAGTTTTCTTTGTTTCGACTCCTGTTTATAACTGGATGCATAAATTAGGTGGATACTTTAAAAACAACGTTCACATATCTGGTCAATTTAGAGCAGATTTCGCTATGACTGGCAAGAAAAAAGTGTTTGGTGTAGATATTACTACATTCGCAACACCTTATGGTGATATGAATGTGGCTAGAAACATCCACTTAGATAGCACACAAATTAAAATGCTTGGTATTAACATGAAGCATTGTGCTTATCGTCCACTTGTTGGTAATGGTTTAAACAGAGATACTTCAGTCTACGTAGGGGTTCAAACATTAGAGAACTCAGGTGTCGATCGTAGAGTAGATATGATTCTAACTGAAGCTGGTATGCAATGGGAAATGCCCGAAGCGCATGCTATTTGGACATAAGGAGATAAGTTATGGCAAATCCAATGTATGGACAAAATAAAGCAGACGGTCTTGTTGATGGTGTTTCTAGACTAGTAAAAGTACCTATTAATAGTGGGGTTGCAGTTACTGCGACAACTCATGCTGCTGGTGACCACGGTCTTGCGTGGAAAAATCCAGAAAATGAGGACATTATTGTTGAAGGTGTTTTATTAGATGTTACAACAGCAGCTACAGGATCAGCTACAATCGATTTAGGCGTTGCGGCAGACGGTACTACAGGCAGTGATAATCTGTTAGATGGTGCTGATGTAGGTTCAGCGGCTATAATGGCTACTTCTGGAGTTAATGGTGGTACAAATGGAAAAATGTATCAACCAATGACTTCTACACAATGGATTACTGGAGATTTTAGTGCAAGTGCTGCTGGCTTAGTCGGCAACCTTTACATTAGATACTTCATTCCTAGTAAAGCTAGCTAGAAAGTAGATAAAGTAACAATAATAGTTTGGGTGCCTCCTATGGTGAGCTTCCCCTCCCAAAGGAGGTATCCCAACATTAAAAGGGAAATATGGCAGATTTTAAAACACAAGTAGAAGGATTAACAGGATTATCAATAGGGACTTCACCTACTAATGATGAGTTATCTCAATTTTTAGTAGATGGAACTAAAGAGGTAATTAATAGAATTACAACTTTAAACCCTTTTGAAACTTCTAAATTTTGTATAACTACTAATTCTGCTACTAATGTAACTAAAACAGGTAAAATATTATCTGTAATGAGAGAACATGATAGCACTACTATATTAAGAAAGTGCGATCAAATTGATCCTCATGATAGATATAATGCTACAGATACTGATAGTTTACATTATAGAAGTAAACACAATCCAGGATGGTATGAATTAGATGGTAAAATTTATTCAGTTCCTACTGCTGCTGGAAGTGATAACGATATTGTTGTTACTCAAGTTTCTTATGCAACAAATACAGGGCATAGCTCTACATCTATACAAGATTTCCCTGCTGAATACGAATATTTAGTAGTATTGTACGGAGCTATAAAATCATTACAAAACTCTTTATCTGATATAGATAATGATTTACCTAGTGATTTAAACGCTGTAATATTAGATTTTTCTGATACATCTTTACCTACGTATACTGGGCCTACAGATTTTGTTTTACCTGTTCCTCCTGGTGGGGTAGATGTTGATTTTTCTGAAGCAGGAACAGTAGAAACGTTTGTGATGCCAGTATTTAATGCACCTACTTTATCTACTAGCACTTTAGAATATAATGCTCCGATTATGGGAGATTTAAATTATTCAGATGCTAATACTTGGATTAATACAGAAGAAGATTCAGAAATGTTAGAATCAAGAATTACAGAAATAACTGCTAAGATAAATGAATTTGAAGTTAAATTAGCTAATTCTCAATCAGAATTTGAAAAGAATAATGCAATATACCAAAAAGAAATTGGTGAATGGGCTCAAGATTATCAAGGAAAGTTATCTGAATATCAAGTTGAAGTTCAAAAAGAAACTCAAAGAATAACTTCTTCATTACAAGATTATCAAGCAAAAATAAGTAAAGCTTTACAAACATATCAAGCTGAAACAGGATATGACATCACTAAGTATCAAAGTGAAATACAAGCTAATATGAATAGATTTCAATCAGACTTAACAAAAGCAAGTACTGATTTTCAAAATAATTTAGCTGGATTCTCTGCTAATGTTGAAAAAGCATCAGCATCTAATTCAGCAAAAATAGGTAAATATCAAGCAGATGTACAAAATTATATAAATAAAGTGCAAAAAAATATGACAAAATATGAATGGATGCAAGGTAGATTAGGTATGTTATCTCAACAATATAATGAAGCCTTTTCTATTATGGCACCTAGACAACAACAAGGAGAACAATAATGGCAGACACAGCAAGAGGTTTGGTAAGTATAACGCCTGTCGTAACTATAGCTGCTGATTCAGATGCAGATGCAGTAGATGCAATACATCATGATATAAAACAATCATTAGGTGGTAAATTAGAGTATACTAAAGCAGATGGTAATGATAGATGGTTTTATAGTACAAGTGTTGACGTAACAGCTTCCCATGCAGATTTAATATCTGGAAACTTTACAGATACTGGAACAGTATCTAATAGTGATTATGTAAGATTTTTATTTGTTAAAAATAGTGGGACTACAGATGGGTCTACAAGCACAAATTCTAAAGTCTATATAACTTTAGATGGTGGTGATCCAGCTGCTAATTCTGATTCTGTAGAATTAGACGTAGATGAAGCTATTATTTTAAAATTTAAAAGTAGTGGCTCACATGTAACAGTAAATAATTTACATGCTGCAACTTCATCAGGAACAGTTAGATGTACAGTTGCGGCTATAATAGATGACGCTTAATATGAAGGTTAAAGAATTAATAGAAAGAGTAGGAGCAGAAGAAATACCAACAGGTAGAGTAATTGCTTATATAAAAGATGGTTTAGAAGAAATAAACACTATTTCTGAAACTCATGTAACTACTGAAAAAATTGACATTACTAAGGATCAAAGGTTCTATGATTTACCAAATGATGTAATCAAAGTTCTTGAAGTTAGATGTAAAAATCATTTAAATAGTAAAGACGAATATAGACAAGTTCCTAGATTAATTTATGACCCTAGAATAAAAGATGCGGATGGTGTATAATGGCAGAAGTTAGAAAATATGGATATTATATAAAAGGTAATAAAATAGCAATTGTTGAAAAAGATACTGCTTTTGATAACGATGCTAACTCAAGAGATTATGGACCTGGTTCTAATAGATCTCAATGGAAATCTGCTACAGATAGTATTGCTGATGGTATAGAAATACAATATGTATATAGTCCTGAATATTTTATAGAATCAACTAATCTTGTTGATGTAAGTATAACTCAGTATAAATCTACTGACGGTTATTTAAAGATTGCTGACAATAGTTCTTCTTACATTAATTATGCTACAGCTTATTCTTTAGCTGCTGACAATTATATAGTCTTAAAAAATGCTGGAAAATTTAATGGTTTACATAAAATAAAATCACTATCTAACAATACTGGTACTAATAATGTAATAACTCTTTATACTAAATATAGTGGTAATAGTACTCTTTGGACAAACTTTGAAAAAACAGTTTCTTTATATTATGCGGTAGATGTTTTAAATGATGAAGATGATAATATAAATTTATCTAATTATTTATCAAAAGCTTTAGTTTATTATGTAAAAGCAAAAATATCTGAAGATATGATGAATCTTGAAGCTAAAGAATATTTTATGGCTCAATTTAATAAAATGGTAGAAAAATATAATAATACAAGAGTTGCAGGAGCAAGAATAATTGCTTCTGGCTCAAATGCAATAATATAACAATAAACAAGCCCATTCACGCACAGCCAGTGCTTAGGGCAGGAGGTAAACATGGCAAATAACAAACCAGGACTTAATAAATTTACAGTCCAAGAAGCAACTAATAAGCTTTCTCAACAACATATATTTAGAACAACTCCAACAATACCGTCATCAGATTATGCTAGTGGTGACGTATTGTTTAATTCAGTAGAAATTACAAATGCAGTTTTAGACCCAGGTGGAAAATCTAAACTTGTTGGATGTAGTGTAATTAATACAGCTGACCAAGCATGGGATTTTGATTTAGTTTTTATGCAAGTTGCAACTGATTTAGGAACTGTTGATAGTGCTCCTAATATAAGTAACTCAAATGCATTAGCAGCAAAAATTTTGGGAGTTGTGCAAATGGACGCATCTGTTTACACATCTGATTTAACTAATTCTAGATTTTCAACAGCCATCTTTGGAGCTGGTGTTGGTAATACTATCCCTACAGTTCTTCTTGAAGCAGCAGCAGGATCAACAAGCGTATATATGGGTTGTATTGCAAGAGCAGGTCAAAATACAAGTGATGGTGGTGCAGATACTTCTGATCATCTTAGTATAATACTTAACATAGAATATTAATATAAAGGGAAAATATTATGGGATTAAGAGAAAGTATAAAAGAAAACGAAGGTTATGTAGGTATTGTCTATAAAGATAGTTTAGGTATAGATACTATTGGATATGGTTTTGCAATTAAGGATTTAGAGTTAGACAGAGATATATGCGATCTTATCCTTGAACGTAAAATTCAAGAGTTAGAAGACAGAGTTAAACTTAAATTTGGATGGTATCCATTTATGCCTAAAGTAATTCAAGATGTAGTTATGGAAATGTGCTACCAATTAGGTGTAACAGGTTTTTCTAAGTTTGTAAAAACAATTACATATTTAAAAGATAAAGACTTCAAAAACGCGTCTATTGAAATGCTTGATAGCAAATGGGCTAAACAAACTCCAAATAGAGCAAAGAAAATGAGTAAAATAGTAGGAAGTGTAGGTTAAATGGACGCAGATACACTAAAATCGGCAATAATTGGTAGCGGAGGCATAAGTATCCAGTTTATGGAAATGTTGCCTGAAATCGTACGTTTAGGCGTTGGTTTGATTACTATAGTATATTTTGTATATAAAATTGCCTTAATCAGAAAAGAATTAAATAAATAAAAAAGAAAGGGGAAGCTATGGATAAAGGTGTTGTAAAAAGAGTTATTGTAACTCCAGACAAACATTTTCCATTACATGACCAACCTGCTATTAATTGTTTAAAGAAAACAATTGAAATAGTAAAACCTGATGCTTATGTAGATATAGGTGATGTTGGAGAATGGCACGCATTTAGTGCTTGGAGATTTAAAAGAAGAAAAGCTCCACCATTAGAATATTTAATAGATGATTTTGATAAGGATGTAAAAGATGTTAACGCAGGGATGGATCAGATTGACGAGTCTTTGGATAAAGCAAATTGTAAAGAAAAGTATATTACTGAAGGTAATCATGATAATTGGCTTAATTTTGCAGTTGAAAAATACCCCTATATTCCTCAGTATAAATTTCCTAATGCTGTCAAGCTTAATGAACGAGGCTATAAATACTACCCGATGGGCAAAAAGCTTCGTATGGGAAAACTTTACTTTTATCATGGCCATCAATATGGTGGTCAATACCATACTGCTAATCATCTTAGAAAACTTGGATGTAATGTAATGTATGGACATTGGCATGATTTGCAACAAATGTCTGCCACTCACATGGATGGACCTAAGTCTGCTTGGAGTATTGGATGTTTAAAAAATATGAAGGAAGAAGCAAACTCTTGGCTTGGTGGAAGACCAATAAATTGGGCACATGCATTTGCAATAGTTGATTTTTATGCGAGAGGATTATTTACTGTGCATATTATTCAAATTATTAACGGGAAAACATCATTGTGGGGGGAACTGATAGATGGTAACAAAAAAGGAAAGTAATGGACATACTTACAATATTGGAACAATTTGGAATACCTGTGGCGGTAGCGATGGCGTTCGGCTTTTTTATTTGGAAACAAAATCGGTTCATCCAATCTACTCTTATGAACGAACTAGACCAAGATTTCAAGAGGTTGGAAGGTATTATTATTAAATTAATAGATCAACAAAAATTAGTGCAAATGGAACAAAAGAAATTAAACGGTATATTTAAGGCACAAGTAGAAATTATTGCTAGATTAAGTGGAAATGGTCTAAAAGACAAATTTTTAAGAATGATGGAAAAAGGTGGTATGTCTGATGAATGAAACTAAAAAAGTAAAAATAGAAACACCAATAGGCTCTATTGAAAGTGATAGCGGAAACCATTTTGTTGATGTAATAAGTGTAGTGTTTATAGTATGCTGTGTGTTAATTTTTAAAAAACTATGGAGTATAATATGATATTAACTAAAATGGTTATAAATGCTGTTGCTAACAAATTAGCAAAACATTTTAAATTAGATAAAATAATGTCTTATGTATTTGATGATAATGAATTAGACGTAAAAGTAAAAAACTTAGAAAAGAGAATAAAAACTCTAGAAAGTGAGAAAACAATGCCATACGGTAAAGGTACATACGGCAAAAAAAGAGGCAGACCGCCTGCTAAAAAGAAAAACAAACCTACAAAAGTTAAAAGGAGAAAATAATGGATATAAAACAAATGATAGTAGATTACATTTTTAATGATGAAATGAAAGAAAAAATTGTTAAAGAATTAAATGACAATGTAGATATACCTTTTATTTCAGAAAAGACAGAAGGTAAAATACTAGATGCTGTTTATGATTCTGTTGAGGAAGTAATTAAGAAAGCTATTTTAAAATAATGCCTAAGGCTACATTAAATATAGAAGATTTTTCTGGGGGGATTGTAAAAAACAAAAACCCCAGAGATCTTGAAAATAATGAATGTCAAGATTCTCAAGGATTTGTAAGTATTAATCCTGGTGAACTTTCTCTTCAATCTTCTTTTGTAACAGCTCCAGGATTATCAGAAAACGAAGGAGGATATGATAGTGAGTATTTATCCGTGGGGATTCATACTACTTGGGCTATTCAACCAGAATATGCTTTTAGAAGATTTTTAGTAGTTAAATTTATTAGTAGTGCTGGTGGTTTTACAACAGTAGAAGGAGTTGGTCTTAGTAGTTTTACTGCAACTGATGGAAGTGGTTTAGAAACAATTAACCATGGATTAACTACAGGCATAAGAGTAACAAAAGTTAGACCTATTGCATCTGCAATGAATATTTCTTGTAGAATAGAAAAAGTTTCTGATACTCAATTCAAAGTAAAAGATTCATTAGATATTACTAATGATGCTGCAAAAGATTATGCCCTTTTAGCTATAGAAGCTACATACGATGCATCTGGAGTAATAGGATCTGAATTTGCTCCAGCAGAAACAAGCCCGTCTAATAATATATATGTTATTAAAAGTCATGATGCAGGTATGTTTGGATTTTATAATGCAGGTACATATGGAGCTGGATTTTACGGAGAAATAGATAGAAATGACCATCCTGGATGTTTTCATGATGATCCATGGCTTTTTGATATTGAGCATTTATGGGATTGGAGACAAACAGGAAATTCTCATATAACTACATCTTCAGACTATTTTAATACGCCTGCTGTTGATGCTTATTATGATAATGGTAATTTTAGAGTTTTACTTAAACCAGGCGAGAAATGGCTTTATGGTCATTGTAGAAGACCTGTAAGTTTTATACATTTTAAACATAAGATTAATTTTTATAATGATACAAATTTAGATTTTACAACACATGCTAGTGCGAACGTTATAGATAAAGGCGCACATAGAATAACAGAAGGATGGTATCCTTTAAGAAGCCACATATTATCTCCTGTAGAATATAAAGTAGAAAGTAATAGTGGGAACCCAGAATACGATGCTGATTTTGGAAATGTAAACGAAGCATTTACAAATAGTAGTACAGCGCCAGTTAATAGTGGCTCTTATACAAATAGAGATGCGGCAGCAGGATTTTTGAGGACTGAACCTACAGCTGTTACAAGTACTGATTTTTTTGGTGGCTCTAGAGATGATAAAAGATATATGTCAGTTTATCCACATAGATTTGCTGTTGCTATAGGAACTGGCAACACAAGTAATCAAATCCCTGGAGATTGGCAATTTAAAACTGGAGATCATCAAAAAATAGCTCTAGGAGTATCTTATGTGTATGATAATATAGAATTTACAAGACAATTAGAATCAACAATAAATCCATTAGAAGCAGGATTTCATCAAACTAGTGGATCTGGACAATGGACTTTTGGAGTAAATAATAGTAGTGCTCAATTAGAAAATTGGGTATATGCTGACGGAGTTGATGGTGATGATGGTGAGGTTGCAGATAATACTGCATTAAATTTAAGTATAGTTTTAAATAGAGGCACACCTAATAGTTTACCCTTAGACGAACCTCAAATAGATGATTGTGGTATAATTCCAGATGTAACTTCTGATCCTTATGGACTTATTGGATCTTGGGCAGTTGGAGAATGGAGAGGAAAATCATTAAATTCAGGATATTCTAATAGACTTTCATATAACCCTAGAATTGTAGGAATAAATATTTGGTTTACTGGAGATAACACAGGTATGTTTGATGATCCTTATTGGCTTGCTACATTTGATTTTGAGCACAATAAAAAAG
>CEQV01012222.1_pt1 | contig 22932 bp, 10 predicted proteins | sample 530971 | NCBI WGS metagenome assembly CEQV01 (sample SAMEA2621173, study PRJEB7988) | marine metagenome | biome: marine biome (ENVO:00000447); feature: deep chlorophyll maximum layer (ENVO:xxxxxxxx); material: "saline water (ENVO:00002010), including plankton (ENVO:xxxxxxxx)" | depth 100 m
TCCGGGTAAGGGTGGAGGAATAGTATTTATCAATGGTGAACAAATAATTGAAATGTATAAATGCCCAAAAACAATACAAGAAATGGCAGAATTAATTGAACCATATAGATTGTCTTGGGATTCTAACATTAAAGTAACTGCATACATTGAACAAGTACACGCATTCCCTACTGATGGTCGTAGCAGTGCATTTAAATTCGGAGTTAACTATGGGATTTGGCAAGGACTGCTGGCATCTAATAAGATAGAGACTAAGTTTATTGCTCCACAAGTCTGGATGAAATCATTAGACCTACCTAAGAGTAAAGTAGAAAGAAAAAAACAAATAAAAAAAGTTGCTCAATCAGTAATTGATTCACAAGGTTCTTTAAAAAAGAAAGTTACTTTACATACATCAGATGCAGTTCTAATAGGAATGTATGGAGTAATAACAACAGCTGTTTCAAGACTTACTTTAGGGCAAAAAATAAAAATTTTTAATAAGTTTATAAAAAATGGAGAGAATTAATGATACCAAACCAGTGTATAAAAGATATATTATCTTATATTGAAACAATAGATAACATGGATAAACTATTAAAATTAGCAATCAAAAAAGGAGACATTGATACTATAATAAATAATTTAGGTGATTTTGCAATTGCAACTAATTGCCTTCAAGAAATGCTAATGATTGTTAAAGAGGAAAGAATTACAGCATAATCTCCTTTGCTGACTAGGAATGAGAGGGCAAGTTATGATTTCTTGCCTTCTTGTTCCAACCTTAGTAATGAATTTTGTACCTCTATTGGTAATCCAGTTAGTTTTTTTCTTTTAGATTTTCTATGTAATTTATCAAAATAATATTCTGGAAACTGATCTTTAATTTCAGATTCTATTACATCTCTATAAATTGTTTTTTCACTAGATTTTTTAGGATATAATGTTAATTCTTGCATAGCTGCTGCTCCCCATCCATAAGGAGTTTTAGTAGCCATAGGAATATATCTATCATATGTCCTACCAGCCATTTGATTAGCAAGTCTTACCCACTGTCCAACTCTACCAACTGTATCGTCATTAGCAAAGTCACCTGCTGTAATAAGAATATTATCTAAATATTCACTATCTGAATTAATTAATTCTGTTGCAATGCCAATATCTAATATAGTGCCAAACGTAGGCCCTAACTTAGAACCAATAATACCTTTACCATAAAATTCTCTATTTAATTTTTCAATAGCTTCTGGATCATCAAAATCGCTAGTCATTAGCAACCATAAATCATCTAACAATTCTTTACCAGTGTGTTCTATTAATGTTTGATTATATCCAGATATATAACTTATTAATGCTGGTGCCATTAAATATGCAGTAGCAACATTCATCATTTTATGAACGCCTCTAGCGTCTTTTACCCAATTTGAAAACTTATCATCACCTAAAACAGCAAGGTCTCCTTTAGCTTCTTTATATATAGAATAATTTCTTTCAAGAAATTCCATGCCATAATGTTGAAACTGAAACATAAATTGACCAACACCTTCTCTCATGTGTCTTGCTTTAGCATATGATTCATAATCAAAATGATTTAATATGACCATGTTCTTAGCATAATTTCTAGCAATTTCTCTTTTTAATTGCCTTACTGACCTAGGCTTATCAGTTTTTTGAGATTGTTCTGATTTCTGTTTAATATATTCTTGAAACCTAACACTTTCATCCATTGTTTTTTGTATTTGAGCAAAAGCTATTTCAGCAGTTAGTTTTCTATTAGCATTTTCAACTTTTCTATGCATAATAGAACTCTTCTTAGCAAGCCAACCCATGCTAGATGAAAATATTTTTACCCCTTTATAAATAATATCTTGTTCGTCAGCATATATAATATTACCATCTTCATCCATTCGTCTTAATTTATATGGAGCTGATATATCAGCCTTAACTCCAGACTCAATTAAAGCTTCTGATGTTTCCATAAATAAGTTTTCTCTTTTTAAGAACTCATCTAAGTCTCCACCAAAAACTTCTGTTGCTTGATTCTCTTTTAAATACTTACGGGCCTCTCTTACTGCTGTATATCCAAACGTAGCATAATTCATTAAATACTGAGTAGCATTTCTAGCTGCAGATCTTACACTAAATCCTAGTTTATTTGTAAACTGATAAGACAACAATGCTTTTTTAATTTCATGCATTGAGCCTGAGCCTTTTATTTGTCCATTAACAGAACCATAAAGACTATCTATAATATCTACTATCTTTTTAGAATATTCAGATTCTTGATCATAAGATTTTCTAGCCTTAGAAAGAGAATTTATTAAAGAGCTTTTTACAAATACTTGAGTATTAAACTTATTAATATCATTTATATATGTATTAACAACATCAATAAAGTTTTTACTATAATCATAATTATCCCCCCTTGTTCTAGCCTTTGCATAATTAGGTATTGCTACTTGAATATCATTTATAATTTCATTAATACTTTTGCTATCATGTTTCATATCTATAATAGCATTATCTAGTTCATCAAAATGCCTCATCATACTATCCATCATTTTAGCATTTAATTCTTTTGTAAAATGAGGAAAATATCCATCTTCTTTATACTTAGGCATTAACTCAGAACGCATAGATTCTTTTAATTTATTTAAATTTTCTACAGTTAAACCGAATCCTTTTCTGTTTTCTATTTGTTTAATATGTATATTTATTTTTTCATCTATTCCATCTCTTAATATTTTATAAGCATCAGACATTAAATTATTATAATCTTTTAAAGCTCCCATTACATCTTCTGATATACCTGCTTCTCTAAAATATTTAATAGACTCATCATCAGTTAATCTTACTAATTTATCACCATTATCATATGCTTTTATATTTTCACGAGCTTTATATGTTCTTCTTTTTTCTCGTTTATTTAATTTTGATATATCCCTATCAGCAATAACTTTTTCTGCATTATATTTTGCTAATATAGCTTCTGGCATTCTTTCTTCAACTACTTTAATAAAATCAACAAATGTTTTAATAGTCCCTTTGCTTTCAAAATCTTTTAAATTTTCATAAGCTATAGCAATGTCTTCTTCGTTACCACTATCTAATGCTTTTATATGTTCTAATTCTAATTTTCTATGAGTTCTTAAAGCTGAATTAACTTTTGCGTTATTAAAAGTTCCTGCTATTCCACCAACAGATCTTAATTTATCTACTACATTTTTAAAATCTCTATTTAATTCATTACTTCTTTTCTTATCATTATCAACAACTCTTCTTAATTCTTTTATACTTTCAGCTAATACAGGATCTCTCTTACCTAGTACAGTTCCAGTCATAAATCCTTCAGCAACTTCAAATTCACTAAATTTTCCACTATCTACTCTTTTAGAATATGCGTATAAGTCTTTTACAAACATATTAATATTACCAGAAGTAAGAAATGCTCCACCTTGCTCAGCGCTTAATAAAGCTGCGTATTCCATAGGCATATGAAATCGTGATTCAAACATAGACATAGCAGCTTGATAAGGAGATTGTATATTTCGATTAACTATATCACTGTCGGCCCACTTACCAATAGCTTCCCAAAGTCTTATTGCTTTTTTATTTTTTAAATTATTACAGCTTACTTGCATTGTAAATACTCATTTCTAACATTCTAGATACTCACCCATCATTTTATATGTTTCATATCCACTATCTCTCATTGGATTTTGTCTAGCAGATGTCATTAAGTCTTGATGCATTTTACTGACAGTTTTTAACATACTTCCAATCTTAGCAGATGATTTAACTTGTTTCGGTTTAAACTCTAAGAATTTTATATGACTAAACATAGGATTGTTAACTAAACTTTCAGGTAATCCACTATCCCCTGCAACATTATATATATCTTTTTTTATAATCTCTAAAAAATCTTGATCTAATGATAATCTCAAATTCATATATTTAACTGGATTGACATAATCTTTTCTTGCTGAAAATTCTTCTAGGTCATTTAACTTCCTCATAAAATTTTCATAATCACCTTTATTTTTATTTGGTAACATATCAATATACTCTGAATACATTCTTATAACAGACTTATTTATAGTTGAGAATGGATTTGAAGGTAGCATTTCAGAAAGCCAACTAAAGTCTTCACCATCTTGATTTAATCTTAGTCTTGTCTTTTTATCAAAAGGCATTAACCCAAATGTTTCCATATTAGAATTATTTAAATCCATTAATGATACATCCTTATCAAAAAATCTTCTATAATGTTCATTAGATTCTATCATTCCTTTAAGTACAAACTCAGCCATATCTTTAGTTTGTTGGTCGGAAAGAACATCGCTTGCTATTTTGTCACTACCATTTGCAATCGCAGCTAATAACCTAATTCCTTCCCTAAACCTAGCTCCACTATCTTTATATGGTATAGCAATAGGTCTATTATTAAATACCCCAATATCGTCTCTATTTCTTCTTGGCTCCATATATGCATATAAAAAATTAATCTTATGCTTTTGAATCATATTTAATAAATATCTTTGTTTCAATTCAAAAAGATTATTTAAAGATGTACTATGTTCTTCAATAAACTTTAACATTTTTTTATCTTTTACAATTGACGTTTCTTTATATGGAAGTAACTCATCTAACAATGTTCCCTTACCATACGTTTGCTTATTAAGATCTGTTAATGCTTTTAAATCTTCTTTAGCTGTGTCACTTAATGTTTCCCACCAACTATCATATCTCATGCCCATATTATTTCTTAAAAAAGCATTCATTGTATTAGCATGAATAACATTATTTTTTATATCACTATCTTCAACACTTATATATCTTTTGTATTTTAATTTTGAAGGATGAAGTTTTTTCTTTGCAACGCCATGTTGTGTTTGCAATTGTTTTTGTAATTTATTTACAACCCAATCTATATTGCTTATTTTTTTCTTCTTCCAATTAGATGCATATTTACTACTTCGTATCCATTTTTTCTTAGATTCTAATCTTTTAATAGTTCCCACAACCATATTAAATTTCTTTGTATCATCAACAATTCCTTTTGATAGTTTATCTAAACTTGAAACAAAAGATTCTCTATCTTCTATAGGCATATCATCAACTTTTAGACTTGACTCAACTTTTTCATCATCAGTTCTTTCAATTCTGGTGGGCCTAGAAACAAGGTCTTCAAACCAATTTTCTATTTCTGAATAAGTTTCAGTATCTAAATGATATTCTTTTTTATTATTTAATAAATCTCTTTTAGCAACATCTACAGCAATTCTATCTAAGTAATTACCAGAATCACCATCATATATACCTCGCATGTTATCTTTAATAGTATCAAAAGATTTATTTTTTACACTTAGTAAATCTTCTAAATAATCTCTATCTGATTTATCCAAATTTCTTTTCTTATAATATAATTGCCTTGCCATTGACTTATATATATCTTTATGAAACTCTCTAAAAACTTTACTACCCATAGCTAAATCATAAAAACTTGTCTTTCTTTTTTCTCCTGCTACATATGTATCATCACCAAAAGCATTAAGCAATTTATTTTGTTGATTTAATAATTCTTTAACAACAAGTTTGTCAGCTCCGTTTAAATTAACAGGCTCATATTTATTTGTTTCTTCATTGAGTTTATATTTTTCAAATATTCTAACTCTTTTACCATCAGCATTTCTTCCATTTGCTAATATCTCTTTTAAGTCTTCAGATTTTGCACTACTTGGAGATATAGAATCTGCTTTATCTGGAAATAAAAATTTATCAACCCAATCATATATATTATCTGCAATTTTTTTATTAAGTTTATTTTGACCATCTACAATATATTGAACTTCAACAGCAGCTCTTTGATAAAATGCTAACGATTCAGTATCTATTGTAACAAACTCCCCATCTTTATTTTGAAATAACTTACTAGGGCCTTCAAGTTCTCCAGTTATTTTATTCTCCCTTATCGTATCGCTCCACCTACCATCTAATATTTGTTTCTTTTGATTATCATTATCAAATAACAAATGATCTTTATTCGATACATTTTGTACATAATTAAGTTTTCTAGGCGTTTTTTGAACAATACCTATACCTCTTTTAAAAGCAATAGAATTACCCATTTTAGATAACATAGCATCTCTTTGAGCTGTTCCACCCAATTGAAATGTAAAAGTTGGATCTTCTTGGAATCCCTCTGGATCAATGCCTTGAACAAAAAATGCTTGATTGCGTTTAATATAATCAAACATATAATCACTATGAGCAAAAAAGTAATCTACTTTATCTGCATCATAATCACCTTCATATACATTAGCAATATCAAAGCTATTAATCTCAACACCTAAACCACTATCTTTATCTAAGAATCCCTTTAATCCAAGCAATGTAATATCATTAGGTCTTGTTCTAGGATTCCTTCTTGAAATAATACCTAATTCATATCTAGTACCTGATGCCTCTGAAAATGCTTTTAAAAAATCATACATACTTTCAATTGTAGCATCTTTATATCCTTCATCAAAAAAGTTATCTAATACTTTTATATCATTACCTTCTATAGTTAAATCATCATCCTCATCTTCTATTCTACTTTTAAGTTCATTTTTTAATTCTTCTAATGTCAATATTCTTTCATTAGCAACTACTCTAATATTTTTATTATTAGGTAAGCTAGAAATACTTGTGCTTCTTTCTGCATGAGGTAAATTTATTTGACCTCTAAGAATCATATTATTATCTCTATCAAATAATGTAGGAAGTAATCTTGTCATCCTACCAGCACCTTGATAACCAGTAGCTGTTTGAATTAAATATGCTTGACCTCCATATCTAAATGAATCAGTTGCTAAATCAGCATCAGACTCAGAATAAACTCTATTTGTATTTGCTCTTCTTTTACTAAACACATTATCAATATAAACTTTTGATAAATACTTTTGAACTTGATTAGAACTATAATCATATGGGTTAGCTGCGTCATTTAATTGTAAATAATAAACTAAATTACCTAGATTTTTTAATGCTCCATCTTCAGAATCTTGTGGTATATTATTATTATCTAACTGTTCTCTCATAAAAGAGTTCATTTTATATGGGTCTGCCATAATAGATTCCATCTGATTAAGATTAGAAGTTAATTCATCTACTAATTCTCTAAAAGCATCTCTATGTTCTACTCTATTCATATAATTATAATCAGCATCAGACTCACTTGCTGACAATAAATCAGAATCTTTCTCTGGTCTGAATCCTATACCATCTAAATCTATATTTCTAATTTGATTTATTCTATCGTCAATTATATGAGAATCTAAATACTTCCATCTTGTATCTTCTATTAAAGATATATCCTTACCATCTTCATCAAACTTGCTATCATAAACTTTTGCACCAGATTTTGTAATTAAAATATCTACTTTATTATTTTTAAAGAAATTTTCTAATGAAGGACTATGAACAAATAATGTTTTACCATACAACAATGTTTTTCCCTCACCTTGAGATGATATAATAGGCTTAATAGGATTTTTAGAATTAGGATCATGGCCCATAAGAGCATGATATTCCATCATTCCATCTTTAGGGATAAAAGCTATGCTATCAAAACCAGATACCTTTGCATGAGCATCTCCCATTATATTTTTAAGACTATAATTTGCTAGTTCAGGTATATCAGGAAAATCATCTCTTAAATCATTTATAATTTGAGTCATGTTCTCAGTACTATCATTCCATATAGCAACTCTATGCTTACCTATTTTCAATCTTCTTTTTAATAATTGAGATGGTTTATCTTTTCCCCTTGAAGCTTTTAACCCAACTCTAGCTTGTAATAATGCTTTATAATAATTATTATCTGGTCTAATAAAGTTTTTTGTAGTTACCAACTTTATTCTTTTTAAATATTTTTCTACTTCAATAGGATTATTTTCAGACATTGCTTTATAAAACTTTTCATTGCTATCACTTTTCAAAGCAACTTCTAATACTAAAAATCTAGCAGCTGATTCAATCTCAACTTCATTATAATCATATCTGCTTTCAACTTCATCAAAATTATCTCTAATCTTTTTTAATACCTTTTTAGTTTTCTCGTTATCTATTTTATCATAATGATCATCATAAAATCTTTTAAAATCATCTACTATATTCTCCATACCAATCTTATCAATCACTATACTATCCATACCATCATAAATATCTAATTTAACAATACCTGCATCATCAGAAACAATTCCATCTTCATCAATAAAAGAACTTATATTTTGATTAAGTGACCTATTTCTTAATTGATTAGTTACCCTTGCCCTTATTCTTTCAATGCTCTCTATTTCTTTATCACCCAATCCTTCAGTGCTTAATATATTATAAGTCTTGTCAGTTATATAATCACCAAAATCTGTATAAACAACATTGTTGTCAAATATAGCATAATCCATGCCCAATTTATCAAAATAATCAAAAACAGGATTCTTTTGCATTATTTCTCTATCAATAGCAGGATCAAAAGATATATCACCATTTCTTATAGACATCCTTCTAACAATTTTTCTATTTACTAATCCCCTTACAACTTGAACAATATCCCCTAACACAGATTCTTGCTTGTCAGCAGATAAATTTTTAAACTCTGTATTTCCTAATACAATATCATTTTTAATTCTATTAATTGATTGTTGACTTAAATTTCCAAACTCATCTAACAAATATCTTTGGTCATTAAAGAAATTGCTTTTCCATTCAGATGTTTGAGAACTATAATCATTATAATCAGAAGCTCCATCTATTATTTCTACTTTAAATTTATATTTATTAAAAAATTGGTCTATACTAATTGATGGATTTTTTACAACATCACTAGCATCAGAGACATATCTTCTCTCTATCTTCTGTCTTTCTTTTATTTCATCTTGTATATGCTTAGATGTATACCCTCTTTTTTCTAAAACATCTTTTATTTCTTGCATTTTTTCAGCTAATTCTTCTTGATTTTTAGGGCCTTCAACCTCATCCATTATTTTTTCTAACGTAAACTTTTTAGTTAATTCAAAATCTCCATCTACATTTCTTTTAATAATACCTTGCCTCTTTAACATTATCATTATTTCAGTTTGAGCAGGATTTCCAATACTTTCCATATATGAAATCATTCGATTCTTTGTCATATCTACTTTAGAAAGAGTTAATACTTCAAATAAATTATTTAATAAAAGATTTTGTTTAGTCTTATCAGTACCAGCATACACAGCATCAATTGTAGTTTTTAAGTCAATACCTTGAGGCTCATTTAACACAACTCTTTTATCTATTACATCTACCAATCCTTTAGTATCTTCATTTAATTGGTCTAGTTTAGCATTATACTTACGTTCTAATTCTCTATCACTAGGTATGTCTACTTTCTTTAATGTAAATCCCCTTACTCCTTGATCTGTTAATAAACCTGGTTCACTAAGAATAGCATTACCAGAAACTTGCACAATGAAATCAATATCTCCAGGGTCTACAACAGAATTATCAAGTCTAGTTCTATTAATATCATTAAGAACCATTTGATATAAGAACCTTGTTTTTGGTTTATTAAACATATCAAGATCAAGACCAGCATCTTTTAATCCAAACTTTAATGCCTTAATTCTATCTTCTGGAACTTCTTTTATATCTACCTTATCTGTTATTTCAAACTCACCTAAAGCTCTTAATACATTATGCACCCTACCTAAATCTTTTACTTTATCTGCATAATCAGATGGTATTTTTGAGATGTCATCTATAATTTGAAACTTTTGATTAATGATTCCATTTTGTTGAAGCAAAGCCATTAAATTAGTTTTACCTAAATTATCTCTAGACAATGTACTAATTATATTTTTTGTTACTTGCTTTCCATAGTTCTGAATAACAGGAAGAACATAACTTTCTGTATCTGTAAATCTAAATTCTTTTCTACCATCTTGAACATCACTAACATCATCTATTCCTTTTTCAGCATCTCTTATTATATTATAAAAATCTTTTAAAGTATCAGAAGATTGTATTTGGTTTGTATCTTGAACATTATAAGAAAGTTTATCTAATCCATTTAAAAATTCTGTAACAGCCTGATAACTTCTACCCATTTTATTTAATTCTTCAACAGCTTCTTGACCTTCCTTACCATCTAACCAATCTTTATATTCACCATCTCTTGCTCTTTTCTTTAAAGATTTATTTATATCTATTGAATTAGGAACAACAATATTTTTATCTTTATCAACAGATATTGAAATCTCATCAAAATTTGCTTTTCTTATATTATGTAAAACATTTGCAATATTATCTTGCAAACCTAACGTAGCTTGCGAAACTCTTTCCTCAAATGCTTTATCAAAATCATCAGCCGTTTTAAAACCTTGTCTATCTAAAAGATTAATAATTTCTTTTGCTTGTCTTTCAGATATTTGAGTTAAGTCTTTTGTATATTTAAAATCTTCACTCATTAATTGGTAAACAATATTCATCTTACCATCATGAGGATCATTTGGAAATCCAGATTCTAGATCTAGAAATGATCTTTCGCCTTCTGGCAATGGTTCACTTGTGATAGATTCATCATCATCACTTACAATTCTTTCTTCTCTTAATAAAGCATTTAACTCTTCATTATCTCTTGCAAGCCCAACTCCAAAACGATTATTGCCCCTAGAAAATGTTGATGCATAAAATGTCTGGTCTGATTCAATTCCTAAATGATCTAATGTTTGTCTTAATTTATTTATATTTGTACCTAAATCAACACTTCTTGCAAAGTTACCTCTTCTTTGTGTCCAAGCACCTATTAACATACTAGAAATATAATCTTCAACTCTTAGTTCATTTCCAGTTGCGTATGCTTGTACACCTTGAACTCCAGACATTACTGCTCCAGCAACCATCATTCTAGGAAATAACAATCTGTAATTATCAAATCCTTCCCTAGTAGCTTCATTCATTATTTGCTTACCATAATATTTCTTTTCAGCCATCAGCCAATCCATAGCCTTTTTCTCTGCTCCATCCCCTAAGTCTTCTCTTAATCTACCTGCTACATATCTAGCATTTCCAACTTGACTTAAATCATCTTTAGATAACAAATCAAATCCTCTATCTTCGCCATCAACCTTATAACCAATATCTGTGCTTCTTCCATTTGCTTTATTATGCCTTGCAACATCTGCCATATCAGAACTTAATTCTTCTAAGCTTAATCCCTTGTATCTATTGCCACTTAAATAAGCCCTTAGTCCTTGTTTAAAATCTGTTCTTGATTTCATCATCTTACCTAAAGGCCCGAAAGGAGATGTAGCTGCGTTAATTGCTGTACCAGCTAATAATCCAGTCGTAATTGCATATCCAGTTTGACCTAAATCAAACTTAGATTGTTCACCTTTTAGTAATTGTTGAGACTGTAAAGAGGCATCTAATACACCATCAGCAACAGAGAATATAAAAGCATCATGTAAAGCTTCCGTAGCAAACCTACCAAGTCTACTATTTCCAAATTTAATTCTAGAATATTGAGATAAATTTTGTAAAGGAACGCCTTTCTTTGCAATCGCTTCAGACATATTACCAATAGCACTTGCTTGATCTTTAGTAATTTCACCTCTTCTAAGTTTACGAGCAATGCTTGTATTCATCCCTGTAGTAAAACTTTCTCTAAATGTTTTATCTGCTAACTTTCCTTTTGTAGTAGCTGATAATGAAGTTCCTTTTAAGACATTGGTAAAACTATTAATTACATCTTTATCAACACCTTTCTTTAAAGCTGATGTTTTTAATTCTTTAGATGCTTGCCCTATGGTTTGTCTCTTAGTTAATGCAGATAAAGCTCTAGTAGCAGGTCTTTGTAAAACCCTAGCAGTTAATTTCATTGGAGCTCCTAATAAGAAACCAGCCCCTGTACCAATTCCTCCTAATACAGCTGCTAATGAACTTTCTTCTTGAGCTTCTCTAAAGTATTCTTGAAATTCAATCTCTTCACCTAAAGCTCTTTCAGCTCCTATTTCTGCTAATCCTAATAATCCAAACGAAGCTGTTTCTCCAAACTCATATAAACCAGCTCCAATTGATTGAAATAAATTTACTTTATCTCCTTCAATCCTAGATTGTCTTTCTTCATCAGTCTCTCCAGTTATCTCTTGAGACAATCTTTCTACTAATGGATTAGGAGCATTTAAATTATAAGCATTTACTAAAGAAAAAGGATCTATAGAATTTTGTTGTTTTCTTTTTCTAAGCTCTGATAAAGCTCGTATTGCTTCTTGTGTAGGCATATTTTATTTAAAATCTTCTGGATCGAGATTAGGATTTTCTTCTAACAAATCTTCCAATTCTTCCTCAGTAGGTGGATAATAAGCTCCTTCTACTTGAGCAGTTTGTTTTAATAAAGCATCAAAGAATACATTTAATTCATTTTGTTTTCTACCAGACTTAACTGCATTTAATATAGCGCTTTGTAATTGAGCAGAATCTTTTAATACATCAAACTGACCTTCTTTTAACAAAGCAGTTGTTAGCGAATTTTTAGATTGTTCTAACATACTAGCATCAATACCAATTTTTTCAAACTTAGAAACAAATTCTTTATCTTTAATTAAATCATCTGAAATTCTAGACAAAGATTCTAATATAGAATCATACCCCTGAGGTTTATCTTTACCTATTATCTGAAGAGCTCCTATTGATGAAATAATATGAGGATGTTTTTTAACAATGTAGTCTAATAATTTTTGATGATCTCTGTTTTCTCCTTTAATGTAATCTGGAACTAATTTTTGTTCTGCAATATCAAAGTCTGCATCTGCTGTAGCATCTGTTACTGCATCCCATATTGGTTGAAGACCAGTATTTTTCCACATATTAATTGCATTATCTTTATCGCCTAATAATTGATTTTCACTTACAGCTATAAAATTATCAAAAGCTATATCTGCTTGTTTTTTATCATGTACTTCAATATCTTTTTCAGCTGCTTTAACTTCTAATCTAGCTTTTTCTTTTTTATATTTTTCCATTTCTGGATCAACTTCTTGTTTAAGTTTTTGTAATGCTTGTTCAGTTTTAAGCATATTTTTTTCATGCAATTCTATAGCTCTTCCTTCTTCTCTTAATCGCATATCCATCAATCTATTATTTCTAAGATTTTCTATCTTTTGTTGTTTAAGTCTTGTTGCCATATCCATCATAGCTAAAGACCTATCAATCTTTTGACGTTCTCGTTCTTGTTTATATTTTAATATTGAATTTAATGCTTGTAGTGTTTGTGACATGATTTATCCGAATAATCCAAAGTATTTAGATTGTGATTGTTTATCTGCTAATTTTTTCTGCATCTCTATCTGGTCTCTCTGAGCTGCCATTTCATACTTCTGTCTTTCAAAATCAGATAGTATTTCACTTAAATTTTTAGTTAATGCTATATCTATATCTTCTACTTTTGTAGTATATTTATCTCTTACATCTTTTATAACTTGATCATCAAGTTCTATGGTTGCCAGATTAGTTGATCCCGCTGTTTGCTCTAATGTTTTTCTAGTTTTTTCCATCTCTTTTCCACCAAGTTCACTTACTTGTTCAGTCGTTCTTCTTGCTTCCAATGTGGGAAGTTTTAATTTTTGACCTAAAGATTTATCTAAAGTAGATTTTGCTTTATCTAATCCTGTTAAAGCTTGTCGAAAATAATTAGATTGTATTTGACCTTGCTGTCTAGCTGAATATGTGCTACCAATTTCTTCTAAAGCCGTTAATGCTAACATAATAGTTTCTATCATAATTTTACCTACTTGCTAAATCTTTTGGAAATAATTCATTAATATAACTTTGAATACTTGTTAAATCAATTTCTTGCTGAGATTGAAAAGGTGTTTCTATTCCTAAAATATTTACACGCCTACCTATATTTGCAAATCCTTCTTTTTCTCTTACTCCTCTTGGATCTCCTTTCGCATATCTTCCTTCTTCAAACATTTGTTTATATTCTTTAGACCTAAATTTTCCAGTCTTAGGATTATATATTGATTTAATTTGTTTTTTTAATTCTTCCCTTAATTTAGCAGATCTTTTTAATGCATTTTGATATGACTTTTCTCCACCTTTAGTATCTGAATATCTTGACCTATCTTCTATAGATGCAATCTTTTTCATAGTTTTATCAAGTTCTCCCAATGCTCTTTCTGGAGTTGAATATTTTTTACTTACATCTCCAAAACCTTTAACATTTTTTAATCCAAGTTTTTTTGTTATTCCTAATTTTTCTAAATTAGATTCTTTATCTTGACCAAAAACATATGGTTCATCTGTTTCTCCATCAGTAATCGGATCTAAAGCAAATGAAGGAACATCTTGTTCAGTTAATCTATCACTATTCGGATCATATTCATCTTCTGGTATAACATTTAAATTACTTAATCTTGGTAAAAAACTACTTAATGAATCGTCACCACCTAATTCAGTCTCTATATTACTTAAAGGGCCTCCTTCACTCTGTATAGGAATTTCAGATTTACCAACTTTATTAACTACATTTTTAGGAAGAACACTAGTATTGCCTTCGTCTTTATTAATTAAAGGTTTGCCAACTCCATCTTTTATACTTGTTCCTTCATCAATATTTTTGCCATATATTTTACTAAAATCAACATCAAGAGATGGCATTGATGGTAGTGTTCTTGAAATGTTTGACTCTGGCAATTCATCTCCAAAATCAAATACACCTAAAGTATCATCGGATTGCAAGGCCCTTGCTCTTTCACCTAAAGCTGATACATCATATTTACTTCCTAATGGATTATCACCCAAAAAATATCTTTCATCACCTTGACTTCTTTGAAAAGCTACTTCAGAAAGTGATGCATCTCCCTTTAAAACATTCCAAAATGAAGGCTGCTTAACTGTTTCCTTTCTAAGTCCACCAGCTTTTTTAACAGAATCTGGTAAAGATTCTTCAAAAAATTTTATATTAGATTCTAATTCTCCTTTTTGCTCTAAAAGAGACCATGTACTATCAACTGTCTCTCCAAAAGCAGCAGCAGTATCAAAAGCTTTACCTATTTCTTTTTGTTCAAATTCTGAAATAGCAGCCGATTCTTTTCCTTCAGTTAATGATTTTATTACTTCAGATAAATCTTTTGAAATAGACCTTTCACTTGCGCCTATTGATCTAACTGACGATTTTATTTCAGATGCTGTTGCCATTATAATTCTCCACTATAATTTACATCTTCTTGCTTCATACCTTCAAGTACTTCTATTGCTCCTTGTACTTTATGATATGTAGCTTCAATTTGCTTTAATTGTTCTTTTAAAGCCTTAATTCTTTCGTCTAATGTTATTTTCTTTTTAGACATGATATATTATTTTTGTGCCTTCCTTACCTGCTAATGGAGTTCCTATAGAAGCAGTTGAACCAGAACCATTTGCTCCGGCAGCTCCACCTCCAACATCTATTACTATATCACTAGGATCTGTACCAGTTATTAATGTTATACATCCACCATCACCACCATTTCCACCAGCTCCAGCTCCGCCATCACCACCTGCTGAACCACCACTCGGCTCATAACCATCTCCTCCAGCTCCACCAGCGCCTCCTTTAGCTTCTAATTCTAAATGAGATAATGTGCCTATTATTTCTTTAGCTACAAGCATTACATGACCACCTGATCCGCCAGCGCATCCACCAGACCCACCTCCACCGCCAGTAGTTCCTGCACCAGCTGTTCCACCACCGCCTCCACCGCCTCCTCCAATTGCTCCAGCAGCTGGACTTAAAGAAGGAATAGAAGTTGAAGTTGTAAAGAAATCTTTCATTGCTATTATATATGTTAAATCTGAATTAGTTATACTAATACTACCATCAGTTGATGCGACTCCAGACCTAGTTGCACTACTACCTACAGTAGAACCACCTCCAGAGCCACCAGCAACACCATCATTAGTAGTATAAGCTCTTACACAATTAGTAGTTGCTGAAACTAAATCTCCTTGAATGCCATTAGTAGCTGATGAACCACCATGAACGCCGCCATTACCACCATTACCGCCATCTCCACCTACAATACCACCTAACAAACTACCTGACCTAGCTCCAGCTCCATTTCCATCGCTAAAATTTGCACCATCATTACTTGTAGCTGTAACACCTCCATCATCACTAGCATCACCACCAGCATTTCCTACAAATCCATTATTATAAATTTTAATTCCAGATCCTATAAGAATTAATTTATCTCTTACAAATATTCTATAACCTCTTGTTTCAATGGTAGTACTAGCAGCTAATGTTAATATAGTATAATACTTATCAGAGCTTAATGTATTTGAAGTACCACTAAGATATGCAACACCATCACTTCCGTTGCCAAATATTCTTGAAGCTGTTATAAGATAATCAATATTATTCTTTACATATATTCCATTACCTCTTATTTTACCATCAGTTCCAAATGATATAGCTGCATTTGCTCCAGTAGCAGCGTCTCCACCAGCATAAAAACCACTCATACTATTAGATAGTGAACTATTAGCAGATTGAACTAGACCTATATATTTACCATCACCAACTATTTTAGCATCACCAACTAAAGATGTGCCAGTATTACCAGTTAAATCATTAATAGAACCAGTAGTAAAATCAAGATGTAATTTTAAATTAGCAGCGCTAGTATAACCACCACTATTAGTTCCAAATGATAAATAACTACCACCATTAAAAAGAGCAGTTATTTCAGCATCTGTAAGTATCTCATTCCAAAGTGCAAAATTTTTCATATCTAATCTATTATCTACATCATCAGTACTAATTGTCTCAGCTCCAATATAAGCTTCACCAGTTCCATAAGATGCACTATTATTTTCACCAGACCCAGCAGCTGTAAGAGCTAAACTTGAACCCAATGTAGTTCCCGTACCAACTCTTAATGAGTGATTGCCTGTACTAGTACTAGAGGCTGTAAAATTAGTTCTAATAGAAATAAATGTCCAAGTATTGCTACTAAAAGCAGAAGAACTTGTGTAAACTCTTTCATAATCATTAGAATCTATTTCGCTACCATCTCCCCAAAGTATAGCCATCCTATTACTAGAATCTTTATATACCCAAAAACCAGCATAATTTGCATCTTGTGAATTATTAATAAAAATAGTTTCAGTAGAGCCTAGAGATGGAAATCTTATCCATCCACATATAGTAATATCATCTGTTACAGACATAGGTGAATCGCTTGTTGTTTGACCTAATGATAAATAATCACCAGTCCCATCTAATGATAAATAAGCATCATTCGCAGGTGTATTAGCTAACTTTGATTCTTCTATCTTCCACCCATTAGCACCTGAATTATCAGCTCCTATATGACCACTTTTAGCATTAATAGCTCCTTTTAGAAAAACTTCACCACCATATAATCCATATCCACTAAGAGAACTACCTGCATTAAGACCTGCATCTGTTATACCTGAAAGATTACCTACTCTTACTTTAGTAGTAGACGCATCATGCCAATCACCATAACTATCTATATTATCTTTAACATCCATATAAGGAGCATTGCTATCATCTGAAGTAAGATATATTGTTCCTTGCCTAGATGGTGTTCCTGTATTACCTATTCTTACAAAATCATCCCCCTTAACTGGGAAATCATTATTATTAAAACCAGTAGCAGCTATAACAGTAGCAGTTGCACCAGATACAGATGAAACTTTATATACTAATTTTTTAATAACATTTGTACTGCCAGCAGTTGATGAGCCAGCTACTAAAGAACCGGGAACCACTCTTTGCATCATTATTAAATCATTGGCTAAAAAAGGACAAATACCATGACCACTAGGGTCTTCAAATGTAATATCTCCACCACTATCACTAGCTGATAAACTTGATGTACTTAAAACTTTAGCTGATGATGTAACAAATATAGCTCCATTAGTAGCTCTTATCTGTTGTATTAATAATTCATATACACTAAGTCTACCTCTTATAAACATATTATCTACAGTTAGATCATATTCATTAGTAGCAGTAGCATCTTTATCTATCTTCCAACCTGAACCTGCGAACCCAGAAACATAAGAACCTGAACTAATTTCACCATCTGAAAAAAATACAGCTTGACGAACAACAATATTAGTAATTCTACCTGCATGACCACTTGTAGAAGATGCTAGTCTTATTATTAAATAACCACTAGTATCATCAGCGATATAATTATGTACTAAAGAATGCCCTGTATTTGCACTTCTTATTCCAGATTCAGCTGCTGTATTCCAAGATGTACTAGAACTTAGACAAACTTCTATATCAGAACTACCCCCAGCTATAACATCAAAAGTACATTCATATACCTTACCAGAAACTGTAGTTAATGGTAAAGAAACATATCCTTGAGCTGATGATGTATTTTCAAGATGTCCATAATTTGGCCCGATTACACGAACAAAAGTAGCATTTGAAGCTGTAAATCCATCACTATCTATTAATGTTGTACCACCATCTCCATTTGCACCTCCAAAATCAAATATATCATCAGAACCATCAAGTAAGTTTCCAAAAAATGTATCTTGAGCAGAACTTAATAATGCATTCATATTACCAGCTGCTGTAGAAGTACCAAAAGTTGCATTTGTTCCAATAGCTGCAGTTGTTGTAGTAGTAAGAGCACCTGTTACATCAGCTCCCCCTGAGTCAATTCTTAATTTTTCATCAGCACCAGAATCAAATACAATAACATCATCAACTCCAAAATTAATTGTAGTATCATCAGCTGCTCTTCCAATTACAAGTGAAGTATTATATACAGATGTAATAGCAGTTTGAGCTGGTGTTATACTTAGAGTGCTTCCATTACCACCACTAATACCAGTTCCTTGTGTTGATAACCTTAAATTTTCTGAACTATCATCTTCTAATCCAGTACCTGCAAAATCACTAACATCTACTGCAAATACATTAGAACTATTCTTGATACCATCTCCAGCTAATAAAGTAACAACATCAGCTATGCTTTCTTTTTTGGAATTATTACTATCATCAGCATCTATAAACGCAATCGAATCACTAGTTGTCATAGCTGCACCAGTTAGCTCACTTAAATCAAGACTTAATGTGTGATTTATATTTGAACCACTTGTAGATCCCGTACTATCTATTCCATCTCCTCCAGTTATAGTAGCTACATAACTCCCACTAAAAGTTCCTGTTCCAGATGTGCCTCCACCTCCTGAACTACCAATAATCCTAACAGCAGGCATTTCACCTGAAGATGCTACTGCTACCCATTCACCATTTGTTTTTACATATTCTACAGTACCTGAACCTTGTACTTGCCTAAAAGATATATCTCCTTCATTGCCTTGTTTATTATCAGGTTTACCACTTCCAAACGTAGGTTGTTTAGATTTTTGGTGTAATAGTTTTCTTTCTTCCCTAGTAAGTGGCATTATCTAACATTTTTCATTCTATATATTATAGTAATATCATTGACTTCAAAATCACTATCAACTGTTCCTGTCATATGTAATTGAAAACTATATACATTATTTGCTTCAGAAGAAACATCTGGTTTTAATTCCGCATGATGCCAAGTTGTTAAATCTGTTTTATCATGTAATGGTTTACTGCTACTAGCTGTTGAACCTGTAGGTCTACCAGTACTAGAATTTGTTCCTTCAAAATCATAAGGAGCATCTGTATCTCCGTTTACACCATATTTTATTACTAAATTATCAGCATCCCCTTTATAAGAAATTCTTATCCTATAAATCTTTTTTCTTACAGATGGTTGACCAAAATCAATATCAGGAGTTTGATATATTAAAGCAGTTGTAGACTGAGGAGACGATTGCCAAGTCTTCGTAACAGTTGTTGTGTTATCTATATAAAATAAATTTTGATCAGCATCTAAAGCAAAGTTTGTCATAGCTGTAGATTCTGTTATCTTGCCACTTCCAGTTGTCCATGCCCTTAAAACAAAGTCATAAATATAAACATCATTATTTTCATTCTTAATAAGTATTTGTTTTTTCTTAGGTATATATCCTATTAAGGCACTACTCATATCCGTATCATCAGTTCCATCTTTTATAAACGTAGACCAATCATCTTCATTGATTAATCTCATTCCATCTTTTTCAAGTAAATCATTTACATTCTTACCATCATATAGATAAACACCATGGTCATTAAACCAAGCAATACCTATATCAGTTTTAGTAACATGATAATCAAAAGCACATCCTTTATTTCTATATGTATCTTCAAGAAAATCTACAGTTTCAGATACATTAATTATATAAAGACTATGTTCTTTGAATTGTAATATCCTATCTGCATAAGCTTCTAACTTAATAATGCTTTCTCCATCTCTTATTACAACATCAACTCCACCCATTCCTTCTGGAAATGTATCAAATCTATTTATTTGACTTTTTAATATTCTATCTGGATGAGTTTTTAAACTTCCATTACTTATTTGTTTTATATTCCCAATATAAGTTCTTCTACCATGAACAACAGCAGTTTTATAATAAGCATCTAATGAATCAACTTCACTTGAAAATCCATTAATAGATTTAAATGTATCAACTATATTTGCAGATTCTGGAGATATTCCTTTTATAATGGCAGTTTTACTTAAAATAGGAGCTGTTGCATCAGTTGTATTAGACATATCATACGAATTAGTATCAGCTTCAGGTGTCCATTTAAATCCTTTTCCAATAAAATCTAATTGACCAATAAGAAAGTAATTATCATTTTCTTCTACCTTCCAATATAATCTAGAACCACTTATTCTTTTATTAAAACCATATGCATTTCCAGCTGCTACATTACTACATATATATGTATCAAAATTAAATAATAAATTAGAACCTGCTACATTAATAGAATTAACATTATCTGGTTCACTGCCAGTATCTAAACTATTAAATGTAAATGGTAACGATTCTTGTTGATTTTTAGCATCATATAAATATGTATGGTGAAATGTATAAACACCGGGTGTAAATGTATCAATGCCAGACGCTTCAGCAATCGCTACACCACTAACATAAAAATCTGGTTTATCATTTGTACCTGATTGATTATCATAAATTAAAAAACTAAAATTACCAGTTGCACTTGTGATTGGAAAATTTTCACTACCACCACTAATATTATCAGAACTACAGACTAATAAATTCCATTTATTAGGAGATAATTGATCAGCTCCAAAAGTCCATTCAACATCACCAGCTAAAACTTTCCATCTACTTAATTTATTATATTCAGTAGTTGTCATAAATACTGAAAATATTAAACACTCATTTTCACCAACAGTATAACTTAATCCATCAACTCCTATTGTTTCATATGTTTGAGAAGTAGAACTTCCTACAATTTTAGTAACAGCGGTACCTATACATGGATATATATCTGTTGAATCTCCAGACGGATTAGCACAATTAGTAATATTATAATCCCAATCAGCATGACCACTAGCTATTATTTCATTTAATTGAACTCCAACTCTAAGATTAACAGAACTATGGTCTACTACTTGATCTGAACTAGTTCCATCATCTATAACGGTTCCTATGTACTCACTAGCAGCTGAAAATATTCCATTACTATCACTACCTACTGTTGGAGTTGATATTATACAAGTACCTAATGTTGGAGTTGCTAACGATTGTTCTATATTATACCAACCAATAGCACCAGAATCTGCATTTATACCATTAAATCTTTCATCAGCTATATACCCAAACCATTGACTTTCTTGAGACAAACCTGCATCTGAAACCCTTACTACACCATCAGCGTTGTAAAAGACGGGAATTGTAGATCCTCCCATGTTTATCTGGGCAGTATCCCAACCATTATTAACTCCTGTTTCACTATCTTTTACATCTATAGTGTGATTAGCATTATCATGTAAAAATATAAGTGTTTCATCTGCGACACCTCCATCTAATTGCCTATCGCTAGACATAGTAAATAATCCCCTGTTTTGTAGAATAGACGTAGTATTACCATCCCCCCTTATTTCATATGTAGTAGTATTGTCAGGGTTGGTAGACCAACTACTTACATTAGCAACTCGAGTACTTCCAGTATAATCTGTTATTGTGTTTGTCTGGCCTGACCCAGTCCCACCGGTTAAAACAATAGTAAAATCATTATATTTATCATCAGCACTACTAGCACCAGATGCTAATGTTATTGTTGCGCTAGCCCCAGCTTGAGCAGTGCCAGAATGATAGATATTTCCATCATCAGCGCTACCTAATGTTTTTAACCTACCAACAGAATCAATAGCAACATCTTGCAAAGATGGTGATTCAAATTCTCTTATGTCTCTAGGGTCTGCGTTACTATTTAATCCGCCGTGAAACCCTTCTATTTTGTGGGTTTGTTTAGGCATTATCTTCTTCGTATTCTATATCATTTATAATATAATTTTGAGCAGTTTCTGGCAAGTCACATATACATTGTAAATCATCAGGGTCATCATGGTCAAATACATCTAAACGTAATCCACCTTCAGTACCATCAATTGATCCACCATTTTTTACTCGTAACGCTTGCTGAGTGGATTTCTGTATGGAATCATTTTGTTCAATAAGTCTCGTCTTTTTTTGCATCCTCCACACTCCTCTATTTTTCCTTTAGTAACTGTTTTAATGGCTCGGCTAATTGTGTCACCTAATCCTTTATCATGCCCAAATAAATCTATATTTTTAGCCATTATTTTTTCTTTCTATAACTTACAGCTCCAGCTCTTGGTTTGCTCATACTAGGAGTAATAGATCCTTTAGCTTTGTATCCATGTTCTTTTTCAGTTCCAGTTTGGATAGCAAAGTTAATTTTACAAGCTCTTATTTTTCTTGCATTACCTTTAGCTTTTGCCATGCAGCTTGCTAATCTTCTAGATTTAGAAGCCA
>CEQV01042367.1_pt1 | contig 22384 bp, 27 predicted proteins | sample 530971 | NCBI WGS metagenome assembly CEQV01 (sample SAMEA2621173, study PRJEB7988) | marine metagenome | biome: marine biome (ENVO:00000447); feature: deep chlorophyll maximum layer (ENVO:xxxxxxxx); material: "saline water (ENVO:00002010), including plankton (ENVO:xxxxxxxx)" | depth 100 m
GCTTTGCTGCTGCTTTGGCAATTCGGCGATAGATTTTTGTTCTTGCTTCCGGGTTCGCATGTGCATATGATCCTCGATGAGAATCAAATTGTATTTTATGATTTCCTCCACCCATGTTCTGATGGTGACGATTGATGAATGCAGCAGCATGAGTGATGATTCTCTTTGCTTGTTTTGCTGTGTGTTTTCCGGTGCGTGCGGTTCCTTCACTGTCCACATCGAAATCAACCTTTGATATGTTGCTTCCCTTGTGATGATGTGCTGTCATGTTGACATTGTTTTTGCCAATCTTGCGATCAAGTGAGTGCATTGTGTTGTTGCCCTCTGGATTGGTGCTGATGTTCTTGATGTTCATTTTGGTAGACAGACGATCTGCTTTGTCTACAACTGATCTTTGTTTCTTCTCTAGTATCATGTCTCCGATTGTACCACGAAACTCTCCTGCATTCAACTCAATAACATACTTAGCCTTCTCTGCTGGATACGCACCTCGCGTGTCAAATGGCTGTAGTGTCTGAACGTCTACAACTCGTCCGTCTTCATTGATCCAGATGACATCCAATGGTATACGAGTGTTCTTCATCCACATACCATGTGTGTCCTCTGTTTCGAATACAAAGATCATTCCTCTGTCGTGTTCAAGAGACTCACGAAACATCATTCCCCTCTGAAACGATTGTTCGTCATTCGTAGTGTATACTTTATACGACTTGTCGCCAATCGTCATGGGAATGTATTCTGATTCTGTGATGTGTCTCTTGAATGATTTCATTTTCTCTTCCTACTTGGTCCTAAAAATGGCGCAATTGCAAACACTGCAAGTGTACCCGGTGCAGGAGTAATAACTCCATCGGATATAAGATGTCCTGCTCCTGAATTAAAATTCGATATCGAATCAATCCATTCTACAACTGCGTCAAGTGCTTCCTTTCCAAAGATTGCTCCAATTCCCACGGCGATTGCTGTAAGAATGAATACCTTCTTATCAAGTGCTTTAATTTTTTTGTCCTTCGACTTCTGACTCTCTTTACATTTATGTAGATCATTTTTTAGTTGTTGTACTTCGCGTGATTGACAGTTTGAACATACGTTCTTATCCATCGTGACTTTTCTCCTGTGAAATGTGGTTTACTTATCTCCTCGTACATCGCGTATAATTTGATCTATATTTTTGTCACGATTGTATGATTCTCTCGTCATGAATTCTGATCTTGATTTTGCGAGAGAATATACTCTATCCATTACTTTGTCATGTTCACGTTCCATTTTTCTTATTCTTGATCTGTTACTTTCACACTCTTGTTCTAATTTTGTTACCTTATGCGAAAACTTCCACACGAAACCTACTAATGAAAATAAGCCCGTAGTGAGAATAGTGATTGCAATATCTACCCAGTCAATTGTCATTCGTCTCCTTTGGATTCATGATGAAACATGTTCGCATGATCGTGTGGGAAATTCAATTTGGGTTGATGTATAGACTTTCCTTTTCCGTCTGTTCCTACATTCATTCTTCTTGCATTGGAATAGAGATGGTGTTCGAGTGGTTTACCTTTCTTTCCGCCATTGTAGGTGGTTCGGGATACCATGTTCTTTCCATCCATCTCATGATGTCCATGATGTGTGTTGTCTGGATTGTATTTGTTTCCATGAAGTGCATGGGATACTTCTGCATGGTTCGCTTGATATGCATCCCATGCTACTGTCTTTCCGTTGGAATAACTGATCGTTCTTGTTGCGCCACTTGATGTATTGCCGACATGCTTTCGAAGTTGATCTGCGGAATGTATGTGTGTGACTCGAAGAGGTTCACCACCACCAAGATCTAACTTCTCTACCTTCTCTAAAATGCTTTCACTAGTTTCCTCTGGATGTGGTACATTCTGTTGCCATGCTTGATCTACTTTAGGATGTCTGCCATAACCAGCGCCACTTTTTGCACTGATACTCATTCCTCTTTTCTTTTGACGTTGTGCATTGTTTAGACGATTCTTAATTAAATTTGCTGCCACTTTATGAATCTCTTGTCTAACTGGATGAATATGATAATCATGATCTCGGTGATGTGCATTGGATGACACTCTTGAAGCAACATGATCACCACGAATTTCAAGGCGATCACCGCCTTTTCCGTCCGCAAATCTTCGAACCGCTTTGAATTCTTTCTTAGAGAGTTTATCTTCATTCTCTTCTCTACAAAAGATTATAAATGATTTCATTTGCACACTCCTACAGTTATATTATTTATAAATATTTTCATGAGAACATTCAAACAATACATCTCAGAAGTAATCGCCAGAAGAGGTTCGGATTACATTGTAATGAACAAAAATCGTTCAAAGGTTCTTGGTGTTCATAACAGCAAAGACAAAGCACAACGACAACTTGCAGCAATCGAGATCAGTAAACAGGAGTCCGTGTCTGAAGTGTATAAAGATTCAGGACTTGGTAAGTGGTTCGGTGCTGGTGGTAAGGGTGGAGTAGGTAAAGGTGGATGGGATCGCTACAACACAAAAGGTGAACGCATTGGAAAATGTGGTGAGGGTAAACCCGGCGAAGGTAAACCAAAGTGCCTGTCCGCAACCAAGGCAAGAAAACTCAAATCTCAAGGTGGTAAGAAAGCGATTGCAAATGCAGTCAAAAGAAAGAAAGCACAGGATCCGCAGACAGATCGTCCCGGAACCGGAAACAAACCAATCAACGTATCAAACAGGATAGAAGAAGTTATGAAATCATTTAGAAATCACTTGAACGAAAAGAACGTACCAACTGATCCCGGTAAATGGGCAGCATCAAAAGCAGCAGCAAAGGCAAAGTTTGATGTATACCCATCCGCATATGCGAACGCATGGGCATCTAAGAACTACAAATCAAAAGGTGGTGGTTGGAGAAAGACAGACGAATCTGTAGATGAAGATTGGCAGAAAGCAAATCGTCAAGACAAGACAGACGGTATGAGTCAGAAAGCAGTGAATGCATATCGTCGTGAGAATCCGGGATCAAAACTCAAAACAGCAGTCACCGAGAAAAATCCAAAGGGTAAGAGAGCAGGCAGAAGAAAGGCTTTTTGCAGCAGAATGAAAGGTATGAAGTCTAAACTCACAAGTGCAGAGACTTCAAGAGATCCAGATTCACGAATCAATAAGGCACTTCGCCGTTGGAACTGCAACTAGGGAGAACAGAATATATGCAAAGAAATGTCCTCTTGTTAAACTCAAGTGAGGAAATTCTCAAAGTAATTTCTTGGAAGAAAGCAATCAAATTAATACAAACAGGCAAAGCAAAAAAGCCTTACAACTATAGTAAATCATATTCGATTAGGACGATTCGCGGAGAGTACAAACTCCCTGCTGCAATCGTCCTTGTTCGTTATGTGTATGTACCACATCTAGAAGACTCATCAACACCCACTCGAAACAATATATTCAAACGAGACAATTGGACATGTCAGTATTGTGGTGTAAAATCAAAGAACCCCAAGAAACTGACGGTAGATCATGTTTATCCTCGATGCAAAGGTGGAGGAACACAATGGACGAATCTTGTCACTGCATGTCCCAAATGCAACTCCAAGAAATCAAACAAGACACTCAAGGAGTGGGGAGTTAAACTAAAGAACAAACCACAACGACCATCTTTCTATAAACTACAGGTTGTAGGAATAGACGAGACAGGACAGGAATTATGGAAGCGTTGGATTGACATAAATAGTTTATGATGGTACAATACACAGGAGGAATAACCTATGCCAAGTTATGATTACAAATGCGATAAGTGTGAACATGCATTCGAAGCATTTCTATCCTATGACAACAGAGAGAAACCGTGCAACGAACCATGTCCCGAATGTGGTGAGAAGAATGTTCAGAAAGTGATTGGTGGGTTTCCGGGACTCGGTTGTGATTCCAATGTAACACCAGATAAGAAGACTGGCGGGCAGTGGAGTCAGATGATGAATAGAGTTAAAGAATACCTACCGGAAAGAAATAAAAAGGTATTGGATCGAGCAACAAATGCATCAGGTAGACGCTGGTATGGTTAATCTACATGATACCCCTTGACACCAGTGTTCTCTGCATCATGTTCTTTATATTCTGGGTATGATCTTTGGAGTTGGTTTCTTGTTTTCTTCACAAGTCGATTTATAACTCTTGCTTGATGAGTCGTGGATGTCTTTCCTGACTTATCCGGTACAGAGTTATTGATTGTATATTTCTTTGCTTTATGATCTACTCGTCCCTGAACATAATGTTCAGAATCACCTGCTTGATCCACTGCTTTATTTGGTTTCTTTCTTGGATGCTTCGATACCCACGAATCATGGTTTGCTGAATCTGGATGATACACATAACCAGTTTTTCTTTCGTGTGCATCTCTCTGTTTTCTATAAAGATCTAGATGGTTTACTTTACCCCATCCAGAAACAGCACCATTATGATAAAGATCAACATGCTTCATATCTCTATGAAGAGTGTGATGACCAACATCATAAACACTACTGGCTTCTGATAGAAATTGCAGAAATGATTTCAAGAGTGATACCTCCTACCCACCCGTATAACTTATATATTATTCCCTGACAGGCATCAGTATATGTATTAGTTTATTAAATTATACATATATTATCTTCAAGGAGAATAAAAATGAGCAATTCTTTTTCTGACGCTGTAAATAACATTCTTTCAGAGAACAAAAGCATTAATATTAATCAAAGTGGTAAAACCTTAGTGGAAAAGGTGAATGATATCCAGATTGATCGTGATGGGCAGGACAAGTTTCATAGAGAAAAGAAACTTCTTGGTCCGGGTAGATTTAAGAAGTGGTTCAAGAGAAGAACACTCAAGAAATCAGACATGACTGATCAAGAACAGGAACAGCATCATCAGGATAACAGAAAATTAACAGCATCTGGTGTGAAAGAAGATGTTACACCCGGATCTGTCGAAATGGTATATCGTGATCATAAAGTGATAGATACCGGAAAAGAAGACAGGTATGGATTTCAGATGTATGATGTACACCACGGTGGTAAAAAAACTCATAGCAATGTCAGGCTGCGTACAGCCAAAGACGTACTAGACACTGCTCGTAAGAAGACTATTGAGAAAGCAAACAAGAAACTAGTCTCAAAAGGTTCAGATGACAATACAGTAAAATTAAGAAACTTGGCTAGTGGTTCTCCATCGGTTCCTAAAGAATCCGTTGAAGTCGATGAGAATACAGGTCCAACTCGCACTGCTGTTAACCAAGAATTTAAAAGAGTTCATGGTAAACAAATGGATACGGGTGCAGCAACTCGACATGTTGAAAAGAAATTCAATATCAATAATGTGAAAGTACAAAAAGATAATGATGGAAACAGGCATGTAATTTCTTTTGAAGAAACGGATGCCACATCCGCAGCAGATGATTTCTTGAACGAACTTTCTCAAGAGTTTGGTGCAGAGAACATAACACTCGATACAATCATGGAGAATATTGGGGAACTCGAAACCCTATTAACTTCACTAAAAGAGTATTTTGGTATTGACGAAAGTGCAGAAGGTGATACAATATTGACTGCACATGACATGGCTTCGACAAACAATCCACACGAACATCAAGCGATGGCAGTTCAGAAAATCAAAGATCTTATAAATAAAGAAAGAAACGAAGAGACTACAAAGGAGTCCAACAATGGAAACTAATTCGTTCAACAATTTACTAGAGTCGATCAACTCTGTTGTTGGTCCCAAATCAGAAACCGAAGTCGATGAAAACATGTCGCTCGCACCCAAGGGTAAGGGCAGGAAGGCTGCACAGGCCATGTATGGTGATAAGACTGAAGAGACTGAAGATATGACTGAAACCTACGAAGCAATCGTAGAAGCATTCTTCACTGAACTCGCTGAAAATGGTCAGTTAACCGAAGATACCTCCGACGATGAAATCATGGATATCGTTGTCGAGATGAATCTCCTTGCACACGCACTTAATGAAGTGTTTGAGTCCCATGACATCTCAGAAGAACTCAAGAGCAAGAAGTACAGTAAGCCACGCGGAGATGCTTCATATTGAACAACCACGCTCACTGTAAACAAGAAAAGCCCTCCATATGGAGGGCTTTTTCTTTGGGAAGGGTGTAACAAATATTTTAATTTAATATTTTAACATGACAATTTGTAATTCCGCCGACGTTTCCTATACTAATTGGAAGGAACAAAGTATCACCTTGTGCTATAGCAACTTCAGCAGTAGTTCCCGCTACACCATCAATATTTGCTGCATTATTTCCCTTTACTCCAATGTCTCTTCCGTCTACTGCGCCCGTCTCACCGTTTTCATCAAAGAAACCAATTACAGCACCTCCAGTTGTACCATTAATATTATTTGGAGATCCAAAAATAACGACACCTTTGTTTCTCTCAACAGGATCAGTGTATGCATTAACTTTTTTTACATACCTATATTGGGGATATGCCATGTAAATTCTCCTTCTGAATCTGCATATATGTATAAATATCTATAAGACGGGGTATACAGATGGCAAGACTAAGAGCATATAGAAGAAGTGGAACCACAACTTTATTTAAATTCAAGTCTCCTTGGGCCCAGAGAGACTTTATTGGTATACTACAAAAAGCAAACATAACTCCAGACAGTGTTACAAGAAGAGAAGTTCAAGTGACATTCTTCCCGACAGAGAGACAGCACTATTCGAAACTGAATATTTTTACTACATTTCGTTCAGAAAATGATGCAGTAAGATTAATTGTTGAGTATATTGAAAAGAAAAATGATGAAATTAATAATAAAAAAGATAGGAGACAAGAAAAAGTTAAGAAGCATGAGAAGGAACTTGAAGAAGAAAGAAAAAAGATTGAAGAAGAAAACAAAAGGGCAGCAAAAGAACCGTGGACGAAAGAACAAATGGAATTGATTCCCGGCACCAGACCAAAAGGTAGAGATATAAGCAACAAACCCAGAAATATAGATAATAGTCCAAGATTTCTGTTGGATGAATTTCCAAGAACAACTACACCTCCCGGTGAATTGACTGATGCGTGGAATTTAGTAGACGATCCCCAACTACCACATTTCAGAACATCTCCTTCTACATCTAATGTCAGCATGGAAGTTGAAATTATATCTGAAAATGTTCAAGAAGAAGAGAGAGTGATATCAAAACTTGAAAGTGTAGGAATACCTTTCAGAAAAAAAGGAATATCAGTCATTGCGAGCATCATTGATATACGATCACAGGGAATATTCACACCACAAGACGCTGAAGAACGTATTCAAAAAATAATAGAGGAAGAGAAACAAGAAGGACAGGTGCCAAGAACCATCGCAGAGTTAAGAGATGCAGAAAGAAAGATGGGTAAGATTGGCGAATTTAAGCAAACTACTAAATATGGTGACATAGAACCAACTTCCCCAGAAGAATAAGGGAGAAATAAATGCCAGACAACGACAACAATTATGTACCACTCGAAGATTACTTTAATAGTGACATCGACTTCGGATTCACCGCTGTGGATGCACAGGACGTAGAAGGTGATGACGTACCACCACCCCCGAGTACACAAGAAGTAGTTTCAGAAGTATCTTCTGGAATTCTTTCGACTCTAGATGATTCTCTTGAGAACATACAGAGCAAACTAAACGCATTACTTCTAAGAAACGACGAAGACGAACCCGGAATCGACAACAGCATTGATTTCTCTCGAATTGAAAGTAAACTGGATCAAATACTTGCAATGGAGAATCAAGAACTTCTCACAGCAGTAAATGAACAAGGCGATAACATTCGTGCTGTCATTGATGAAGTAGAGGAACGAAAGAAACAACTCAATGAGCAGTATATTGTTCGAATGAGAGAAGTAGAAAAACTTATACTTCCTCTTTTATATCACCTCAAAAAGAATCCAGACAAAGAGTATATTTACTGGCCTGATCGAACAGAAAAAATAGACGCCCAGATCTCCAAGATTCTACACCTGACAAGAGGACAATGATGAGATCATTCGTAAACTTTCTTCGAGAAAACGTATACTTTGGTTCCTCTGATGTTCAGGGAACTGGCGCTTTCTCGTCGAGAGATATTCCAAAGGGAAATCAGATCGGATTGTTTCTTCGTAAAGTAGAGGACAATCCACATAGAACATTTGTTCGTAGTGATCTGTGTAGATTAATGAATCACTCCTCCTCCCCGAATGCAGATTTAGTCATGAAAGGTGATGATGCATACGTTGTATCAAACAAACCTATAAAAAAGGATGAAGAGATATTTGTAAACTATAATGATATCATGGACAAAGTACAAGCAGATGAGATTAAGAAAAATGAATTTGTACGATTGTATCCAGATTTGGAGAGAGAACGTCTTGAAGATGATAATGAAGACTTCTATGATGATCTAAAAAGTATGAGGCATAAATAGAGTATGCGTATAGAAAAATTTATATCATTAATAGAAGAAAACAACTCTCCTGAAATTAAGGAGAGTGCTGTTGTTCCAGAAAATATTCATGAAATTAAGGCTCTTGCGAAACTTGGTGCAAAGGTTATTGGTGGAGGTATTGGACGACTTGCTAGTTCTAGAACGGGACAAAAGGCAGCGGGATTTGCTGCAAAAGAAAAACCAATAAGAGGCCTCGCAGCAGGTATTTCCAAGGGCGTATCCAAGTTTGCAGGAAGTGGTATAGGAAAAGGTGCGATGAGTGCGGCAGGTATTGAACCGCAGGGTGGATTTTTCAAAACGCTTGGAGCAGAAATCAAAGGCAAATATGGTGCGGGTGGTAAATCTCTTCAAACAGCAGTTAAGGGAAGATATGCAGGCGCGGGAAGCCCTGAGGCTGAGGCACGCGACAAAGCAATGCGGGATGCGGGCGAGGCGTCCGGTAAAAAAGCAAGGGAAAAAATTGGACAATTTAAACAAGCAGTTGGATCCCAAGTGGATGTAACTAAACAGAATCTAGAAAAGAGAAGAGAAGAAAAAGCCACCGCAAAGGCTGAAAGAAAAGCAGCAAAGTTTGCAAGATCTCCCGAAGGTCAAAGACAGGCTCGAAGTGCAGAAATAAAGGCTAGAGTGCTTGCTAATATTGAGAAGTCAAGAGAGGCAAGACAGTCGAAAGGTATGAGACAAGATCAGGCTGATATCTCCACTGCAAAGGACACAGTAAACCAACGGTTAACTCCCGGTGGAGTAAGAACAATAAGGAATATAGCAAACTTCCGAGCGAAGCGAGGTGAGTTAGCATACAGAAAACTCCGTCAGGATAACCCGGAAGTTGATAAAATCATTAGAACGTATAGTTCGGAAATCAGTAAAGAAGCAGGAAGAGCAGGAAGAGAACAAAGAGCAGGCGATGCTGCGGTTGATCGGGCAATAGCACAAGATCGAGTTAGGAAACGAGGCACAGATATCGGTAACACCGGAAGAGATGTTAGTAACAAGGGTAGATATGTCGGAAACCAACCACGCCAAACTTAAAATAAACTAAATAGTTTAAGATTAGGAGAAATCAAATGGACATGAATCAATGGAAACGCTGGGCAATAGAACAGCAAGAAAATAACTCAACAGAAATTCAAGATGCAAATCGAGAACTTCAAACGCAAGATGAAAATAAAACAACACTCGGTGAGGAAATATATAAACTCATGAACGAAAACAACGAGTGTGGTTTACTTGACGATAGAAAAGATCGAACCATTGCAAAGCCTAACACGAAGGCTGGACAATCTCTTGCACCAAACAGTGCAGTTTCAACCAAGGAAGAAACTGAACCTGTTAATGAGATTAAGGGATTGTACAACAAGGTTAGAAATGTTGCAAAGGCTGCAATAAATCGTCGAGATGCAAAGATGCGTGAAGGTCTTCCCAAGGACACACCTTTGGTAAGAACAGGTCAGGGAACATCACAAGTAGATACTCCTGAAAAGTAAAATTAATATTTGACATTCTTATATAATGATTTATAATATGCATATGCGAAAAAAGTATACTCATGTCCCATTGAATGAAGAGATAATATCTCCCACCACTGAATACCAGAATGGTGGGAGATATTATTGCATTGGGAATGAGAAGTATCCTAGTGTAACGACAGTGACTGGATGGGAAAAGAGAAACTTCTTTGCAAAGTGGCGAAGAGAAAATCCCCTAGAGTCGAAGAGAGTTTTGAGTAGAGGAAACAACCTACACGAAGCAATCGAAAAATATATAAACAACGAAGAAGATTTTCTGAATGGTTGTAATGATAATGTCATAGATCTATTCAATCAAATGCAACCTATGCTTGATAACATCGACAATGTACACGCACAAGAAGTTGCTCTATGGAGTGGTCTTTTGAAACTCGCCGGAAGAGTGGATTGTGTTGCAGAGTATAATGGTAAACTCAGCATCATAGACTTCAAGGGTTCTACGAATGCAAAGAGAGAAAAGCAAATAGAAAATTACTTTGCTCAAGCGTGTGCATACGCAATCATGTGGCAGGAAAGATTTAATAAACCAATTGAACAAGTAGTGATACTCATATCAAATGAAGATGGAATTACACAAGAATTTGTGAGAGATTCTAAGAAGTATGTTCCTACCCTTAAGAAAATGATTGATTTGTACTGGGAGGAAAATACTCAACTGATAAATACCTAGTAGGAGTTGAGTATGTTAGAATTCAACCATTATTTAACCGAAGCGAATACCCACCTTACCCATATAGAAGATCTAGTCTTCGAGGGGGGTGCAAGAGTCGAAGAGGCGATTGCATTCCTTGAAGAGTTACTTGATATGTTATCAGGTAACGCAAGCGGTAAAATAAACACTACTGTAAAGTGGGACGGCGCACCTGCAATTGTGTGTGGAGTAAATCCAGAGAACGGTAAGTTTTTTGTAGGATCAAAAAGCGTATTCAATAAAACGCCAAAAATAAATTATACAAACGCAGATATTCGCAAGAATCACGGGACGAAAGGTGTTGCAAAGAAATTACAAGTAGCACTCAAGTATTTGCCTAAACTTGGTATTAAAGGAATATACCAAGGTGACATGATGTTTGGTCCCGGTGATGTAAAACGAAAATCAATCGAGGGTGTTAGTTATCTTACATTTGCACCCAATACAATTACATATGCAGTCCCGATTACAAGTATGCTTGGACGAAGAATTGCAAGTGCAAAGATGGGTATCATATTTCATACAGAATATACTGGTAGGAATATGAAGTCTCTATCTGCTTCGTTTTCCCCCAAGGTAAAGTCATTAAGAAAAACAAAAGATGTCTGGTTCGACGATGCAACATATCAAGACACCAGCGGTAACGCTACAATGACAGCGAATGAAACAAGTGCATTTGAACAGAAAATCACTTCAATAAAAAGAAAATTAAATACCATAAAAACCTTTTTAGATGAATTAAAGGGTGATAAGAAAATCATAGACAAGATAAATATTTTCGCTAATGCACAAATTCGTAAAGGTGAATCTAAACTAAGCGTCAAAGAGTTCATAAACTGGCTCGATGAAAAGATGCAAGGAGAAATAGATTCAATGAAATCGGAGGCGGGCAAGGAACGAAAAGAATTATCAAGGAAAGAATTTATGGATTACATTCAATCCAAAAATAAACAAATGAGTTCTATGTTTTCGCTCCACTCCGATCTTTCATCTGCAAAGATTTTTATCATACGAAAATTAGAATCAGTAAAAAACATGGACAGTTTTATTCAAACACCGAATGGATTCAAGGTGACAAAACCAGAAGGATTCGTTGCAGTCGATAAGATGACAGACAACGCAGTAAAACTAGTAGATAGACTTGAATTTAGTAGAGCAAATTTCAATGCTCCGAAGAATTGGATAAAGGGATAATTATGATTAGGGAACATGTCAATCAAAGAAATACTCGAACATGGGCAATGATGAATGATAATTCCAAAAGCGAGTATAACAGATCAAAATTTGTAGAACAACACGGTGGTGAATTTATACATAATTGGGATAAACACGGTGGAATATGGCTGTGGAGAGAAACTACTGAAAAAGCAGAAGAAAACTCTTCCCAGAATAATAAAACCGAATATATATTAACGAATTCAAATGGTGAAGAATTTATAGTAGATAATGTGAGTAAGTTTTGCAGGAAAAATGAATTGAATAAATCAGCACTCTATGAAGTTTTAAAGGGAAATAGATCCCACCACAAAGGCTTCACTATGAGAAGAAAGGATAAGTAAAATGGAATTTTTTAGCAGTACATTAGGAACTATATTTTATTCAGTAGTAGTATTTACAGCAGGAGCATTAATTGGAACGCCACTCTGGAAGTGGGTTTCTGGTAAACTTCCTTGGAATAAATGATTTTGTAACTGCTTGACGGCCAAAAAACAATACTGGCTTTCAACAGAATTAAATCACTCAAACCGAAGGAGGTGATCCAAAAATTAAACGCACTGCTGAAAGCCAGTATTTAGTCGGGGGGAAGGAAACTTCCCTCCGATGTTTTTTTATATATATTAGGTATGTATACTACAGGATTATTCTAAATGAAGAAGATTGTATTCACATTCGGTAGATTTAACCCACCAACAATCGGGCACAAACTTCTCGCTGATAAGGTGAAGAAGCAGGCTAAGAAATTGGGTGCAGAGTCTAGAGTATACGCATCCCCGTCATTTGATAAAAAGAAAAATCCATTATCATTTGAGCAGAAATTGAAAGTGATGAGAAAGGTTCTGCGGGGAACAAATTTGGCAACCGATTCGAGTATACGAAATCCTTTCCATGCACTCAAACAATTAAGCGATCAGGGATATACTGATGTTACAATGGTAGTTGGTTCTGATCGTGTCGCCGAATTCAAGAGATTGATTTCAAGGTACATTGGTAAAGATTTCAACTTTGATAAATTTCAAGTTGTCTCTGCTGGTGAAAGAGATCCTGACGCAGAAGGTGTTTCTGGAATGTCTGCTTCGAAAATGAGAGCAGCGGCAGAGAGCGGAAACTTCTCCGCATTTCGTGTAGGTCTTCCTTCTACTGTTTCTGAAAGAGACGCAAAAAATATATTCAGCACCGTACAAAAAGGTATGGGTGTCAAACCATTCATTAAGGAATCTTGGTTCGACTATGATGAGTTCGTAGAGTTTGCAGAACAATATGAAGAGGAAAATGTTGAAGAAGGTAGGAGAATGTATAAGGCTAAGGTACAAAGATTTAAAGAGAGAGATAGCCTTTCGAGACAACATGCAATCGAAAAATATAGATTGATGGCTACACACCAAAGAAGAAGAATGAAAGCAAGAGAAGCAGACATAAGGGCTGGTGACAATGCACTTGAAAGTGTTGAGTCGAATGAAAATGAACTCAATGAAATAACGATGCAAGCAAGAAGAAAAATGGCAAGAGCAGCAAAAAGAACTGCGAAGAAAAGAGCAAGAGTTCGTGCGATCAAACAAAAAAGAAGAAAAACCAGAGGGGAAATTGAAAAGAAAAGTCGAAAGGCTGCTCGCAATTTCTTCAAGAAGAAAATTATAAAATCCATGAAGTGGGAAAAGGTTCCCATTAAGCAAAGAGAGAATATTGAAAAGATTCTCGATAAAAAGAAAACCGCGATCAATAAACTCTCGAAGAGGATGATTCCAAAAATGCAAAAAGCAGAACAGGAAAGATTGAAAAGATTGAAATCAAAGATGACATCAAACAATCCACAAAAGGCTCAGGAAAGTTTCGATGATCAATTTGAGAGAATGTTAAATGAAGAACCCATTCGAAAAGCGATGAAAAAAGATCGTGAAATGAATAGAGGAACTGGTGCATCGAATCCGAAAGAGAAAGACGCTGCTCGTAAACGTGCAGAGAGAGATACTGCTGGTAAGAAAAAGGACGCAGTGGATCGTTCATGGGAAAAATCTAGCAATCCTTGGGATCATGTCATCATAGTCAAAGATGATCGTGATGATTCATATAAATTAGAAATGGCAGATGATTTGAGTGTTGAACATCATGAGTTGATTGCGGGTCCATCCGTATCTCCAGATACAAAGAGTAAAGGTAAAGTTACTCTCTCTAAAGTTACTAATCTAATTAATAGGGGAGAACCATTTACCGAAACAAAAACATCCAAGAGACTATTGGATCATATGGATGATATGAAGAGTGAATTGGATAAAGTTTCTGGTGAGGAAGAACAACCGGAACAGCAGCAACAACCGGCGAGTCCTGAAGAGCAACAAGCGGCTGCTGAACAAGAACAGATGGAAATGGAACAGCAGGCTCAAGAAGAATTCGAAAAGGAATATTTTGTTGGTAAAGAAGGTGCTAGGATACCAAGATCACTCGATCCCAAGACTCTAACTAAACTTAGAAAAGAAGGACTCGGACAACAAAGAAATTTTGATCAAATTGAACTTCCACAAGCAAGAGTTCCAATCCCGAAAGACGAAGGAAAGCAATTGGAATATGCTTTCACATATGTTGGACTTCAACGAAGTGGAATGTCTGAAGAAGACATCGAAGCAAGACTACAACATACTCCAGAATTGACAGCGTTTAATGAAGATAGTTTAGGTAGAGCAAAGGCTATGATCAAAGCAATGGGAGAATCTGGTTTTGATCCTTCACAAATAGCCGGTTGTGCATACAGCGGAGAACTTGGTATTTCGGGCATCAAAGGCGGAGAGCCAAAAACTGATAATGTTATTCTCCTAGAGAAAGATGATCCTATGAATGACTGGGCATTCACCAAAGGTATGCTCGGTGTCAGTATGAAAAAGGACGGAGACATCCAAGCATCTTCCGCACAGGGACCAAGAGCAAGTTCTGATATGAAAATGGGTGTTCAGGATTCTATTCAGAATGGAGAAATGAGCAATAAATTGTCCAAGTCTCTTTCTAAATTGTTAGAAGATGTTAGCAACATGCCAAGTAAAATAATCGCACCCAGAAATGTGGATAAAGCATTGTCTTCTCCTCAAAATTATACAGATAAAAAACAGGTAGGAAACCCAGAGTACCTAAAACCTGCTGTTCGAGATCTGTTTGTGAACGGAGATCCAACACAAGGAATTCGTGACGAAGTGAATGGTGAGATCTGGACTCAAAAATTAGGAAAACAAATAAGCAAAAAAATAGAGGAAGAGTTTAAAGCAAACCCAGAAATGGCATCTAGAGTTCTGTTTGAACAATTAAGTGGTCAAAGTACATTCTCACAAGAAGGAACCGACAGCAGAGCAGCAGCAGATGTTATGGTTACACCCTATGGTATGAAAAGAATAACTTTGGATTATTGTCAGAAACTTATTGAGACTGGTGCAATTAGCGTTCGTGTTTCCCAGAAGGGATCTGGTGGTGGACTCGGAAGAATGACATTAAGAGTCGATGTCAAGGGTGAAGCATCTGGATCTCCTGCAATCAAAAACGTAGCACAGTTCTTGACTGGTGTAGGAATCAATGAATGTGTAAACACCATGAGAAGATTCGTAACAGAATCAATGGATGAAACTGGCGTTGCAGACACCGATTTAGTTAGAAACGATCTACAGGACCATGTCGGTGATATAGCATCATCACTGTTTATGAAAAATTATGATGTTTCATTAGAAGGTGATTTGTTCAAACCATTTGAAGAGGAACATGACAGTGGAGAATCCAATACTGTCACTATAGGTAAGAAAACATTTAATATCCCTGTAATGAAAATGGCAGATGATATCACCTATAAGAAGAAGAATTATAGTGACGACACACCAGAAACTCCTGCGGATCGAAACAGGATGACAGAGGGAAGAAACTATAGAAAAGAATACGAAAACTACCAAGGTACACCTAAACAAAGAGCAAATCGAAGCAAGAGAGTTCTTGCAAGAAGAAGATTGATGAACCTCGGAAGAGTAAAAAAAGGCGACGGTAAAGACGTTGATCATAAAAACGGAAACCCAAAAGATAACTCTGATGGAAATTTAAGAGTAAGATCTGTACATGCAAATAGAAGCGACAATAAACAATCAGTACGAAAAGAAGAACACGGTGCAGGTGAACAGGGAACGAGTAAACTCTTAAGGAAGTATATGAAAGATACTCCATATGCAAAATTATACAATCTTGATAATGCAAAAGATAAAAAGTAATTTATTCATATCAAGATTGGGAGAATCTTATGAACTTGGACATAATAGGTTGGTTTGAAGTGGGTGCGGCTGTTGCGGCTGTCATGGGAGGAATATTCTATTCCATTCATAGACGACACAAAAACCACAAGAAAAGAAAATTAGATAACTTCTGGAAGATTCACACAATTATACATGAATCTTTGACAGAACTAAGAGTACGAACAAATTGTGCAAGGGCTCAAATCGTTCAGTTTCACAATGGTGAATATTTTATGGATGGTGTTTCGATGAGAAAATTCTCATTAACTCATGAATCTGTAAATAAAGGTGTTTCGAGCGAAGCGGACAAATTGCAAAATCTTCTTATATCTAGATTCATACCTCTAATAAATGTGTTGATGGAGGATAAATCTACGATATTATTTACAGATGAAGTGCAGGATGAAACTTGGAAATCATTTCTTATGTCTGGTAATGTTGTGGCGATGACAGTACTACCACTACACCATAAAGGTGATATAACCGGATATGTTATGTGCCAATGGTGCAATTTAGAGAAATTAATAGAAGCGGATTCTGATAAAATAGCAGATGAATGTGTCTATGCAAGAAATCTACTTCAAATTAACCTCGCACAGCAATTGCGGGGTAAAGAAGGCTTATAAATAATACATATGTTATATTAGGAGTTTTATATGTCAAGTGTAATATATCTTCAAGGTATTGGGGAAAAGCCAGCAAAGATGGTTTCAGAACTATCTGAGGGTGATATATTTCTCAAAAACTATGGTTATAAGTATAGAATTATAGCGTGTGAATCGTTGAGTGAAAATGTATACGAACTCACATTTGAATCTTTGAATTCAACAGATCCGGGATGTAGATATTCTAAAACCGTTCGAGGATCTACGTTGGTTGGTATTCATGAAGATGAAGGTGTTCAAGACTTAAATGAAGATATGAGATTGATGCAACAATTGCACATGGCACAAAAAAGAGCGACTGATAGAAAAAGAAGAGAAGACGAAGAAAGAGAGAGAAAAAGAAGAGAGAATCAAGAACTCTCTGCAAACAAACAAGTTTCTGGTGAATTTGCAGGTGCAAGAGAAGAAACCATCGCTGACAAAATTTTGAACTTCATGTCAGAGAGAAAATTCAGCAAAGCGGAAATAAAAAAGAGGAAGAAGGTTGGAGATAAACTACCTAAAGGTGAGTTTAAGAAAAATTATCCTAATCCCAGACCTCCTGCAAAATCATGGAAAGATGTTCTCTGGGCAACAGCAACAAACATCGTGAAGGGTGAGAAGACTGAAGAATCCGTTGAACTGGATGAAACAAGGGATAGGGCTGAACTCATTAACCTCATGAACAGAACAGGTGAAAAAGTAGCATCCGATACTAAAACAGACAAAGGAAGAGTTACTCCCAAAACGAATCAAGCACTGCGAATTAATATCAAAGCAAGAAAAAGACTCGGACTTCCCGTTGAATCCGTTGAACTGGATGAACTCAAGACACCAACATATAAATCTTATAAAAGAAAAGCAGATAAACAAGAAAAGGATCTGTTTGATAAGGGCTACTCTGATCTGAGTCCCGAAGAAAAGAAGAAGGCGGACAAGAGAAGAGAAGGAATCAATAGAGCAGACAAGTTGATAAGAAAACGCCGTGAAGGTTTACATAGAGATCCTCCAAGACCGGGTAGGGAACGGATTCAAGATGAGGTGGTAAAGGAAGCAATCGCTGATGGGAAACCAAAGTCCAAGAGTCAAAGAAGAATGGACGTTGCTATATCTAAAATTGATAGAGCGTTTCCTGAGACTAAAAACCAGAAATGGGCAAAGCAAAGAGGCGGTTTTAGTGGATATGACAGAATACAATCTGCTGCTTCAAGGATGCAAAGAGGACACGATCCTGAAAAGATGAAAAAAGAACCCGATGATGTTTTCCAGAACACATCAGATGTCAGAGCAGCAGAGAAATTAATGAAGAAGAGAAGACAGAGAAGCAAGAAAGCAAGTATACAAGACAGCGTACAGAAAAACATACTCTCCCAATTAAAGAATTTCGATTTATCTGGAGAGGGGCTCGATATTCCTGCTATAAATAATAAGAAGTGGGGAACCGAAGGATTCAAAAACAAAAGGAAAAACTCATGAAAAAGTATAAAGAACTAACAGCATTCCTCGCAGAAATGGGTCCAGAAAACACCGAAGTCGGTGGTGGTGACGCACGTTCTGCACACAACGATTTTGGTGTACACCGAATCGAAAATCCAGAGCAACTTGGCAGGATAAGTGCATTTCTCAATGCAATGACACAAAGAGAATTTCTTGATCCCAAGGCTGCTCTTGTACAGATGAGATGGAAGATGAATCAGGCTGGTCTTGATTTTAACTTTACCGGAAAAGAATCAGTAACTGAAGGTACTAGAGATTTTCATCTGACTCGCTATGGTGGGACTTTTGGTAAGAGTCCAACAACACCCCATGACGAATTCGAAAGAACCGATGGTATAGCAGAATTCAATAATGGCAAAAGTTTAGCACTAAGAGTAACAGTAGAACAAGCAAAAACAGGAATGTATAACATAGATGCTTCTATTGTTCCAGTACAAGGAAATGCAAATAAACCAATCAGTCTTTGATTTAAATTCTATTTTATTATGTTTGATGTTTTAGATAAAAACAACTTTTTGATGTATGCGATGAGGATGTATGACAACCCCAGTTGTACAAGTGTTGATGAATTTCATGAAGACTTGAATAGAATTAAATACGTCAAACGACTGTTGGGTAAATTTGAAGCAAAAGGTCTACTGAGAGAAAGGTTAATATTAAATCATATAATAATTTTAGGAAATGTATTTGGTTTAGAAGCAACATGTAGAATCTTGTTTTATAAGATAGAAGAAAAATACCATTCTAGTTTAAAAACATTTCTTCACTATCTCCAATATCTCCCCAGAACATTGAACGACTTAGATTTAAATAAAATACCACTAGATCATAAAATAATGAAAGCATTAGAGGAACTATAAATGGCTCAATCAGGAATGAAAGAACTAAATAAAGTTGTTAATGCTTTCACTGTTTATAAATTTATACAAAGTATAATAACACCCTTCACTGCAATGCCTGCCTATAAATTAGGCATCATTGATAAAAAGGGAAATTTCCTAAAGAAGCAAGAAGATCTAAAAACAGATGCAGAGAAAAAAGCATCCAGCATGTTCTCTCGTCTAATTATAAACTTAAAGAAAATAATTGCGAAGGTTCCAGATCCAAAAATGCAAGCACAACTTAAAACTCTTCCTACTGCTATATTTCTAGTGAAGGAAGATTTAGATGAGATTGGTGCAGATATAACTCTTATAGAAGAAGCAGTTATTAAGGTTCTGGAAGACAATGGTCTAGAAATCAAGAATCAAATGTTAAATGAGTCATTTGAATCTAAAGATACTCTTGAACCGGGATCATATAAAACAATAAATGAAAATGAATTTGATGTAAAAATATCAACAAAAGCAATTGATTATATTCTTGGTGTACCTATTTTTAAAATAAATAATTCTGTAGTATCGTACTCAGAAATCTCACCACCAGAATAAGGAATCGTCACATGGCTTGCAGCAGTTGCAGCAAAGGGAAAAAAATAAACAGAACCAGTAGTAGAATAAATCAAAAATCGAAAGTGACAATTCCCAAGAGATCATGCACCAAAGTAACAAAAAGAACAAATGAAGTAACCGAGAAACGAAAAGTAAAGACCACTCTCAGGAGAAGATAATGAAAGAGTTCAACACTTTCAAGCAAGAATTAACAGAAACCATTGCAAATTCTATGGGTGGTGGTTTTGCTGTCAATCAGGCTGCTGAAACCGGAAATCCTAATCTTGCAGGATATGATCCTGTCATGGGTTTTCAGACAAGGGACAAGGACAGGAAGAAAAAAGATAAATTTGCAGGGGTTCAAGTATTCAAATTGAATTCGGAAGAATACAACAATTGCATTCAGGGCAGAATGCGATATGAGAGATGGAACAAGAAGTTAAACATGGAAGACTTCAACAACCAAGAAATTAGAAAATATGCTCACAAAAATCCGGGGCAACCCATAATTGTTATGGATGAGAATACAGGTGTCATGAGTTACCTTATTCCTAAAAAATGACGGAGAAATATCATGCTTAGTTCTTTCCTCACACCAGAGTTTTTAACATTAACAGCAAGCAGTTTGACTGGTTTTCTTTTCAAGTTTTGGGCTGAAAAGAGACAAGATCAAAAAGAAATATACGACAGAATGATCGGTGCTTCAAAGCGTTCTGACGAAAGTGCAGACGCAGCGGTGAAGCGTGTTCCTCTGGATGCAGGTAAACAGGTACGAAGATTAATCGTGCTATGCGTATTGTTTGGTACTATACTTGCACCATTTATTCTTCCATTCTTTGGTGTTCCTACAGTCGTAGAACTCACCGAGAAGGAAGGATCTTTCCTTGGAATCTTCGGTGGTGGTGAAAAGATATCTTTCCATGAAGTATATGGATATCTCTTCACAGAAGAAAATCGCCAGATTCTTCTAGCGATTGTTGGTTTTTACTTTGGACAAGCAGTAGGGAAATCTACACGATGAGAATTATAATTATAGCGTCTTTATTATCTCTTCTTTCAGCATGTTCTGGTTACGTTAAAGTAAACGGAACCGAACAACATGGAAACGTACCAGCCGAAAATCCTGTTATCACAAGAGGTGAAGAGGGCATTCAACACAACTCTTCAAACTTTTGGTTGTATTACATTCCTGCACTTGGTTTGATTAGTTTTATTACTTATAAAACTTTCCACACACCGAAACAAACTAAGACCGATTAGCACTGCTTAAGATACCAGTTCTTGGATTATATCTAAATCTTTCCTGAATGTTGTATTCCACCTGCTCTGTTTTTGCTAGAGCAGGAATTAGTCTTCTCAGATACGGTGCTAGAGGCCTAAGAAGATTTGGAACAACACCCGGTCCTATTGGTGGGATAACCATCGGTGGTATATATGGTTTAAAGTTTGGAGATAGCGGATTTGTATCAGGTCGAGGCTTCGGTTCTGGAAAGAGCGGAGGAACCGTTTGTGGATTGTTTGGATTAAACGGTATTGGTTGCAATTGTGGATATGGATTATTTGGATCATATCCCGGACGTTTAGGCCATTTTTCGGGACGAGGATCTACTTCCCACGGTGGAATTATATCTCCTGTGTCATGTCCTAGTTCAGGCATACCTTCTGTATCGAGGCCAAATGGTGATCCCGGTCCACCCGGAGTTTCATCACCATATGGATCTTGATCCGGTAACGTAGGATCTTTTCTTAAAAGTCCCGGACCGAATGGTCGATCTTCAAGATCTTGTGGATCTATAGGTCCATCACCATCAACAGGTTTCGGTGATGTTTCTGGTCGTCCAGTATCTGGATCAATGCCCGGAGGAATATTTTTCTGTGGTGGTTGGCCAGAACGATTAACACTACTCAATGTACCAGTTCTTGGATTATATCTAAATCCTTTTTGTCCCGGAGGAATATTTCTGTTTGCACCGGGCACGAAGTCGGGATCAGTTTTCCACGGATCCACAATCGGAGTTCCGGTTGGAAGATCATCGACTTCGGGTGTTGTTTTATACGGTTTACCCTGAGAATCTGTAGGTTGGCGATACGGAAGCCACTGCCATGGTTTCGGATATCCGGGTTCATCTACAATACCATCACCATCGGTATCACCACCCTGCTGACCGGGACCAGATGGTGTAAAACGATCAAACCAACCGGGAGGAAAAATTTGGTAGGGATATGGATTCCGAAGAAACGCCGGAGTATTTCCGGGACGATTCGGTGGATATGGATCAACTGTACTGTCTGGTGCGGTGTAGTGACTAGGTATCTCACTGTCACTATATTTGTCTCCATCAGCGTCCAACCAGTGTGCTGATTTATCACCTTGCATGATGTCAACGTACCAGTCTGGCAACCGATCATATCCCGGTCCATCATCGCTATCACCACCGGGTTCGGATTCTGACCTCTGTGTTCCATACTCACCAGTGTCTTTGATATCCCACGCAACATACTTAGATGCATTGTCATTATTAAACTTATCTGGATTTTGCCATATGTTCTTAACAACATTCGAATTAATCTTTGCAATTCGATCTGCATATGAATCAACATAGGCATGATAAGCATGAGTTTGCTTATCCATTGTTTTAAGAACATCTTTAATGTCTGCTATTGTTGTTTTTCCGTCCCAAG